>Ga0116202_10001006_pt1 | contig 16346 bp, 15 predicted proteins | sample LakKivw325mmetaG_FD_94479 | JGI IMG/M metagenome (GOLD analysis project Ga0116202, IMG submission 94479) | Anoxic lake water microbial communities from Lake Kivu, Rwanda to study Microbial Dark Matter (Phase II) - Lake Kivu water 325m metaG | ecosystem: Environmental > Aquatic > Freshwater >...
AAGCAGCATTTGATGCACCTGTACTGCATACACCTGCTCTTCATCGATACTATCACTGGCTTATGCCAAGGAATCTCAACAATGTTTTGTCCCAAACTAACTTGACATCATTTTCCAATACTAGGGTGTCGGAAAATTCGCCCCATTTCTGTCTGTGGCTTAAGGGTTTAGGCCCTAACGGCTTAAGTCTTTGGGCACCCAAGCTCTAATAGTGCCTAGAGTTTACCTAGTCGCAAGGGGGTTGTGGAGTCTTGTCAGAGACCATGCCCTTGCCCTCCAAGATGTCTAGGCACTGACTGACGACAGATTTTAGAAACCTAGATTATCGTGAGAGTGTGGAGGGTGTGCAAGGCATTCGAGACATCGAACAATATTTTGGTAAGCCCCAGCTATCTAAGACCGTAGATATAGTTCAATAACATCTCTCTTTCTGTCCTCTGGAACATACTCGATAGCCTCATCGAAAGCCGATCTCGCCAATTGCGGAGCCAACTTAGGCTTGAGGACTTCAACCTTATCTTCTATTTTTGAATAGAGGATGCTTTGTAAGTGGTTGCCATATAGCTGTGATAGTTGGCCAAAAACAGAGGTGCTCACAGGGTCAAGGAGAGAGCTCTAACTGACCTGCTCCAAAAAGTCTCTTCCGATGATAGCCTCCTTGTGCAATCCATGCTTGGCAGCCTCTAAAGCAACAGTGCGTAATGCCCAGACAGCATGTTTCAATAGCTCAGGATCATTGTCAGGACTGCGATCGGAGGCAACTCCAAATAAAGTGTTGAGAACCGCTTTTACTGTTCCTCTCAAACCTTTCTGAGCAGCGTCTCCGCCAGCCGCTGTCAAACCACCAATAACCTCCTTGAATTCTCCTCTCCCTAGTTGAAGATATCTCAAGGCAATGGAGCGAATAGCGTAGAAAACAAAATCTTCATCAAATCTTTTTTCCATTGTTCTTTTTTGCATAAGTTGGATCTTCGTGGAGGCATCGCTCGCTACACTGAACAAACCTTTTTGAATAGCAACATCAAAGTTTGACTTGAGAGCAACTATCCCCCGCTTTCGCACCTTTTTGAAATCTTCTATTCTCATTGCCTTATCCAGGGCAATTTTAGCAGTCCACCATATTGAGCCGTTGATCTGAAGTGCAAGCTTTATCCTCTTTTCGTCGACGTAACTCTTGAAATACTCTTTTAGACTCTTAATCACCCATATGGCCCATTCGCCACTGAGTTCCTCTACGAAATACTCGCCTAGACCCCCAAGCTCATACGTGACCCGTATAGCGACAGAGTCTGAGCCTTTCAGCACTTCCTCAATATATTGACCTAACACCTCTTTCACCCTTTGCCCGACGGTTTGGCTGGTTTCCTTGGTTACGAACCTGCCAAACTTGCCAAACTCAGCCAAAACCATCCCTGCGCTCCCAATGTCCCGTAACATTGTTGCCACCGAATTGGCTACTTTGTCAACTATATCCTCCGCAATATTCACTTTCTTCACTTTGGTTGCAAAAGCCACCAGTTCACCTAAAGCTTTGATTGGGTACGATAAGTTTGCATAGTTTTTGCGAGCGTGCAAGTTGAGAGCCAAATCATTTAACGTGTCGAGTTCCTTCACTTCCCGTTCATCTGTGGCCTTCTGAATTCTCTTCTCTGCCTTGTTCTTCAAGCCTGCACAGAAGTCCTCTATTTCGAGCCACTTTTTCACTTTCATGATGAATAGCAGTAGGTAGGCCAAACAGCCCGACGTCAGAACTAGGGAGAACAAGCTCAATGCCACATACATGTGCGTGGAAAAACTCTCCTTGAATACTGGCAACAATAAGGACATGAGTACGGCGACTGTAAAGGCGAGCATGTAAATGTACGTGTGCTTTCTAAAAACATGGTCTATCATGTCAGGACTAAATCCTGAAATGAGCTCCGCCGCTAGCAAGATCACAGAAAAAACTATGGCTAGAACTGTTGCTGATATTTGAGAAGCGACGGCAAGGAGATGGGAGATGGTATCAGGCGAAATTAGGCGAAGTAAAGCATTGGGGCATATGACCCCTATGCCCAACCCAGTTTATCCTCCACTCGAACTCGTTCTAGCCACTATCTTAAGTATTTCTGTACCTGTGCCCAAGGCTCTCAATCTCTCCAAAAGTTAAGACTTGCCTACCCCGAGAAAAAAATCAGACCAAATGATCCCATGACTCTTGGCAGACGTACCAATCCGATACATACTTGACAGACCACTGAGAGTAAGCGTTAATGGCAAGGGTACCGTTTTGAATCAGGATCGAGGCGACATCCTTGACCTTGCAAGGCCCCTTTGCAATTGACGAAGTTTCTGTTTATGTCAGCGGCGGAGCGATGGGAGTCTACGTTCTATCAAGTGACGGGAGTGAAGCAACCTATGTCGGTCGTTCCGATGTCGATCTTCAGCAGCGGATTTTGCAGTCTACTTCGGAAGGTGGTTATATAGCGTTCTGGTTCGATTATGCCACATCACCCATGGATGCCTACAGGTATGAATGTGAACTCTACCATGAGTACAGTCCGCCTGACAATCTGTTTCATCCAGCGGTTCCCGAAAATACAAGCTGGCGCTGTCCTGTAGAAGGATGTGAATGGCATTAGGTAGACAAGTTCTGTCCGAGGGTTTTATGCAACCCTGCCCATCCGACGAAAAGTAACAGCATTAACCATCTGACGAAGACGTCCAGAGCCGAAATACCACAATATTTAAATCATGTGCCACATATATACGCCGCATGTATGTGGCGTATATCTACGCCATAATCATAGCCAAAACATGAGGCACATAATATGGCAACCATTCAAATTCCCAAAGTATTGCCGACCAAAGAAGTTATTGCAATGAGACCGCAGGACAGAGAACGCTACATCGAAGGAATAATACTTAAGATCTTGGAACTGAACCCTCGTGGTGTCACGATTTCGGAAATTGAACGTAAGACCTCATTCTATAGAGACACGGTTGCCAAGCATCTAGAGCGGCTTGCAGCTACCAGAGAAGCATACAGAGTTGCACGGGGAAACCTTGCAGTCTACTATAAGAATGGTCAAGTCGTTCACGCTACGGATGTCAAGGATACAACATCTCCGAACCGAAACTACACTTTCTACAAGCTCGAAAACGAAGACGGAAAATTCATTTACGTTCAAGAAAAAGAGCTAGATGAATTCAGGGCAATCAGGGTCAAGGGTGGCATCATGATCGACGCCAGATATGCATTGCAACTCATCAAGGAATTGCAGAATTTCGTCTTAGGAGCGGGAAACGATGAGTAGCTCTCAACGATTGGTCGTCTCTGAGTTAGAAAGAGATAGGTATGCGAGAGTGGCCGAAGTACGTCTCGGCGACAAGAAAATCACAACGCCTCACTTCTTCACACTGATTAGGAATCCAGATGAATTTCAAAGTCTCTCGGAACTAATGACAGAGAATGAGACACCGAACATTCGAGGTTGCGTAACTCGCCTCTTTGACGCAAGAAAGATCCTTGGAACGCACCTTGCAAACATGCAACAGACTCGCATGGACGGACTCAATGAATATGTTGAAGAAAGTTTCAGAAGATTTCTGGAGAAGACCATAATCGTTATCGATCCCGCAACCGAGTACCTCTATTATGAATGTTCTCTATCTAGGTGGATTGACGATCAGAAGCTACCAGACCCGATCTTGACCTATATAAGAAGATGCTTACGCCAGAAAGAGAAACTGAAATCAAAAGAGTATCCGAAATGGAAGGAAGCTTACCATATTCAATTCTGGCATAAAATCTCGGAAAACGCACCTCTAAGAAACCAAATGATTGGAGACATATTCGACCTAGAGCTTGCATACAGAAGCTCAATCTTGCTTCCTCCTGTGCCAGTCATAAAATCATCAAGAGAGCTAGAAATCTCTATCAAAATCAACGAAGTTGCCCATGGGATCTCCATGGGAAGAACCGCAGAATGCGCAAGTTACTTCATAATCCAAAAAGGCGTACTCGACGACGAGGAACTATTGAATAAACTCACTGGTTACATATCGAACACCCCATCACGCATCATTGTCCTGAAGTTCAAGTATCTCAATCTCGCAAGCGCTGGAAGAATTCAACAACTACGTGCCTACAGCGATTTCCTACAACAACTGGCCTTTCTGAAAGAAACACGCAAAGATAAAGTACTTATGGTTCTTGAAAACGGTTACCAGCTCTTCCCATCCACCACTGTGGCCTTTGATTTCGCTTCCACAAGCATGACAGGCTACGATGGAGATAGTAAGTTTGGCTATGGAAAATACGGTAGCTGGTTTGATCCCGAGCAAATGGTTCATGTACCCTTCAAAGACTTGAGAAAAGTATACAGAAACAATCACAACAGCCTACCCTGCGCTCACAAAATATGTCAAAACATTGATCTTGGGAGCATCGATCCAGACTCATGGAACGTGCGTCGACGAAAGCACTATGTGTTAACGATGAACGATTACATGTTAATGATTGCCAAAGCGATCAAAGACAGGAGAATCGAACTTGCTATCGATAAACTTGCCAATTCAGACTTAAGCCGACTGAAGAAGCTAATTCCGCGTGTCTAAGGCGGATTAGGTAAACGACACGATAGGTAGGTGGCGAAGGATAGCAGCGGTTAGACAAACTATTTCTTCAATCTAGCCTGAACGTCACCAGCCAACCTGCACCTGTACAAAACAATTAACCTCTTACCGAGTTTCTTTTTTCGAAACTCTCTATGTGCGCGTCTATCCCAGTCCAGATGCTTGTCAGCTAGGGCGAAGAGCTTATATCCATGTTGTAGCCATATGGGTACCATGTTAGCAGATTTGGGCGAGACGAGTAGCCGCACTACCTCCCGCCCCTGAGGAGAACGATCCCCTTGGAAGGAACCGAATCCTCAAAAGAGAAATGTGAAGATGAAAAGATAGGCCTTTCGGAACCCTCAATCATTACGCTCTTCGAAAGACTTGATCTAAGCCTCATAGGGCCAGTCCTCTTGGGGGCATACTCCAATCACAAAAGGAGGCCACCACATCCTCCTATTGCTATGCTGAGAGCTCTAATCTTCCAGAAGATCAGGCAGATTCCCTCTTGGCGCAAGCTATCAAGCATATTAAAACATGAGAGAACTTGGCTTTCAGTCCTCGGATTTCAGAGCGCTCCGTGTCACGATGACTTCTCTGAGTTTACAAAACGTCTTGGGACAAAGAAGTTCTACCAAGTATTTCTTGCTCTGCAGATGCAGTTGAGAAGAGACTACCCTGACCTAGGGAAACGCATTGCAGTAGACTCGACAATTGTCAGAGGCTACTCGAACCCAAACAAGAGGAGGGGAGCAGCCTCAGATCCAGATGCTCAATGGGGTGTGACTGGTCAGAAAGTCAACAAACCAATACATGTCTTCGGCTACAAACTCCAGATAGCATGTGATGCAGACTATGGATTGCCACTAGACTACTTGGTTGTCCCCGCAAACAGAAGCGACTCACGCCTTTACTACGAGACGCTAATGCGGACAAGGCTGGCAGGGAATCGTGTTGAGGTTGTGATAGCTGACGCTGGCTACGATTCCAAAAGAAACATTCTTTTGACAATCAAGCACCACGCTATACCGATCATTAAGCTGAATCCGAGAAGGTCTAAAGAGAAGCAAAAACGAAGAGCCGACTACCTACTGCCTGTAAGACGGGACTCAGACGAATGGAAGCGGTACTATGATATGCGCTCCTCGGCTGAACGCGTGTTCTCTAGGCTTCGGACAGAGCTTGGACTAGATCACCTGAAGCTTAGACATCTAGAAAGGGTGGAGGTACACTTCGCAATGTGCCTTATCACCATGGCTGCCATAGCTTGCACCGCCGCGACTACTGGCTTCACTCGGCTGGCACTATGCATAGAGCCGTGGAGGTACATGGGCTAGATGCGACTCCAGAGATCTGTTGGCCGCCATCGAGGAGACAAAGAATACCCCAAACATCAAATCGTCGTACCCAACAAGATAATAGAACAGCTAGGGTGGAATCCAAGAGAATACCTCGAACCGAGAGTCACTAAGAAAGGGCTTCTCCTCTACAAGGCTGACGAGCCAAAACAACAGAACAGCAAGCTTGACTACGAGCAATTCAAACAGTCGATAGTTGACACGTTGATGACCTTTCCAAATGGTTGCACGTGGGAAGAACTCAGACTCAAAGCAGGTTTGCCTCAAAAGACGCCGAGCCCGATTTGGACTAAACGAATGGAGGATGAGCAGATACTAGCACGACTTCATGACTCAAGCTCAGGCAACATCATCTGGAAACTTCAAGAGAAGTACTTGATGACCATAGCGTCCACAATGAATGGGTGGGTTCCACGAAATCAAGACCGCACGTTCTAGTCTGACTATGAACAACTTGTGATGATATTACGGATTTCTTACCTCTTGAATCATCTTGAGCTTTCCGAAGTCGTCTGGCGAAATGTAGACAGTCGGGCGTTCCTGCATGACTGCTCTGTCCTTAAAGAGTTTGTCAGAGGTTACAAGGATTGCATTCGTGAGATGGGCAAGATCAAGGATCACTCTGTCTTCGTCTATCTGTGGCGAGCTTATGTCGATGGGCGGGGTCGATAGCGTGTTTATCCTGATCTTACCTTCTTTTGCTAGAGCTCTAAGGCTATCAAATTCTGCAGACACCGCATCCTTGCTAGCAGAACGCTTGAACTGATTGACTACGTCCAAGATGAATTCGGGGAGGATTACTTCGAACCCATTCAAATGGCCCAACTCTACAAGTCTCGATAGGGACTTCGATATGAGCATGCTAATATCAGGCAGAATTCTCGCATTCAACATGAAGAAGGGCGGCGTCAGATCGTTCCTGTGACCGCATTCTCCCCTAAACATAACCTCAAGCGCTTCGACCACACCTTCAATAACAAGATATGCGTCGTTACAGACGGGGCACAAGATTGCGTTGTGTTTTGACGGGAAGATTTGAACAAACTTCATCGCATTTCTTTGATCTAGGGTTATTCCCTTAACTCTTTTCAAACCTTGCAGAAACTTCTTCGTGAAATCGTTAAGACTGCCTTGCACTACCAGCTTCTTATGGTATTGCTTGATGGTTAGCCCGTTTATTGACCAGACTCGACGCTCGTATTCACCTGTTGGCTTCTTTGCTTGAGCTTTACTCATGTAATTCAAGAAGCCCTGCTCGTCGAAGTCTGCGGAGAACTCAAAGGTCAGGGTAACATTCTCAGGCATAATCCTTCATATCGTGGTGCCGCCTAATAAGTAGTTGAAACAGAATGCCGGTCTCGATGAGCATCAGTCAAGTCGAATTGAGCAAATTACGTAATCTGATTCTTAGCAAAGGCCTGAAACGGGTAAAGCCTACTAGCGAGTACGAGCTTCTGCGAATTGAAGATGGCGACATCAGAATCATCATATACAAATCTGGCAAACTCGTCCACAACGATACCGAAGCCTCCAAGCAACTAATTGATTCGATTCTTGAGCGGGAGCGGAAGTACGATTACCTACTTGGAAGCGATGAAGTGGGAAAAGGGGAGTGGTATGGCCCTTTGGTGGTTGTCTGCGCGGCGCTAACTCCAACCGACATTGTTCATTTCAGAAAGATAGGCGTCAGAGATAGCAAACTCATCGGTAAAGAAGAGCTGGCAAGGCTGGCTGCAGAAATTCAAAAAGTCAAGCTCGTTTACCGCGACGTCACGCTGATGCCAAAAACCTATAACCAGAAGTACAAGGAATTCCAGCAAGAAAGAAAGACTCTCAATGATTTGTTGGCATGGTGTCACGCCACAGCAATAAGGGATACGCTCGCAATCATTCACTCCGAAAAAACGAAAATCGTCATTGACAAGTTTGATGTCAAGAAAACAGATCTCAGACTGGAGGCCGCCAAGATCAGAGATGAGAACATCGAGATCATCCAGAGCTCCAAGGGTGATACGGAGATTCCAGTGTCAGTAGCAAGCATCTTGGCGAAGAACTTGTTTGAATCTAGAGTGGACTATCTGAACAAGAAATTTGGCGCTGATTTAAGAACAGCCCAGCCAGCAACGCTCCAAGAAGAAATACTTCCCAAAGTTGCGAAACTTCACTTTGCTAATGTGAGTAATGCTATGCAGAGTCAGCGACCAAGACATGCAATCATCGATAACTAGGCCATACTTGCTTCAAAAAGTTCACGTCAGTAATCTTGTAGGGAAGTGCACGATGCTTTCGAGGTTCATTAGCAAGGACTCTAGCAAGTTCCATGTATCCTTCATCTCCAGGTAAGCGTATCATGTACCTGTGGCGGCTGTTTATCAATGCTTGAAAGATGATTATCGGTCTACCAGCTGTCGGGTAATTGCCTTCGAGCACCTTAGCACCCTCGACTTCGATTTTCGGGTTCTTGTTACGTATGCTGTAGACTAGAGTGCGCCTTTCTGTTTTTCCGAACCTCTTGCCCAGCTGCTTTCGCTGAATCCTGATTATTTCTTTTGTCCCAAGTTGAAGACGGAAGTAACGTTCAACAATTTCACGTGTGAAATGAACTTGGGCGACTCTGCCTGCAGCTCTTGGGATGTACCGAATGAGAACCATACCAGGCAATGCACCACGGGTTAGTATCGGTGCCCGTGTTGTTTTACGCACTCTACCTGAGGGCCATCTCAGAATCCTTGAAGCAGGTATTCGGACGCTTGTGTGCCGCGGGCGGACATTAGGCTTAATCTTGTCATAATGGCGAAGTTCGGTAAGGATCCTATCTGAAAGTATGCCCTGACATGGAGTCCAAATGATGCGATCAAAATAATCTGTCAAGGCCAATATTGCTGATTCACTGGGTTCTCCTTCTATGAGCAGATTTGCCTCAATGTTTGATTCCATGGCACTGCGTGTGAGATTTGAAGAACCAATTATGACCGAAATCTTGTTGTCGTGCTTGAAGATATAGAGTTTGGGATGGAATGCATTGTCTCTGTAGTAGCGTATTTCGGCTTGCTGTGGAAACTTCGAAAGTAGTCTATAGAGGTTTGCCACTGCAGAACCATCAGTGATTCCGAATGGGTCTATTGCGACTACAATTTTGATATGACCTCCTCTTTTAAGCAGTTGTAGAAGTGACTTGTGGAGTAATGCTACTCCATCGTTTTTGACATAGGCGACAGCTATATCGATTTCTGTTGAATTCTTGGACAGGAGTGGAACCTGATATCCAGTCACCGAGCTGTCTAGAAATTTCAATATGGGCGGCAAGATGTGCAACACCAAATGAACGCTCTTAGCAGGGTCGGCACAAAAGACCCGTCAAGCAAGTTGGCTCACTATCTCTAATGTTTGTCGTTTCCATTGCGCATTATCTCTTCGAGTATGCGCACCTTTGGTCCTCTTATTCTGCCACCATTAGGTTTTGCAAACACCAGAATATGTTCATGCACATTCTTGAAAAGGAAGTTCGGAGGGTACGGATAGCTTCCAAAAATTGGTCTCTGGCTCCCCCACGATCCCCATTTGCCTCCTGTTGCATCCTTAGACCAAATGATTTCGGTAACCATGAGGAACCCCACATCCCTAAGAAGATTGATGAAATCTGCGGCCAAAGGGAAAGTTAACAGGCCATGGTTAGTGTGTTGATTGACGTTTGCAGTGACGATGCATATCTTACGCCCTGGCGCAACAACTCGATAGCACTCTTTGAACACATCACGCGTTGCATCCAAGAATGCGGAATAGTTATCGAGTTTCCCGATATTAGATGATTTCTGACCATAGTCAGCCTTGTTCCAATAAGGCGGGCTAGTTACTATCAGCCCGATGGAGTCGTCGGATAGGAAATTAAGGTTGCGACTGTCACCGCACTTGACAGTCAGGCACAATTCGCCGTTGGCCAAGGATTTTTGAAGCCCACATATCATTTTGACGTACCGTGAGTTCTGCTCAACACACACTGCGTTTCTTTTGAGAGAGAGAGCCGCCCTTGCTGTCGTACCAATGCCTGCGAAAGGATCTAGCACTATGTCGTAACAGAAAGAGAATAGTTTGATGAGCCTAATGGGAATTTCAAGTGGGAAGACCGCGGGATGAACATCGTGGGAGACATTTCTAATGGGCCAAACAGTCCTAGTGTATTCGCGCCACTCTTGCTTGGAGACTCGACTCTCTTTCTTTATTTCTTGGCTTATGACCTTCATTAATCTCTTTCACCGATCAATTGCCGTATTGTCGTCCTGAGTTTGGGTTCGTCATCCCTTCCAGCTACAATCGTATTGAAAACGTAATCCTTGAGCCAAGGGCCGAAGTCACCTGCAATCTCAAAAGGTCGGAGTATCTTCATATCAAGACTATCCAGTATGTCTCCACAAGCGTGCGGACTGTAGCTTATGGAGAGTCTACCCGCATTAAGTTTTTTGATAGGATAGTGTTGAATCTTATCCCACAAGTCTCGGGCAAGCTTAACTATTTCTGCATATCTAGTTTCAGAGAAGTGTGAGGCGTGAAATGGCAGATCGAGCAAGAAGCTACGGTTCAAGTGAAAACCATCACCTTCAACACGCCATAACCAATATGCCACTCTACTTGAGAGGACGCCAAAAACAAAATCTGCTAGATGTGAATCCTTGCAGATTAGGGTGTGAGCACGAAACTCATTTCCGAGAGAAAGACATTCGCTTGGAATATGCCGAAAGATTGGCAACCAATTGTAGGCAGTCGAGTAGAAGTAAACTGTTGCAGGACTTCCACTATTCTCCAGATTACTTGCAGTCTCACAGATCATATCTCCGACAGTTAGGAGTTGAGAGCGCAATTTCTTGTAGGCACGAATTTCTATTTCTGAACCAAGTTTCGGAATGCATCTCTCGATAGAAAACTCTCCGAGAGAAACAGAGCGGATGCTCTTGAACAGAAGCTTCCGTTTTCGACTGTTCCATCGAATAAGGGTCGTGGTCGTTATCCGTCTTTTCAAATCAAGACCTCGCCCCAGCTCTGCAAAAATTATGCAATTGCGCGTTTTTATCAAATCGCCAAAAAGCGAGTCGGGTGTTCTGTCGAAGAATTGGAAATTCCAGTTCCCTCCTCTGGCTTGAATGTTTCTCCTTAGTTCGCGTAACTTCGTTCCCGAGTGGTACGCAAGAGAGAGAGGGAGTACCATGGCGGAGGTCGAGTATGCACTTTCCGCGAATCGCCACATCATTTCAACAAACGGAACATAATACCCCAGTCGCAGTCGGGCTCGTTGTTCAAATTGACCGTGGAGAGTTAATTGTCTACCACTTGCAGGGGATCCTGAATAAGGAGGATTTCCGATGATCACTGAGAATCCCTTTGCAGCTTCTCCAAAAATGTCGCCTAGCAGTTTAGTGAACGAGCCTTGAGATGGGTACTTTTCAAGGGATGTATCCTCGAACCATTCGCCGCGACTGATCATAGCACGAGCTTCACTTCTGATTTCGGCGTTATGTGATGCAACTGCGCTATCAGTCGTTCCAACACCGACTATTCGAGTTGAGTCAGTCACCGCCAGATTGCTCCGAATCGATTGCCAAGCCATCCAAGGATTAAGACCTTGTCGTTGAATATCATCGATGCAATCGAGTAACAGAGTGAAAGCGCATGATTGAATAGCCTGCCAGCTCGCATCGAATCCGTATAGTCTAAAAGAAGCACTGAGTGTGTTGGCCTCGAATTCGGGAGAACTCGAAAGGTAATCGAGGAGAGCTCTTAGGAAAACTCCGCTCCCGCATGCTGGATCCAAACAAGCAATATCTGTAAGAGACCTCTTGGATTCCGTCCATGTTTTCAGTACTTCCCTAACCATATATTCCGTGACGTCGGAGGGTGTGTAGTACAAGCCGATGTTACGCTTGATCGGTCTATTATGCAGGAGATCTGATTGTCGAGTTTCAAAGACCTCGGATATGTATGGTAGAATATTGTCAAACTCTTCATTGTAGGTGAGATCGGAAATCCTAGCTACGGCAGATTCGGGAGGCCAATCATGAGATGCAAAAGATAGTCCATCTTTCGGAGCTCTCTCCCCAAGAAACCAAGACTCGCTGTCTCTAAACGAGGAATGTGAGCCAAACACCTTGCGATGAATCATCCAGATCAGGAGAAGGGCGCTGGATGCCAATTGTAGCACTTTTTCGCTATCTGCTAGGCAGGACTCCTGTACTGGCAGAACTGGCATATATGCCCTCATAAATCTGTCTCGGATCTTTTGTGCGACTTGTGAGTCTACGCTCGAAGTCATCTCTCTATATGATGATGCGATAGGAATCGTCCATTTTAGCAAAGAAGTCCAGACAGTTCTGCCTGGCCTCGGTTCCGAAAGTCTCAGCTCATCTTCCATATCGCGCCACATGTGACTTATTCTTGTTTCTGAGGGTTCAGCGATGAGAACCGTGTTTCGAGTTCGAACTTGTCTAGGTCTGGGTCTCTGGCAAGTGTAGCCTCGATTTCTTCAACGAACTCACGCGTGAAGCCTCTTGGTATCCCCACATCTTGGTCTATCAGGTCGAGAGAAAGCGGTAGTCCTGTTGCCTTGTTGCATGTTGCTTGACAGTAGGCTTGGAAGGCATCAATATTCAATCCAGGTTTGACTTCCATCGCAAATGGCGCGGCGGGATATGAGCACCTGACAAAGTAACGTGTCGTTCCTAGTATCTGGGTAGGCTCACAGCTTAGATTATGCCTTATGCTTCGCTCAACATCCCCAGTGCACGCTTTGTAGATGGATTCCATGCTTCTTCCTTTTTCGGTCGTGTAGAAGCGACCGAATGCCCAGGCCAGCCTTGATAGGTAGTTGAAGGCGTCATGGGAGCCAAAATGCTCTTCATATGAGAAGCTCTCGCCAGACTTCATCAAGGAGGATAGTATGTCCTTGTCATTGCGGGAAAGTGTGAGGTCTCTTGTTCCTGACTTCAATATCATCCAGCCGTCTATTGCCGCTGTCTGCACTCTTTTGACTATTCCCACTGCTTTCCCACAGTCTAGGAGCTCTTGACTCATATCTACAAGCCGTTTCACGAGGTCAGATCCTTTGCGAGGTTTAGGCACAGTTATCTCTTTCTCAGCAACGATCCTGCTCCGAGGTCTGAACCCGAAAAATGGGCCGTCGATCATAATCAGGTCGACATCCTTCCTGAGACACTTGAGTGCGGCTTCTCGTTCGAGCTCCGTAGTTAGGAGCGATAAGATCTTCTGGCTTACCTCACTATTGCCGACTTGAACGTCCGTTATGTAGCCGCTGAAGTACTCCTCTTCTACGAGTTCTAACCCCTGAAATATGTGGTATCCCGCGGAATACGTGCCAAACCGACCGCCCACTCTCTCGCTTATTACAGGTGATTCTGAGCCGTCTATGACTGCAACTCTCCAATCTTCCCATGAATCATCCTTCGGTATAGGTTTGAATCTCAGGAGCTTTCCAATTTCGTCAAGTTTCTTCTTCTGTTCCAAGAGGAGCTTCTTGGTTCTTCGCGCTTCTGCCTCTGCATGTTCGAAGAATTGGTGCTGTAGTTTGACTGGTAGCTTGAGCCATTCAGGAGTGGTCTGCGTAGCTTCGGTGCTCATATCACACCCTTCGGCAGGTCGAAATGTATCAGCAAAGGAACTGGTGAAGGGTTCATCTTCCCCACGAAATAGAAATCTCCTTCAGGAAGCATAGTCAAAGATTTGTCTTCTATCTTTCCTTGAGCGAGAAGTCGCTTTGCTTCTTCCATGTCTAGCGGATGTATCTTGCCAATGAACTGGGTGTTAAGGTTTCTCCGGACAGCCGCGTTGATTCCGATCTCACCTGATATGCCTTGTGAGAGTAGGACAACACAGAGCTCGTAGCTTCTTCCAAGCGCACAGAGCTCTGAAATGGCCTCTGTTGTCTTGCTTTCTCTTCCTTTCGGCATGAATGGGCAATACTGCGGGCCTTCATCGATCACGATGGCAACTTTGAGCTTCTGTTTCTCTTGCATAAGCTGGCGGAGGTGGTTTGCAATTGTCAGGAAGACAGAGAGCTTCTCATCCTTCTGTCCAGCACTAATGTCAACTACCACAGCATGCTCTTTCCTTGCTATCTCAACAATCTGTTCTGGTTTTATTTTGCCCATGACATTTTTGAGATCTTGATCTCTGACTTTGAGGAGATATCGCTTGAAGCGCTCGATGTATTGTCTTCCATATTTCGAGAGTCTTCTTCCACCTTTTCCATCATCCGATGTCTCTTCAACCACGATCTCCTGTTCGACATCTCTATCTAGGAGAGCTCTAAACTCAATTGGGGAATTACACTTTCTCCATTCGCCCCTATAGATAACAGTCTCAAGAGCAGTCTTGATTGGATTTCTCTCCACATAGGGCCCTGAGTAATATCCAAAGTCATCCATTGCCGAGCACAGATATTCAACGACGCTGTCATCGTCAAGAGCCAAGTCGCCGAGAGTCAGTTTCGTTTTGAAGTATGGTGTGTAATCGGAGCCTTTCCAATCAATGATAATCAGGTCATAGCTTGAGCTTTGGAGGAACGGGATTATCTGGTAACGTGTGAGGAGGGATTTTCCCGCGCCAGTTGTTGCGAATACTCCAATATGGTATGGAATGAATCTCGCAATCATTGGGACGATCCATTTCGGATGGTCTTTGTAGTAGCCTATGCTTCCGTTAGGATTTCCAAGATGGGTCATCGGGTTATCTTCTTGCTCGAACAGGAGAACATCGGATGATGGCGCTATCACCGTCTTGTTGTGTTCCAGACTGCCGCTGGAAATGTCTCCCAGAACGTCTATGGTGAAGGCATAGTATTCCTTGGAGGTGCTTGGATGTTGGCCCAGACGAGCATAGGCAATACCTGGCGAGAAACCAGCTACTCTCAGATTCTCATTACTTCCAATGCCTGTTCGGCAGACAGCCATGATCCTGTTGTCGTTCCTGTTTTCGATTACAACAAGATCTTCTGCCTTGACCTTTTTTTCCTCACCGTCATTCAGAATTACAGCAGCGTCGGTGACGGATGAGCCGCTCGCCACAATTCCGATCTTTCTCATTTCAGCAACCTCTTCCAGCGAGAATCGGTTCGAGTAAACAATACGCGCCAACCCCTTATAGTGCTATCCCATCATCCCACTTCAAACGACAACTACATAATGAACCAGTTAAGGAATAGAGAGGGTGGAAACTACCCATGCGTGTCAGCTCCTGAACCTTGCAACGAAACGCTATTTTTGCCCGCGGCGATCTTCTCATCCAAGTCTCTCAGCAAGTCGTTCAATTTTGAGGTGAGCATCGCAACTTGGCTCAATATCCACAGTGTTCCTGAAGGCGCACCTAGTGTTGCCTGAGGCTCAACATATGGCACAGAGAACTTTCTGCGGCACTCGTTGCAAAAGTATCTTCGAGCTATGCCGTGAGCGTTATAACGATAGCCTACTCGGCTATAGTCCGGCGACCCGCAATATTTGCATTTGATAGTTCTTTCTTCAAATGTTTCACTTGATTCCTCTGACTCGGTGCGACGGACTGCGGAGGAAAGTAGGGCCGCATACACGTGGGCACAGTAGTCCATGTTGTCGTTGGTGCTTTGGGCACTGCAGTCACATGTCCATCTGCCTTCTTTGAGCTCTACTAGAAACCAGCCTTTGCCAGTTTCTTCTCTAACGGCGAAGAGGCTTGGGTTAAAGCGTCTAACCGACTCTTCCCGAAAGAGCTTGTAGCCTAATCTACTGGTCTCGTCAGAAATTGTGTTGCCATGTGTTTTGTCGATAGACATATTATGTAGTCACCATATTGATTTCATCTGGGATGGATATGGTTCTGAAGGTCAAGAGCAGAGTGGCCAAGAACCCGAATGCTAACACACAGTACATCGCGATACCTTCCAGCATGGTGCTGGATTCGCAGTACCCATTCAAACCAGATGACGATGTCGAGCTTGAAGTCGACGAGAAGAAAGGAATACTGATAGTGAGACGCGCTAGCTAGAATTCGATGTTTGCGTCGCCGCTTATGCTGTGAAGCTGCTTTCAAAACAATGCGTTTGCTCTCGCCATATGATTCTTCACCAATAATCATGTTGTGCCCATATGGAAACAATATTGATGTGATATAAGTCTTTAACAGCTCAAAAGACTTAAGCCGTTAGGCCCTAAACTCTTAAGTCATTAGCACCCACAAGAAAACTAAACCAATCGAAAACTGCATACGAACTTGGAATTTTCCGACAGCCTAAATACTACAAACATAAATTTTGCCTATTCTAAAGGCCCACCCGCATTTTAAGAAGATCGATAAGACGAGTGACATGCGTCGATGTGGGACCTAAAGAGGAGACTGACAAACCAGGCAACTTGA
>Ga0116202_10001008_pt1 | contig 16341 bp, 8 predicted proteins | sample LakKivw325mmetaG_FD_94479 | JGI IMG/M metagenome (GOLD analysis project Ga0116202, IMG submission 94479) | Anoxic lake water microbial communities from Lake Kivu, Rwanda to study Microbial Dark Matter (Phase II) - Lake Kivu water 325m metaG | ecosystem: Environmental > Aquatic > Freshwater >...
GCAGCGCAGACATGTAGCGGAACTCGAAGAACTCACGGAACTCCTTGGGCGCGGCCAGGCCGACAGAGGCCACAAGCACCACCGCGGCGCTCGATGCGAGTACCCACGCGCGCATGAAGATCCCTCCTGGGCCGCCATTATGCACTACCCGGCGGCCTCGTGTCACTCCTCACCGGGCGGGTAGTCCGCCTCGAGGGCCCGGGCCAGATCATGCTTGGCCGACAAGTCCCGCTCGGCCGCCTCCGACAGCAAGGCAGCCCAACCGGCACGCCACCCCGGGTCGGCCAAGGCCCGGACAACGTCTGGATGATGCACTGGCGGGTGGCGGGAGTCAAGGAGCTCGGTCAGGTCCGACAGCCCGGCCGCGGCGCGGGCAAGCCAGTCGGCGCTGACCTCATCGCCCTCCGCCGAGAGTTCCGCCAGCCAGGAAGCGGCCGCCCCCCTCGCGTCCAGCAGGACCTCGTAGACGAACTCGTGGGCCGCCACGACCGCGGTCAGGGCCTCGCCTGCCGCGTCGGGCCAGGCGTCCAGCGCGCCCAGCCAGTGCCGCCAGGCCCCCGCGCCCTCGTCGCCGTCGGCTCCCTCCCACGCGTCCAGGCAGCGCCAGAGCAGGGCGGGCACGCTCGACGCGCCCGACCCCGGCTCGTGGGGACCGAGCAGAACGAGCAGATCGGAGCGCGGCGCCAGGGAGTGCAGTCGCCCGGCACAGTCCAGGATGGTCCACAGGCCGTCGGGGAGCAGCCCCGTCACGATCCCGGCCCGCCACGGCGCCTCCGGGAAGCACCCCTGGGCCACGGCCGGGCGCCCGGCCGTGAGCTCCTCGGCGAGCTCCGGCGGGGGCAAGGTCGGGGACGACACTACCTGGGCCCGCGGGAAGCCCAGGTCCGCGAGCGCGCCGCGCAGGAGCCGGTCACGCCCGGAGGAGGCATCGGCATGGGAGAAGCCGCCGGCGCCGACCCGGAGCATGAAGGCCGCGCCGCTGAGCCCCATCAGGTCGGCATAGGGGGCCTCGGCGCCCGCGGCCCCGGCCGCCGAAGCCACGGCGGCAATGAGCTCGTGGGGCGCCCCAGAGACCTTCGGGAGCGACCCCAGCACGGGCCGGCCTGGTTTGTTCCCATCCAATCTGAGCCGCCGCATTCCCTAACACCTCAGACTAGAGGAGTAGGCTACCACACGGGCGCGTGGGCCGCAAAGCCGGACCCGCCGGTGATTCGATAGGCCGGCGGCATAAAGGTGGCGCCGGCCGAGTCGGACGCGCGACACCGCGGGCTGCCGCCGGCCCGCTACCCCGGTCCGGTGCCGGGCCGGCGCGGGCCGACCTTGCCAAGGCGAACCGGCCTGGCGATAATACCTGGCACCGGGTGACGGGCGGTCGCTTCAAGGGAAGCCGGGTAGGAGGGCACGACTCATGGCCAAGGCAGAAGTCGGGTGGCAGAAGTACCTCGTCGAGGCCCTCGAGGGCCTCGACAGCGGCGGTCTTCTCCTCAGTTCGCTGGATGATGGCGGCCGGGCCAACGCGATGACGATCGGCTGGGCCTCCTTCGGGGTGATGTGGGGACGGCCGACGGCGGTCGTGCTGGTCCGGCCGTCGCGGTACACCTTCGGCTGCATCGAGGCCACCGGGGACTTCGCGGTGAGCGTTCCCTACCCGGAAATGGCCGACGCGGTGAAGTTCTGCGGCACCAAGTCGGGCAGGAACGTGGACAAGTTCGCCGAGTGCGGGTTCACAGCGCTCAACGTGGACGGGGTGCGGTCGCCCGGGATCGCGGAGTGCGGGCTGGTCTTCTTCTGCCGCGTGCTGCACAGGAACGATGTGCTGCCCCCCGAGCTGGACAGAGACGTGCAGACCACCTGCTACCCTTCCGGTGACTACCATCGCTTCTACCACGGCGAGATATCAGTCGTCCTGGCGGACCAGGACTTCGTCTCCAGGCGCCTCCAGGCGGACCGTCAGGCGGACAGGAGGGCCTGAAGCGCCTCCGGGCTCAGGGCCGAGGGGTCGTTGCCCTTGACCGTCGCCATCAGGGCCCCGCAGGCATTGCCCGACCGCAGACAGTCGTCCAGGTCGGCGCCTCGCAGTCGCGCGTGAAGAAACCCGGCGTTGAAGGCGTCGCCGCAGGCCGTGGTGTCCACGACCCGCACCTTGTGCCCCGCCTGGCGGTGCAGGTCACGGCCGTCGTGCGCGCAGGCTCCCTCGGGCCCGAGCTTGACGACCACCAGGGGGCAGACCGCCGCCAGATGGGCCGCCGCCTCCTCCGGGTCACCCCGCCCCGTGATCGCCGTGGCCTCCACCTCGTTGGGCAGGAAGACGTCGGTCTCGGCCAGAGCCGGGCGAAGCCCCCCGTCCCACTGCTCGGAGGGGTCGTAGCCCGCGTCCAGGGAAGTGGACAGGCCCAGGGCGTGAGCCCGCGCGAAGAGCGCTGGTACATCGGGCCGCAGGCGCGACTGCAGGAAGTAGCTGCCCACGTGCAGGTGGCGGGCCGAGGCCAGCAGATCGTCGGGCACGTGGTCGCCGCGGAGGCAGTCTATGGTGCCCAGGGCGGTGACGAAGGCGCGGTCGGCAGCGCCCGAGAGGGCCACCGTCAGCCCCGTGGGGCAGTCCGGGGCCCGCCGAACGTGCTCGGTAGCCACCGACATGCGCTCCAGCTCGCCGCGCAGGAAGCTGCCGAAGTCATCCTCGCCCACCCAGGACACCAGCGCCACGCGCAGGCCCAGCGCGGACCCCACACAGGCGAAGTTGGCCGTGGACCCGCCCAGGCGCAAGTCCATGCTCCGCGCGAGGACCTCGGTACCCCAGTCGGGGATTCGCGGCAGGCCGGCGAGGATGAGGTCAACGTTGACTTCACCGAGGGCGAGGAGATCGAGTTCCCGCGACATGGGTTAGTCAAGCTCTCCGAGTCGGTAGTCCATCCACACTCGCAAGATTTCAGCCACGCTCCACGCCTGGGCGAAGCATCCGCGCGGCGTGTGCGGCGGCTCGGCGTCGAAGATCTCGCCGACCTGGCCCAGGCAGCCCCGGTCGAGCTGCCCCAGCAACGGCCCCAGCAGCTCCCGGGCCCAGCGCCGCGTCTCTTCGCCGCGCGGCATCAGCGACATCTTGGCCCGAAGGTAGGGTCCGAGGAGCCAGGGCCACACGGTTCCCTGGTGGTAAGCCGCGTCGCGCTGCGCGGGACCCCCTGCGTAGATCGGGCAGTAGCCCGGCGAGCCGGGGGCCAGCGTGCGCAGACCGTAGGGCGTCAGCAGGTGCTGCTCGACGGCGGCCAGGACCGACGCGGCCACGTCGTCGCCCACCACCTTGTAGGGCAGCGACAGGGCCAGGACCTGATTGGGCCGCAAGGTCCCGTCGGGGCCCTCGGGGGTCAGGCAGTCGGCCAGGTAGCCGCGCGCCGGGTCCCAGAAGGTCTTCTCGAAGGACTGCCGGGCACGCCGCGCGGCCGAGCCGTGCTCCCTGGCGGCGGCGGCGGCGCCCAACGTGCCGGCCAGGTACTCCATGGTCCGCAGGGCCGAGACCCAGAGGGCCTCCACCTCGACGGGCTTGTGCCAGCGGGGCGTGACGGGACGGTCACCGACCTTGGCGTCCATCCACGTGAGCTGGGTCGTGGCGTCGCCCGCCAGCAGCAGGCCGTCCTCGTCGGCCCGGATCCCGAAGTCCGTGCCCAGGATCAACCGGCGAAGGGAATCGGCCAGGGCCGGGTACAGACGGCCGGCGACGAGGTCCGGACCGGCCGCGCGGGCGTACAGCCGCGCCGCCACGAACAGCCACAGCGTGGCGTCTACGGAATTGTAGGACGCCCCCGAGCCGTCATCCGCGAACCGGTTGGGCACGAGGCCGTTGCGCAGACTGCCGGTGAACAGCTCGAAGACCTCGGCGGCCTCGTCCAGCCGGCCCCTGGAGATAAGCAGGCCGGGCAGGGAGACCATCGTGTCGCGGCCCCAGTCGGTGAACCAGGGATAGCCGGCCACGATTGTGGCCCTGCACCGGTCCTGGAAGGGACGCCGGGCTGCGAACTGATCCGCGGCCCGGAGCAGCCGCCGCCCGGTCTGGTCGTGCTCGGGGTAGCCCGCCACAAGCCAGGCGCGGCGATCGGCCTCACCCTCCAGCTCGTCCGCCGCAGACACCTCCTCGGCCCCATCGGAGGCCACGAGGACGGCCGAGTCGCCCGGCCCGAGCAGCCAGCGGACCTGGCCCGGCGAGTAGAGGTCCTCGCCACTGTCAAGCCCACGCTCCGCCTCCACCGGATAGCGGAAGTTGTAGTACCACAGGCCGTCGGTCAGGGCCTCGCCCCCGGGGAACCGGAGCACGCACCGCGTCCCCGGCCCCGCTATCTCCAGGTCCAGCGCGCGCTCGGTCACGGCCAGCCGCGTGGGCACGTCGGAGGAGGCCCGCCGCAGGTGGTGGTAGTCGCGGCCGGCGAAGAGCGGGCGCGAGATGAGCCACACCGGATGGGGGGCCTGGGTCAGCGTGTAGCGGACGACGAGGATGTTGCGGCTGTGGAGGAGGGCGATCTCTTTGCGGAGCCGCCATCCTTCAACATCGAAGGTCCATGTTGGCCAGGGCTCGGACGAGAAGGACGTCAGGTAGGCGTAGCCGCGCGGATGCAGCACATCGCCATACAGGTTGCACGACAGCTCGTGCTTGTCGTCGCCGATCTCGATCCGGTCCTCCAGCTTGCTGAGGAGGACGACGCGGGAGCCGGGGCCGTTGGGGGCTGACACGAGCAGTCCGTGGTAGCGGCGGGTGTTGCAGCCCACGACCGTGGAACAGGCGAAGCCCCCCAGTCCGTTGGCCTCCAGCCACTCGAGACCGAGGGCACGTTCGAGGTCGTGAAGACAGTCGGTACCCAGTGTCACGTCTGCCACCTCCTGGGCGCCGCGAGGGCGCCCTCGTTCTCACGCCTCTGGGAAGCAAGACTCGGGCCACTGCCCGGGGTGGGAACGGGCGCCCCAGACCCCGGCCAGCAACAGGGCGGCGTTCGTCGGAGGGCCAAGCAGGAGAGGGAAGCGGCGCGGCGCCTCCTGCCTCGCGCCGCGCCGCGAGTCACCAGGGTGGGGGGCTACTCCTGCCAGTTGATGGCCTCGACCGGGCAGCTTTCGATGGCTTCCTCGATGGTGTCCTTGTCGTCGCCCTGGGGATCAACGACCTCGGCGACACCATCGTCGCCGAGGCGGAAGGTGCCCGGAGCGATCTGTTCGCAAAGCCCACAGCCAGTGCAAGTGTCCTGATCAACCACTGGGACCTTCGCCAACTGCAGTCACCTCCGGCATGCTCGAGATGGCCTCCTCAGTTGCCGCCACACCTCGTTTCGGGCAGAATGGTACCACTGCGACCTGCCGGCGGCAAGACGAGGTCCCTTTGGGGGCGGTCTGGGGCCGCCGGGGCGACCACGGGTCTGGGCGGGCAGCGCCAGGAAGGGAGACCAGCCGACCATGTACAAGCGCATCCTTGTTCCCCTCGACGGATCGGAGCTTGCCGAGCAGGCGCTCAGGCACGCCGCCGATATGGCCCGCGCCTTCAGCGCCCAGCTGCACCTGGTGAGAATCGTCCCCGTGGCGGCGCTGCAGGTCGTCCGAGGCGGGACCATGAGCGACCTGGAGTCCGAGGTGGCCGAGGCCCGCGAGTACCTCGTGGGGCTCGAACAGCGCCTCACCGACGACGGAATCGAGGTCCAGCATCACGTGCGCCAGGGCGACGTGGCCGAGGAGATCATGGAGCAGGCTCGCGAGGCCGACTGCGACGTGATCGTGATGTCCACCCACGGCCGCTCCGGCATCGCGCGCTGGGTCTACGGCTCGATCGCCGACCGCGTGCTGCGCTACGGCCTGCAGGTTGTGCCGGCCATACTGGTCGTCTCCTCGCACCTGGATCGGTAGCCACCGGCGCGGCGCCACCCACGCCGGGGCGATGACCTATGCCTCCTCTTGCCCACCTGGAGCCTCAGCCCGAGGTGCTCGCAGCCATCCTGGCCCGATTCGGCCTCGAGGGCGAAGCGACGGTGTGCGGCCCGGGCACGGGCACGGCCAGTAGGGCCGCCGTGATCGCCGTGGGCGACACGCGCCTTTACCTGAAGCTGCGCAACCCCCGCTACTGCGCCCCCCAGTGGATGTGGTACGACGCGGAGGTCGCCTGGCGCTTGCAGGAGACGGGTCTGCCCGTGGCGCCGCCCCTGCGGGCGAGCGATGGCAGGCCGTGGGTAGAGGTGGGCGAGGAGGTCTACCAGGTCTCGCCCCTGCTGGGGGGCCGGCGCGAGGACACGCCGTCGCCCGCCCAACTGCGCGAGGTGGGTAGCGTGCTGAGGCGGTGGCACGAGGCGACCCGCGCATGGCGACCCCGGTCACGCAAGCCGGTGGGCAGGCTCCACGACCCCGCCGACGCCCTGCAGTGGCTGGAGGCGCTCCTCGGGCGGGCCCGGGAGAGCAAGGCCCGGGTCCTGCGCGAGGCCCGGGAATGGGTCCGGCGAGCCGCCGCCGAGATCCCCGACCAGGCCTACTGGGAGCTGCCGCAGGTCGTCGTCCAGGGCGACGTTCACCCCGCCAACGTGCACTTCGCGGGCGACCGGGTCGTGGGGGTCTTCGATTACGACTGGGTGTGCCAGGCGCCGCGGCTGACGGACCTGGCCGACGCCGTCATCTACATGGCCGGCCGCAGGCCGGCGCCGATCCGCGACGGCGACATCAGAAGCCTCACCCAGGCCTTCACGCTCGACGAGGTTAGGGTGAGCGCCCTGATGGCGGGCTACGGCGAGGGGCTGGCGGACGCGGAGCGGCGCGCCATGGGCTGGCTGATCGTCTGCCGATGGACCCATGCCCGGGCCGACGCGGCGCGCAGGAAGATACCCGAGGACGAGCGGGTGAGCTACGTGGTGCAGGGACTCCTCAGACCGCTCGAGGAGGTGCACCGGGTCGCGCTCCGCCTGTGGGGCCACGGCCTGGCGGGTTAGCGGCGCCCGCGGCGGTGGACGCAGGCGCAGTCGCAGGGGTAGTCGCAGGCTCTGGCCCGGGGGGCGGTGGAATGGTCTGGTCGTCGTGCCCCCTCTGTGTGGGGGGGCCCTTTGGTAGTCGCGGGCTTCAGCCCGCGGCCGTGGCTGCGTCGCGCTCCGTCTCTGTGGAGGGGCCGGATGCCCGGGACCAAAGCGAGAAAGGAAAGAGGCGGGAGCCCTAGCTCCCGCCTCTCGGTCAGCGGCGCTATCCGTCTGTGCCCCTACTCGTCGGCCGGGGCCGCGTCCCCGCCCTCGTCGTCGCCCTCGTCTTCCCCATCCTCGTCCTCAGCCTCTTCGTCGTCCTCGGCCTCTTCGCCGTCCTCGACTACGTCCTCTTCTTCGTCGTTTGCCACCAGGGCGGCGAGATCGTCGTCCTCCTCGTCCTCGTCTTCGCCATCGTCCGAGGACGCGGCCTCGTCGGTGTAGTCGGCCAGGTCGAAGTCGGGAGCCGCGTCAATCTGCTCCATGAGCTGGGTGAGCATGTCGCGCTCCTCGCTAGGCGGTGGGGCGGCCGCCTCGACCTGGTCAATCACGTCCGGCGCGTAGCCCAGCCCCACGTCGCGGTGCATCTCGGTGCCGCTGCCCGCGGGGATAAGCCGCCCGATGATGATGTTCTCCTTGAGCCCGCGCAGGTCGTCGCGGCGGCCCTCGCAGGCCGCCTCGGTGAGGACCCGAGTCGTGCGCTGGAAGGACGCAGCCGACAGGAAGCCGTCGGCCATGAGCGAGGCCTGCGTGATGCCCATCAGCACGGGCTCGGCGATGGCCGGACGCCCGCCCAGCTCCTCGACCCGCCGGTTCTCCTCGTCGAAGGCGAACCGGTCCACGATCTCGCCCGGCAAAAGCCGCGTGTCGCCGTGGTCAATCACCCGGCGGCGCCGGAACATCTGCCGGATGATCAGGGCGATGTGCTTGTCGTTGATCGTGATGCCGTGGCTGTGGCGGTACACCCGCTGGATCTCGCGCAGGATGTAGCCCTGGGCCGCGTGCATGCCGTGCTTCTCGAGGATCTCCTGGGGGTCCAGCGGGCCGCTGGTGAGCGGATCGCCGGCCCGCACCTGCTGCCCCTCGCGCACCAGCAGTTCGGGGCCGAGCGGCACGAGGTGCCAGAAGTACAGCGGCACGGTATCGACCCCGGCGGCCTCAAGGCGGTCGCGGACCTTCTTGCGGGCCTTCTCGCCCCGGCGGGCGAGCAGTTTCTTGTTCTTGTCCCGCACGTCGTCGGCGACACGGCCGTTGCGCGCCAGGTCCAGCTTGGCCACCGGCACGTCGGCGGTGATGACGACGGCGCGGACCAGCCCGCTGGACCAGGCACGAGTGACCGTGCCGCTGCAGCCCTCGGGGATCTCGGCGACCACCGCCTGGCCCTTGGGCGTGCGGGCCTCGAAGAGCTCGACCACGCGCAGGAGGCCGGGGAGCTGGCTCTCCATGGCCTTGGTCATGGCCCGCAGGTGCTCGCGCCGCTCCTGCTCGCGCGGCTCGCGGTCCGGCACCAGACCCTCGACCACGTCTTTGACGCCCGGCCAGTACATCGAGAGCTGCTCGGCCATTCGCAGTCGGCGAGAGCGGATGTCCGTAACGCCCGTGATGTACTCGCCCGCGATGCCCCCGGTGTGGAAGGTCCGCATCGTGAGCTGCGTGCCCGGCTCGCCGATGGACTGAGCGGCGATGATGCCCACCGCCGTGCCGTGCTCGACCGGCTTCTGCCAGGCCATGTCGCGGCCGTAGCACTTGGCGCAGATCCCGTGACGCAGCTCGCAGGTCATGGGCGAGCGGACCCAGACCGACTTGAGCCCCGCCGCCACGATCCGCCGCGAGGCCCGCTCGCTGATCTCCTCGTTGGCCGCCACGATGAGCTCGCCCGTCCCGGGGTGGAAGATGTCGTGCAGCGCCGTGCGGCCCACGACCCGGTCCTCGACGGGCTGGTAGATGTCATCGCTGACCGGCTCAGGCAACTGGGCCCCGCAGTTCTGGCACGTGCCCTCGCGGTACAGGTCCTCGCGCCCGCACTCGGGGCAGTACAGGTTGTGCACGTACATCGCCGTGACCTCGACACCGTCGGTGGTGCCGCAGTCGTCGGCGGTGATCATCACGTCCTGGGCCACATCCACCAGCCGGCGCGTGAGGTACCCGGCGTCGGCCGTGCGCAGGGCTGTGTCCGCCAGACCCTTCCGGGCTCCGTGGGTGGACACGAAGTATTCAAGCACGTTCAGGCCGTCGCGCAGGTTGTTCTTGACCGGATAGTCCTCGATCAGGCGGCCGAAGGGGTCCTGCATCAGCCCGCGCATGCCGCAGATCTGGGACATGTGCGTGGACGAGGCGCGGGCGCCCGAGCTGATCATCATCCAGATCGGGTTGAACTTGCTCACGTTGGCCAGGGACTCGTCGCTGATCTGGTCGCGGGCGCGGATCCAGAGCTGCAGGACTCGCTGCTCCCGTTCGTCCTGCGTGATGGCGCCGGCGCGCGCCGCCCGGTTCGTCCGCTCCACCTCGTTCTGCGTGGCCTCGATGATGCTCTCCCGGTTCGAGGGGATGGCCGTGTCGCTCATGCTCAGCGTGATGCCCGCCCTCGTGCAGATCCGGAAGCCGAGGTCCTTGATGGCGTCGAGCAGCTCGGCCGTGCGCTCCAAGCCATAGTGGCGGTACATCTCCAGCGTGATGTCCGCCAGCTCCGGCCGCGAGATGTCGTGGTTGTAGAAGGGCATGTCTATGGGCAGGTGATGGTTGAACAGCGCCCGGCCGGCCGTCGTCTGGTACCGCGTGCGCCGCACCGCCACCCGCACCGTCGCCGTCCGCGGCAGGGCGCGGCGGCGCAGGGCCCGGGCGATGACCTCGCGGCACCGCTCCTCGATCAGCCGGTTCTTCTCTGCAAAGCTCAGCGGGAAGTCAGTGGCCGCGGCCTCCGAGGGCACGTAGCTGCGAAGCTGGGCCTGCAGCTCCTCGCTCTCGTCCAGCACCGACGGGTCGTCGGCTTCCCTCTTGGTCAGCTTCATCTCGAAGACGCGCGCCCGCACGGGATGCTCGTCGCCCACGCGATCCGCCACCACCCGGCGCAGCTCGATGTCGAGCTGTTCCTCCACCTCAAGGGGCTGGCCGTCGGAGGAGATCACCTCGACGAGGATCTCAGGCACCCGGACGGTGACCAGAGCGTGCAGGTCAACGGCGCCGTGCTCGTAGGCCGTCACCACGGCCTCGGTGCTCTCGAAGGTCTTGCCCGTGCCGAAGGCCTCGGGGTTGTCCTGGGTCATGTAGTAGATGCCCAGGGCGATGTCGCGGATGGGCGCCGCGATGGGGCTACCGTCGGCGGGCTTGAACAGGTTCTGCGACGCCAGCATCAGCAGCCGGGCCTCAGCCTGGGCATAGGCCGACAGCGGCACGAAGACGGCCATCGTGTCGCCGTCGAAGTCCGCGTTGAAGGCGGCACACACCAGCGGGTGAAGCTGAATCGCCTTGCCGCTCACGAGCACCGGCTCGAAGGCCTGGATACTCAGGCGGTGGAGGCTGGGGGCGCGCTGCAGCAGGATGGGATGGTCCTCGATGACCGCCTCGAGGGCGTCCCAAACCTCGGGCCTCATGCGCTCGACCAGGCGCTTGGCCTGCTTGATGTTGCTCGTGACGCCCTGGCGGACCAGTCGGCTCATCACGAAGGGCTTGAAGAGCTCGAGGGCGATCTCGCGCGGGATGCCCGCCTGGTGCAGCTTCAACTGGGGCCCGACCACGATGACCGAGCGCCCGGAGTAGTCCACGCGCTTGCCCAGCAGGTTCTTGCGGAACCGCCCCTCCTTCCCCTTGAGCATGTCCGACAGGGACTTCAGCGGCCGGCGGTTGGACCCCGTGACCGGCCGGGCTCGCCGCGAGTTGTCTATCAGCGCGTCCACGGCCTCCTGCAGCAGCCGCCGCTCATGGTTGACGATGGACTCGGGCGCGTTGATCTCGATGATCCGCCGCAGACGGTTGTTGCGGTTGATAACGCGGCGGTATAGGTCGTTGAGGTCGGAGGTGGCGAACCGGCCCCCGTCGAGCTGAACCATGGGGCGCAGCTCGGCCGGCAGCACCGGAATGACCTCGAGAATCGTCCACTCGGGCCGGTTCTTGGAGTTGCGAAAGGCCTCGACGATCTTCAGGCGCTTGACGGCGCGAGCGCGCCGGGCCCGCGTCGACGAGGCCTCGATCTCCTTGCGCAGCTCCTCGGCCAGCTCGTCCAGCTCCAGGTCTGCCAGGAGCTCGCGCACGGCCTCGGCTCCCAGGCCGGCGCGGAAGAGCTGGCTGAACTCCAGCCCTAGGCGCTCGTTGCACACCTCGGCCAGGGCCTCGAGCTGGCGGTACTCCAGCTCGCTGATGAGCTCCTTGGGGTTGAGCTCGAAGAGGCGCCCGGCGGCCACGCGCAGCTCCTGCACCCGCTCCTCCGCCGCGTCGCGTTCCTGCTGGATCCGGGCCGTGAGCTCTTCCTCGGTCATGGTGCCGGCGGGCGCCTCGCCCCAGGCGAAGTCGAAGTCGCCACCCTCCTCGTCCTCCTCGAGCTCCTCGTCCTCCTCGGCCTGGCCCGCGGCGAGCTGCTGCTCGTAATGGCTGCGCAGGCTCCCAATGCGCGCCTCAGCCTCGGCCCGGGTGGCCTCGGCCTCTTCCTCGATGGCCCGGGCCACGTCGTCGCGGTGCAGCTCCAGAGCGCCCCGGTCCACGTGGGTGACGATGTAGGAGGCGAAGTACACCACCTCATCCAGCACGCGCCGGCTCAGGTCCAGCAGAAGCCCGATGGGGCTCGGGGACGTCTTCAGGTACCAGCTATGGGCCACGGGAGACGCCAGCTCGACGTGCCCCATGCGCTCGCGGCGGACCTTCGCCCTGGTGACCTCCACGCCGCAGCGGTCGCAGATGATGCCTTTGAACTTGACCTTCTTGTACTTGCCGCAGTGGCACTCCCAGTCGCGTGTGGGCCCGAAGATCCGCTCGCAAAAGAGCCCATCGCGCTCGGGCTTGAAGGTGCGGTAGTTAATCGTCTCAGGTTTCTTGACCTCACCATGAGACCAGTTCCGGATCTGTTCCGGCGATGCCAGGCCGATGGTGATTGCCTCGAAATCCGTGATGCTGCTGGGCAAGGCCTCTTCCCTCCGTGCAGTACCTCTGCAGTTTCGCTTTACCGTGGGGCGCCGCCCCATCGGCGGGTAGAGCCGTTTCCGATCGTTCTCCGCGAGCGGACAGGTAAGGGGGAGCCACCCTGGCCGACAGCGCGCCTCCCCGTATCACTCCAGGCCCCGTGGGATGGCTGTCCGGTGCCCGCGCCAGTCCCGCGTCACCGAGGCGGCCGCACGTCCTCGCCGTCGGACGACAGGTCCATGGCGTTCCCCTCGGTGTCCTCAACACGCACGTCCAGGGCCAGCGACTGCATCTCGCGCACCAGGATTTTGAAGCTCTCCGGCACGCCTGGCTCCTGGATGTTCTCGCCCTTGACGATGGCCTCGTAGGTCTCGACGCGGCCGCGCAGGTCGTCGGACTTGATCGTCAGCATCTCCTGCAGGCTGTGCGCGGCCCCATAGGCCTCCAGGGCCCACACCTCCATCTCGCCGAAACGCTGGCCACCCATCTGGGCCTTGCCGCCCAGCGGCTGCTGGGTGATCAGGGAGTAAGGGCCCGTGGACCGGGCGTGGATCTTGTCCTCCACGAGGTGGTTGAGCTTGAGCACGTACAGGTAGCCCACGGTCACGGGCATGTTGAAGGGCTCGCCCGTCCGACCGTCATACAGCACGTGCTTGCCCTCCGCACCGCGAAACTGCACGCGCATCTCGGCGTTCGCCCGCGACCGGGCGACGATCGTCCGCGCCGCAGCCTGGGTGTCGCTACCCTCCCACTCGGCCGGGTCCAGCCCCAGCCACTCAGCCAGCGGGTCCAGGGCCTCGCGGCCGCAGGCCGCGAGCTGGCGTACCAGCTCGGCCTCGACGGCCTCGATGTCGTCGCCGTCGGGCAGGGACGCCGGATCAACGAACTCACCGTTGAACCTCAGGTCCTGCGCGGCGTAGTCGCGCAGGGCTTGGGCCAGCCAGTGCTGCTCCAGGGCCTCAAGAGCCGCCATCACCTGCCGGTACTTGTAGCCCTCGAAGACCGGGCAGTTGAAGGTCCGGCCCACGCCCAGCCCCAGGTAGCCCGAATGGGCCTCGAGGAGCTGGCCGAGGTTCATCCGGGACGGCACGCTCAAAGGGTTGAGGCAGATGTCTATGGGCCGGCCGCCGGGCAGGAAGGGCATGTCCTCTTCCGGCACGATGACGGCCACCACGCCCTTGTTCCCATGCCGGCCGGTCACCTTGTCGCCCACCTGCAGCTTGCGCCGCTGGGCGACGAAGACCCTGACCATCTGGTTGACGCCGGGCTTGAGATCGTCGCCCGGGACCTTCTTCAGGCGCCCGCCACACCGCTCGCACTCCATGAAGTCGGCCGGCTTGCCGTAGCCGAAGACCGCGCCGCAGTCGCGGCACTCGTACTTGTGCCGGGAGAAGACGCGGCTGCCGATCACGATCCCCGTGGCGCCGTGAGGCACCCGCAGCGACACGTCCCGCATCTCCTCGGCCTTCTTGCCGAAGATGGCGATGACCAGCCGCTCCTCCGCCGTAAGCTCGCTCTGGCCCTTCGGGGCCACCTTCCCCACCAGGATGTCCTCCGGCTGCACCTCGGCCCCCACACGCACCACGCCCTGCAGGTCCAGGTCGCTCAGCGCGTCCTCGCCCACGTTGGGGATGTCCCGCGTGATCTCCTCGGGGCCCAGCTTGGTGTCGCGAGCCTCGCACTCGTACTTCTCGATGTGTACCGAGGTCAGCAGGTCTTCCTTCACGACCCGCTCGGAGATGACCACCGCGTCCTCGTAGTTGTAGCCCTCCCAGGACAGGTAGGCCACCAACAGGTTGTGGCCCAGGGCGAGGCGCCCACCACAGGTGGACGCGCCGTCGGCGATGACCTCCCCCTGCGCGACCCGCTGCCCCAGGTGCACGATGGGCCGCTGGTTGAGACACGTGCTCATGTTGGTGCGCGAGAACTTGTGCAGCCGGTACTCGTCCCGATCACCCCCGGCGGCCTCCACCACGATGTGCGAGGCGTCACACTCGACGACTGTCCCGGCCCGCCTGGCCAGGATCACCGTGCCGCTGTCGCGAGCCGCGCGCTCCTCCAGCCCCGTGCCGACCACGGGCGGGTCCGGCGCGATGAGGGGTACGGCCTGGCGCTGCATGTTCGACCCCGCCAGCGCTCGCACCGCGTCGCAGTTCTCCAGGAAGGGAATCAGCGCCGTGGCGATCGAGAACACCTGCTTGGCGCTCAGGTCGCAGTAGTCCACTTCCTCGCGGCCCACGGTGGGGAACTCGCCCCCGCGCCGCAAGGTGATCCGGCTGTGAACGAAGCGGCCGCTTGCATCCCGGTCCTCGCTGGCGGAGGCGATGTTGTAGTCCTCGTCCTCGTCGGCGGCCAGATAGACCACCTCGTCGGTCACGCGGCCGTCCACGACCCGCAGGTAGGGGGTGCGGATGAAGCCGAACTGGTCGAGCTGGGCGTAGAGCGCGAGGTAGTTGATCAGGCCGACGTTGGCGCCCTCAGGGGTCTCGATCGGGCAGATGCGGCCGTAATGGGAGTGGTGAACGTCACGCACTTCCAGCTTGGCCGACTGGCGCGAGAGACCGCCGGGGCCCATCGCGGACAGACGTCGCTTGTGGGCAAGCTCGGCGAGGGGGTTGACCTGGTCCATGAACTGGGAAAGCTGCCCGCTGCCGAAGAAGCTGTTGATCGCGGCCTGGATGGGCTTGACGGTGATGACGAGCTGGGGCACGAGCTCGTCGGGGTCCACGCCGGCCATGCGCTCCTTGGCCACCCGCTCCATGCGCAGGAAGCCCAGGCGCATCTGGTTCTGGACGAGCTCGCCCACCGCGCGCACGCGCTTGTTCTGCAGGTGGTCAATGTCGTCCACGCGGCCCTCGCGGCGCTGCAGGCCCACCAGGTAGGCGATGATGGCCAGAATGTCCGCCCGCGTCAGGCTGCGCACGTCCTCCGGGACGCGGATGGCCAGGCGGCGGTTGATCTTGTATCGGCCCACCCGCGAGAGATCGTAGCGGCGCAGATCGAAGAAGAAGCTGCGGATGAAGCTCTCGGCCATCGGGAGGGCCTCTTCCCGCCTGGCCGGCGGGCGCTCGCCATGGCGCAGGCGCAGGTAAAGCCCCAGCAGACCATGCTCGGCCGTCAGGATGCTCCCCCCGGAGGCCAGATCCTCGGAGTCCTTGAAGTCCTTCTCGCTCTGCTCGCGATCGGCGCGAAGCGTGGCGTGGATGACGGAGGGCACCGCCAGGACGTCCAGCTCCTCGACGCCCGCCCGGCGAAGCGCCGGGACCATCTTCTCGGCGTCAATGTGCCGGTAGTGGTCCGCCACGATGCCGCCCTCGGCATCGGTGACCCGCGTCAGGGCGTAGAACTCGCTGCGCGCCTCGGTGCCCGTCACCGCGTCGTCGCTCTGGGCCCGCATGGTCGCCATCAGCTCGCGCAGCGTCAGGTGCCGCTTCTCGCCGAAGTACTGCAGGATGTCCGCGTCCGTGCCCGTGGGCGGCAGGTCCGGCACCGCGTCCTCGAACCACTGCAGCGCGCGCAGCAGCAGCGTCACGGGGAACTTGCGGGTCTGCCCGATCTTGATGTGGATCACGCCGTCGGCGCTGGTGTCAATCTCGGTCCACGGCCCGTCGGACGGGATGATCTGGGCCGCGTGAAGGACGCGGCCGCTGGCGTCCACCAGGTCCCGGAAGTAGACGCCGGGCGAACGGGAGAGCTGGCTGATGACCACGCGCTCGGAGCCGTTGACGATGAAGGTGCCCCGGTCGGTCATCTTGGGGATCTCGCCCAGGTAGACCTCGCTCTCCTTGATGTCGGCGGTCTCCTTGTTGATCAGCCGCACCTTGACGTACAGCGACATCTCGTAGGTGGAGTCGCTCTCGCGGCACTCCTCGACGCTCTTCTTCGGCTCGCCGAAGCGGTAGTCGCCGAACATGACGGCGACGGTGCCGGAGTAGTCGTCTATCGTGCTGAAGTGGTCGAACAGGTCGCGAAGGCCCTCTTCGAGGAACCACTGGTAAGCGCTGGTCTGTATCTCGGCGAGGTCGGGCAGGGGAAGAATCCTCTCCGCCTGGTCCTGGATCTCTGGGAGTATCTCCTCAAACGCGGCCATCACGCATCTGTGCCTCCTGGGGCAGTTGGGGAAAGCACCCCGCGCTGGGTCGGGTTTGCGCGGCAAACGACAACACACTCACCGACGTGGCCCGGTGAGCCTCACCGTACGATCAGCTCTGCTCATTCACAGCTTTATGGGGTCAGCGTGTCTCCTGTCATACTCAGGTGATCCGAGTATACC
>Ga0116202_10001012_pt1 | contig 16325 bp, 16 predicted proteins | sample LakKivw325mmetaG_FD_94479 | JGI IMG/M metagenome (GOLD analysis project Ga0116202, IMG submission 94479) | Anoxic lake water microbial communities from Lake Kivu, Rwanda to study Microbial Dark Matter (Phase II) - Lake Kivu water 325m metaG | ecosystem: Environmental > Aquatic > Freshwater >...
GATTTCTACCCGGTCGGCATAGTACAGAATTCCTACGAAGGCAAGCTTTACGGCATCCCCTGGATAATGAGCCCCAACGCGCTTTTCTACAACAAGAAGCTGTTCCGCGAGGCCGGACTGAATCCCGAGAAACCTCCACGAACGTGGGCGGAACTCGAAAGAGCCGCTATGAAGCTCACTAAGCGCGATTCAAACGGCCGGCTCACGAGAGTAGGGTTTGCCGACTTTCTCTACAATCCAAACAACTTCGCCCTGTATCTCTGGCAATCCGGGGAGAATTGTTGGAGCCGGATGGAAAGACCGCGGCCTTCAACAGCCCGGAAGGCCGCCGTGTTCTGGCGTGGATGAAACGGTTCCTGGAGCGTGAGATTGGTAGCGTCAGAGAACTGCAGACGTTCTCTGCGAACTTCCGGGGGGCGACACAGGATCCGTTCGGGCTGGGAATGGTCGCGATGCGCATCGACAGTCCGTTCAGGATACCCGATCTCAAGCGCTACTTTCCTGAACTTGACTACGGGGTCACAACTGTCCCCTACAGCAACAAACCTGCCTGCGAAGTGGTTGGCAACTCGCTGATAATCCCAAGAGGCAGCAGGCACCGTGAGGCAGCTTGGAAGTTCATCAAGTTCGCATCCAGTAGGGAGCAGTTGATAAACGTCTGCAAACCCGCGGGCCGGATTCCCGCCAGGATCAGCGCCGCGAAGTCCCCAGACTACTACGGATCCCCTACCCTGCGTCCGTTTATTGATCAGATACCAAACGGCCGCAGCGTGCCCATCGTGCCGGGATGGCAGAAGTCTGCGGAACAGCTTGCCCAACAACTTGGCGATGCGCTCGAAGGCAGAGTCGACACCGAATCCGCACTTGCCAAGTCCGCCGAGACTATGGAGCGTACTCTCTCCGCTGCCAATGAGGACCTGTCCAAGATGCCGGAAGTGCCGTGGAAGGCTATGGGCTTGGTTGCCATATTGGCTCTGGTGATAGCCAAACTCTCTATTCTGCGATACGTTCGCAGGCAAACCGCACATAGCCGGGCAGAACGGCAGGAGGCAGTGAGCTTCTATCTGTTTCTCGCGCCTTGGATCGTGGGGTTCGTGGTATTGACACTGGGCGCCGCTTCAGCGTCGCTTGTGATCAGTTTCAGCAAGTGGGATGCGATCAGCACTGCGCATTTCGTGGGAACCAGAAACTACTGGGAACTCTTCACCATTGATCCGAGATTCGTGAAATCGATATATGTCACGGCGTACTACGCCGTGTTCAGCATACCCCTCTCCATAGTTCTGGGGCTGGGAGTTTCGGTGTTGATGAATCAGAAAGTGTTAGGAATACGGCTCTTCAGGACGATCTACTACCTGCCTGCGATACTCAGTGGAGTGGCAACGTCCATTCTCTGGCAATGGTTGTTCAATCCTACCACAGGTCTTATCAACCAGGCTCTGATGCTGCATATCCGTCCGGCCATAGTCAATGGCGCGCTCGCCTGGCAGCCGCTGGTCACGAACCCTCCAGGGTGGTTGCTGGACGAGCAGTGGGCGATGCCTGCGTTCATCATAATGGGTCTCTGGGGAATTGGCGGCGCGATGATCGTGTATTTGGCGGCGCTTCAGGGCATTCCGGAGGAGACATACGAGGCCGCACGAATCGACGGCGCGGGACCGTGGAAGTCTTTCCTGCACGTAACGCTGCCCCTGATGACTCCCGCGATATTCTATCAACTTGTAGTAGGAACTATCTATTCCCTGCAGATGTTTACCCAGGCTTACATCATGATGAACGCTGGCGGAGGTCCACGCGACGCCACGCTGTTCTACGGGCTCTATCTTTTCAAGAACACGTTCGAGTGGATGAATATGGGCTACGGTGCCGCTATGGCGTGGATGATGTTTGCCGCGGTATTGGTGATTACGCTCGTGCACTTCAAGCTGGCCAGTCGCTGGGTTTACTACGAAGGAGAGAAGCAGTGAAGATAGTGCGGATAACTGCGACGTACGTGGTGATAGTTGCCCTGGGGGCGCTGTTTGTGATCCCTCTTCTCTGGATGCTGACTGTGAGCCTGAGCAGGCCCGAAGAAGTAGCTCAGCCTGGAATTAGACTGCTGCCTGCCAGCTTGCGCTTCTCCAACTACTCTACGGCTCTTACGCTGATGCCATTCGGCAGCTACGCCCTGAATACGATCAAAGTAACTGCGCTTGCGATGCTGGGAGGGGTGTTGTCCAGCGCGATGGCGGCCTACGCATTCGCCAGGCTGAGAGCGCCGGGCAAGAATGCGTTCTTTGTCCTGGTGCTTTCTACGGTGATGCTGCCGGGCATGGTGACGCAGATTCCGACATTCATTATCGTGAAAAACCTGGGCTGGTATGATTCGCTGCTTCCCCTGATCGTGCCTGCCTGGTTTGGGAATGCATTCTACATCTTCCTGCTTCGCCAGTTCTTTCTCACAATCCCGGGCGATCTGGAAGACGCTGCAAGAATTGACGGCTGCGGCACGTGGCGAATATTCTGGCAGATAATGCTGCCACTCTCCAAACCCGCACTGACGGCCGTGGCGGTATTCTCATTTGTGGCGCACTGGAACGACTTCATGACTCCCCTGATCTATCTCAACTCGGTCAATAAGCGCACTCTGGCGCTCGGGCTGGCCACATTCTCGGATGTCTGGGGGGTGGACATTGTCTCGTTGATGGCTGCCTCAACCACGGTCATTCTGCCTGTGCTGGTGATATTCTTCCTTGCGCAGAAGTACTTCGTGCAGGGAATTGTGATGACGGGACTCAAGTCCTAGACGTGGTCGACATCCCCGTTGGCGAGCCACACATCCAATGTCATTCCGAGCAACGCGAGGAATCTCGTTTGCGACGCTTGAGATTTCTCACTACGTTCGAAATGGCAGTCTGCGGGACAGGCGTCTTGCAGGCGAATAATGCCGTCTACGACACGCTCTCGTCAATCTCCAATGTCCACTTGATCCGCAGGACCCCATAGCAATGGAATCTGGCATCGGCCAGTTCTGTCGGGCGAAGTTGCACGGTCGAACCGGGCCTGACGCGGTGCTCAGTGCATTCATAGGAACCATTCCGGAGCAGCGCCCCGCAGCAGTGAATATGCCCGCGGCTATACGACCTGAATACAGCGCTCGAAGAAGCCTTCACCGCACTGACCCGCCGGTTGTGCCCTTGAAGACGCAACCGATAGTGGTCGTTCCGGCTCCCTTTGATTCTGATCCGCTGGGAGTACTTCCACAACGGCGGGGCCTCACTCAACGGTCTCATACGACCGCGACTCTCAAAGGCCAGGATTCTGCCGTCACCGAGCGTTGGGTTTTCTGAATGCTTTCTCCAGGTCAGCCGCATACATCCGAGACTGGTGATATTCCTCTTCCCAAACGGCAGGATTATTCGGAGCAGCCGCATGACCAGATACTCCAACACTCCCCAGGCGAATCCATAACGACGGAACAGACAGATGACTGAACCGTCTTCATCCAAAGTTATCTTCAGTTCCCGGTAGGACATGGCAGATTCCTTCTGCAAGTGCACCTGCTGTCAACGGCGGATACTCATATCATACCACACCGGAATGGTGTCAGTCCTATTAGTCGTCTGTTTCCCAGACAATGTCACCGTGCGGTTCAGGGGAGCCATCCTGCTTCAATGGCGTTCCACGATTGTCTTTGAGATCATAGCCAAGACTATAGACGACAAATCCATCTCCAACCCGCTTGTACACCAAGCCCTTGCCGGTGAATGGGTCTGCCGGCACATCCCACCCCACTCCGGACTTGAGTTCGGCCAAAGACTGCGGATACTCGCCGAAACGTTCTTTGTATGCCCGGAGTCCGAGGAACGCGCGACAGCACGCAATCTCTGCCTCGCACTTGTAGCGGTTACTGGCAGCGCTTGCCAACACGGGTGCCATCGTCTTCGTGATACACGCGTAGAAAGGAATGTTATCTGCCGCGTTGGGACCGATCAGTCCCCTCGATCTCGCAGCGGAGTAGCTCATTTGCGTGGATTCCAGGTGCTTGGAAACGAAACCGAGATAGGCAAGCTCATCTCCCGTGACTGGATACGTGAAACGAGCTTTCCGGAGCTGTTGATTCTGTAGAAGAAAGAAGCTACGTTCGCCTTCGACTGCAGTCTGATAGCGTTCCGGCATATTGATTCTCGAGAACGCACTGTCCAACTGCCTTAGCTCGGATTCGCTGGGCTGGCCGTAGTCTAGCGCCTGCTTCGTGTTCGCAAGAACTATTCGGATAACCGCAGTGTTCGTGAGGTAGTCAATTGGCTGTGTCTTTCCGTCGAAGGCGTCACTGAGCTTCAGAGCACTTTCGGTGTATTTGACGGCGTCCTGAGTCTTGCCTTCGTGCGCACTGATGAGCACTCTCCCGCAGAGCAACCGTGTCGCATCACGCAGCCCGGAATACAGCGTCACGCGCTCTTTAGATAGCGCCATGGATCGCTCGAACGATTTGCGCGATGTCTGATCGACTAGCGGAGAAGGGGCAAACTGACACTTCGGCTTTGACTGCGCCTCTGCTATGAGTGCAAAGGCGCCATCGCACCGCGCCAGCGCGGACGTAGCCTTAGCCCAATCGTTCGCGCTTGGCGCCTTTGAATTAGAGGCGAGAACTGGCCAGAGCAGTTCCAAGTCACGCCGCGCAGTGGGTTCGGACAGTGCCTTGAACGCCCGTCTGTATATCGGCGCTGCATTGTCTTTTGCAGGCACCGAGGTTTTCTCCCATTCTTCGATAGTCGTCGGGTGGCCCGCGGCTCTGAGTGCTGCTATTTGCGCGTTCACCTGCCTGCCCCAGTAGTACTGGAGCAGAAGGTAGACACCGAACAGAACCAGCAGAAGCACGACTAGAACCAGAAACACTTTCCTTACTACCCTCTTAACTCGTTTCATCCCTCATCTGCTCCTCCCATCCGATCGAACCGGAGTCCGGGATACCGGGTCTTGTGTAGTATGAAGCAAGAAACTTGGCCATCGAACCAGGATGCGTCGCGCACTTGATGTTCATCCAGGTGCGCTGATCCCCCACGGCGAAGTATAGTCGCGTTTCGCCGTTCCAGTCAATCAAGTCTGGATCGGACGCGTTCACGCCCTCATCCAACCCTTCAGGAGTGAGAACAGGATTTGCAGAGCTTAGCTCCCAGTGGCGAAGGTCCCTGGACCGTGTGATGTAGGTCTCGAAGAACCAGCGCGGCGATCGACATTCCAGATAGAGCACATAGTAGTAGCCGCGTGAGTATCGAATGCAGGGACAGGCAGTGTAGCGGTCAGTGCCGAAGGTCGCATTCGGCAGCTTATTCCAGTGCAGCAAGTCTTTCGAACGCGCAAACTTGGTGGTAAACGGCGGATATGCAGGGTCATTCGACTCATAAGCCAACACAAACCCGTCCCGTCCCTTGCACACCGACGTGTTAAACAGTTCTTCGTTCTTGCCGCTAACGACTAGCTTGGATTCCCAGTTCTCGAGGTCCGATGAATGAAACACCGTTACGTCACGCCATCCGTCATCTTCTCGTCTCGACGCGAACACGTAGACCCTGCCATCATTCACGAACGCCGAAGCCAGACCATAGCCCTCGCCGCAGCGACCAAGCTCCTCTTCTGTCTCCAAATCGACCAGCGAGAGATAGTATTCTTCGCGAGTCCCCCCTGAACCGGGGCGGACCGACTTTAACAAGCACAGGCGGCCGTTCCACTCTATTGGCGAGACTTCGCACAGGTCTCTGGCCACAAGCTGACTGCCGCTGAACTTGGAAGGCCGCACAATTGATGGCGGGGCAATGTGCGCAAATATCTCCTCGGGCCAATGCCCCAACACGGTCATCCCACTCGGCACATCCTGCTGGTACTGCACATAGGCCCTGACGTCGCCTTTCGTCGAGTACTTTATGTCGCCGGCTGTCTCCGGGTGCACTTTCACTCCGAAGACTTTGTAGCCCATCAACACGGAGTCCTCAAGCTCAACGTGCAGCAACTTTCCGTCTTCCATGCTCTGAACGATGCCGTCGGACGGGGTGCCCACCGGCTGCGAGAAGTTCATCACGATAAGCCGGCAGCCTTTCACCCGCACTCTCGTGTAAGACATCATTCCGTAATTGCTGACCTTCAACGCGCACTGCGGAGAAACAAGAGTGCATTCCTCCAAAACAGCGTCCGGCTGCGCCGGCATTGATGTGTTCTCGCATCGGATATATGCCGCTGAAGTATCGCCCCACCAGTCGAGTGCGCAGGCATGACAGCGTCTGAATGTGATTGGCTCATCCGGTCGGGAGAGGCAGTTGGCCACGCCGACTCCGAACGCACGGCCGATACTGACACAGTCCTCCACAACTACACTGAAAGGCTCAACCTTATCAGTGCAGTCAAAGAAGAGGCCTCCGTCCCCTCCCGTCGCGTACAGACCGCTCAGCCGCCAACGATCCCAGCAGATGGCCGAGAATGTGGGGTCGGTGTGCTCTGGAGACCATCCGTGGCCGTAGGCCCGCACATTGCCCCACCAGTCGTAGCTCTTGAACCCTTTCTGATCCGGATCGCCCGAGTCCAGTATGACCCATCCGGTCGTGCCGGAGCCCAGCGTTCCGTCGGTGTCGCCGATCAGTTCATTGTAGCTACCCTGCGCCCCTTTTTGTGACGGGTAGAGGTTCGCCTCCATGTACGTGTCAGGGCGAACTATGACCCGGTGTCCGCCGGCATCGTCAGGTATTGCGTTCAGTGCGCTCTGCACTTCGTTAAACGCGTGCACCCACGACGAGCCGTCGGTGTTGTCGCCCAGCTTCGATACATAGAGCGTAACAGGCGGCAGTGCAGTTTCTTGAGTGTTCACGGTGCCCTCCAAGGGTCGATTCTGTTTTGTTGTCAGTAGGGTGGCAACCTGCAGCCCGAATAGGCCTGAATCCTAGCCCAGTGCCTTGGTCTTCTCTGGGTTGGCGTCACCCAGCAGTTTGACGTCACTTACAAAAGACTGCATTGAGGTAGACAAATTGTTCAGCACGGCTGCCCACTCTCGCAGATGATTCTTGCCGCTCTGCGTAATGCTATATATGTGGCGTGCCGGGCCGGCTCCGCTCGTGTCCCAATCGGAGGTCACGTGACCCATCGTCTCCAGACGCTGGAGTGTTCGGTACAGGGCGCCACGGTCGATCTCGGCGTCCGTGAGGGCATGGTTTTGCAGATTGCTGGCCAACTCATAGCCGTAAGTAGACCCCTCCTGCTCAAGCAGGTACAGTACCACCGGTTCGACAAAACGGTAGAGATTGCCCATAGCGCACGTGCACGGGCCTTGCCCGGCGTGCCTGTTGCAGTGTCCTCTTGGCATCTTGCTTGCTATATCCTTCCAGCGAGAGTCGCACGTCCGGCGCACGACTTCCGCGTCCCATATATCTACAGTCCCATTATAGCACAATGCACATTTCTGCGATAGATGCTTATTACATATACCCCCTGCCCCATCGTCAGACCCGTGGCCACGTGCACAGTATGTGGATGCTGATGTTGGCTTGGATCGTTTGACAAATACTTCTGCTCACTTGATAATATAGATGCTGTTTACAACTAGCGGCGAGTATCATCTGGTTATGTTCAGTCAGACACTACATATGGCTAGGTTGCGTTCAATAAGCTCAACGAGCGGCACGGCAGGCTTGCCAAAGTCGGTCCGCTGGTTGTCCCTGGCCTGCCTGCCTTATCTGCTCTTGTGCCTCGGAAGCCCGTTTCTGCACACTTGCACGGATGGTTGCTTGGAGTTAGCGCCAAGCATCGCTTCGCACGACCATTGCGAACCGCCAAGTGTCGCTGCTTCCCCGGATTCCACCAGATTCGTATGTGCGAAGGCGAGTCAAGAGCGGTGTGGTTCCTGCACGTGGAACCGTTGTACCGTCGCCAAAGTACCTATCGACGTCTTGCCGTCATCCCCAAGAGCAGTTGCGCAACTCACTCTTCTAAGAACCACGGTCGCCAACTCAGACCTTCAGCTATCCACACTTCCGCGCGCGCCCCCTGGCACCTAGTTTGTGCAACTGAACCCCATTCAACCGTGTACCTATGGCCGAGCGTCCCGCACAGTGCTCTGCTCTATGCGTTGCCGCTCAGCCCTATTCGCTATCAATAGCAGGGAGGGTCAATCCGATATGAAATCAACAGTTTTCGCTCTAGTGTGCATCCTGTCAATAGCACATCCGGTTTGTGCGCAGGAAGCCCGAAGCGACCGGAGTCAGGTGCCGGGTGCCAATTCGCAGATTGAGTATCTCCAGCAGCAACTGGATGAGCTAAAAAGAGAGTACTCAGCAAGGATTTCCGAGATTGAAAGGAAGATCGAGCAGCTTGGCTCGCAACAACCAGATGAGCAAGAGGCCATCCGGCGCATAGCCGAAGAAGCTGCCGGGGAAAGCGAAGAAGAGGCCGCCTCCGAAGACAGTTCGCCGGATACCGTGTTCAGTTCAGGAGCACTTGGGTTACAGGCACTGAATCCCGAGATCAGTGTCGTCGGTGATTCAGTCTCGTGGTATGGAGACACCGAGGGTGACGATCGCCGCTCCGACTTTGGTCTACGCGTACTCGGTGTTCACTTCGAATCATACCTGGATCCATACAGCAAACTGAAGGCTTGTGTCCCAGTGGGGGACAACGGCGCGGAACTCGGGGAAGCCTACATTACCAGATACGATATGGGTAAGAACATGAATCTGACCCTGGGTAAGTTTCACCAGCAGTTCGGAGTGGTAAACCGCTGGCACGTGCCTGGTCTGGACCAGGTTGAGTTTCCGCTGGCACTCCGACAAATCCTGGGAGGTCCGCTTGAATCGACTGGCGTGTCTCTGGACTGGTCATTTCCCGGATCAACATCAGGGGCTCAGGGGCTCACTCTCCAGTTGACCAATGGAACAAACGCGAGGGTCTTCGGCCAGAACGCCAGGAACTTCCCAACAGCGCTCGTTCGCTACACAAACTACCGCGACCTATCCAAAGACAAGTATGTGGAGGTGGGCGTGACGGCACTTGCCGGACAAAACAACCATTGGTCCATGAACCAGCCCGGTACCGGCATATACACGGAGAACCGAAATCTGGAAACTTGGATGCTTGGCGCGGATTTGACGCTGCTGTGGGAGCCTACTGAAGCTATGCGATACAGGAACTGGTTGTGGAGAACCGAGGCGTACTACCTGAACAAGAACATACTGGCCCCTGACGGTTCCGGCAAGGACTCCATCAATGCCTGGGGGGCATATTCATATCTCCAGAACAAGATTTCGCGCACAACCGAAATCGGAGCAAGACTTGACTACTACAAGCCTGACGTGAAGAGCTACGCCAACACGGCCGGTCTGTCCTTGAACCCGCTTGCAGTCACAACCTCCGGCTCTCGGCAGTGGCAAGTGTCACCATATCTGACGTGGTGGCAGAGCCCGTGGGTCAAGTGGCGGCTGGAATACAACCGCCGTTGGGGAAAGGGACTCCCCGACGACAACAGGCTGCTTGTTCAATGTACTTTTGCAGCCGGCCCACACAAACACGAACGTTATTAGACACGGAGGAACGGTCATGATTAAGAAAGCGCTACATGGGTTTACATTGGGAATTCTCGCACTCGGTATCTCGTGCGCCAGTCTTCAGGCAGACCGACTGAGGGTAGTGACAACACTCCCTGACTACGCCAGTCTGGCGAAAGCGATTGGCGGGAATCGAGTCTCCGTATCGTACATAGTGAGAGGCGATCAGGACGCCCATTTCGTCCGACCAAAGCCATCGTTTGCGCAGATGGTCAGGCAAGCCGACGTGCTCATCGACACCGGCCTTGATCTGGAAACCTGGCTTCCAACCGTGGTCGACACGTCGGGAAATCGCAAGGTACGCAGCGGGCAGCCTGGATACGTATCCGCCTCGCACGGCATGTCTCTACTGGAGAAGCCCAAACAACTTTCGAGGTCCGAAGGGGGTCTGCACATCTACGGAAATCCGCATGTCACGTGCAGCCCGGTGCTGATGAAGGTCGCCGCCAAGAACATAGCCAACGGCCTAATTAAGAATGACCCAGCAGGCGAGAAGGTGTATCTGAAAAACCTGGCCGGACTACAAGCCCGAATCGACCGCAGCCTCTTTGGCAAGCAACTCGTTGAGGTCGTGGGAGGCGATACCCTATGCTCTCTTGCCCAAAAGGGCACGTTGATGAGCTTCTTAAAATCAAAGAAGTTCAAGAACAGGCCAATGATTGATCTACTTGGCGGTTGGACGAAGGAAATGCTGCCTCTCTACGGAACCGAGCTAGTCACCTACCACAAGAGCTGGGTCTATTTCTGCAAGTTGTTCGGCCTCAAAGAAGCTGACACGGTCGAACCAAAGCCGGGGATTCCGCCCTCAGCGAAGCACGTGACACAGCTGATTAAGATGATGCAAGACCGCAACATACGCCTCCTGCTCGCCGAGAACTACTTTCCACAGAATGAGGTCCGCAACATTGCTGACAAGGTGAATGCCGAACCGGTCATTGTGCCGTTATATGTTGATGGCGACAAAGGAGTGGACGACTATTTCAAACTAGTTGACCTCTGGGTAGATTCTCTCGTGAAGGCCGGGAAGCGTGCAGGAGTGATCAAGAAGTGACCTGATGCTTGCGAGGTGGGGCGGGTTTTCTGCCCCCCTCGCCCGTGACCGATAAGGAGACAGATATGTTTGATTTATCCATAATCGCAATACTTCTACCAGCGTTCTGCGAGTGCGTGGTGCTGGTTGGAATTCACGCCTATCTGGGAATTCACGTTATCAAGAGACAGATCATCTTTGTTGATCTCGCCCTCGCCCAGATCGCCGCACTCGGGGCCCTTGTCGCGTTTCTCTTTGGCATACAACCTCACACGTGGGCCTCTTATTGGTTCTCCCTCGCTATGGCAACCATTGGCGCGGGTATCTTCGCTATTTGCCGGTTTCGGGAGAGTAAGGTGCCCCAGGAAGCCGCGATTGGACTAATATACGCGATTGCCGCTGCCATGGCCGTACTTCTGATTGATAAGGCTCCACACGGAGCAGAACAACTCAAAGACATCCTTACTGGCTCCCTTCTTTGGGTCAAGTGGGAGTCAATTGCGACTGCCGCGGCAGTGTACGCGGGGGTTGGTCTAATACACTATATCTACCGCGACAAGTTCATGCTGATATCCTCTGACCCAGAAGCCGCAAGACAAAAGGGACTAAACATCCGAGCTTGGGACTTCCTCTTCTTCTTCCTTTTCGGTGTGGTTATCACGCTCTCAGTAGATGTTGCGGGAGTCTTGATTGTATTTGTCTTTCTTGTGGCCCCGGCTATAATGGCGATCTCGATAACAGACCGCCTGTCCAGTCAACTCCTCATCGGATGGGGGCTGGGGCTCTTGGTCACTGTTCTCGGACTCGTAGCATCTTATGTTTGGGACTTGCCAACCGGCCCGGCAATAATTGGATGTTACGCCATAGTGGTACTAGTTCTGTCAGGAATACTGAGTCTTGTGGCAGCTCGCAAGCGGGCTTAGGAAACCACTGACACTGGCACCCGGTGTTCGGGCCTCTTCGCGGCCCAACATACATCCCTATGAACAGAATAAACAGTTTGACGAAACGCTATGTTTAGGGTATACTATAGCTGTAACTTGCATCTAGTGCACTATACAGGAGAGGAACAGCAAGACAATGTCAGTACCGGACAACGTACGAGACTTCGTGGATCAGCAACCGATAGTGGCTCTGGCCACATCAGCGCCCGACGGCACGCCGAACGCGGCGCCAATGTTCTGGAAGCTGTGGTATGATAGCGGCACATTGCTCATACTGGACAACTACATGAACACCACGAAAGCAAATGTCACGGCCACGAAAACGGCCTCGGTATCAGCTTGGAACGCCGAGTCAGGTGAAGGCTACCAACTGAAGGGACCGGCTGAGTATGTAACCGAAGGGCGCCATATGGATGCCGCAGTCGCCCATATGGCGGAACAGAAGCCTGGATCTCGGCCGAAGGGCACGGTTGTCATCAGTGTCTCTCGAGTCTATGTGCAGACTCCTGGGGACCACGCGGGCGAATGCCTGGAGTGATGACTGTTGTGACTTTCGCTAACTTCCGACAGACTAATGGAACTTTTGCGAATCATGTTGCGTCATGGATATAGATGTAACTTACATCTAGCCTTTTGGGCAGAAAGGAGGACAACATGCCACGAGGTGACGGAACTGGACCCATGGGTATGGGGCCGATGACTGGCCGTGGACTTGGCTATTGCGCCGGATACAGCGTACCGGGATTTGCCAATCCAGTCGGCTATGGTCTTGGTCGCGGAATGGCCTGGGGTCGCGGAGGCGGCTTGGGCCGGGGACTTGGACTCAGGCGGGGCAGAGGTGGATTCATGCCTTACGCTGGATTTGTGTCACCTGTCGCCGGTGTATTTCCGACGGCGGCACCAGACGAGGAAACCGTGCTGAAATCTCACGTCTCGGCTCTTGAAGAGCAGCTTGCGGCCGTGAAGGCTCGCCTTGGTGAGATTGAAGACGACAAGAACCAAGACTAGTCTGATCTGACGCCGGGCGGGAATCACTTTCTGTCTCGCCCGGTTCTCTCCAACTCGTCAACGAGAGAGAGATAATCTGAAAGGAAATGACAAAGATGAAAGTAGCAGTCTGTTCAACCGGCGATAAGCTTGACTCGCAACTCGACCCAAGATTTGGGAGGTGCGCGTATTTCGTTCTGGTCGACACTGATACACTCGACTCACAGGCTGTAGAGAATCCTGGAGTCATGTCAGCCCAGGGAGCAGGAATTCAGGCAGCACAATTGATTTCGTCTCTCGGCGCCTCAGCGGTCATAGCAGGGAATCTCGGACCAAACGCACATCAGGCGCTCGCGGCTGCGGGAATTAAGACTTACGGATGCACGGGCAAGACTGTGCGTGATGCCGTGGACGCTCTCAAATCCGGCGCGCTTGAGGAGATATCAGGACCTACGGTGGGAGCGCACTTCGGAATGAATACCACCCCTGGCCAAGGAACAGGTTCGGGGCCAGGCGGTGGCGGAGGTATGGGCCGCGGAGGTGGAAGAGGCCAAGGGAGCGGCAGACAATAGATACATCGACCTAACGGAGGTAACACAAATGCCAGGATTTAATGGAACAGGACCCACTGGAAATGGGTCAAGAACAGGCAGAGGCTTGGGCCCGTGCAGTACATCCGGGCTCAATAGCTCACAACCGACTGGACAAGTACCAAACAGTTGGCTAGGCAGGTTGCTGCAAGGGGCAGCGAGTAGCTTCGGAGCGTATGGCGTTGGCCGAGGTGGTCGACGCGGCGCAGGAACAGGCCGTGGACAAGGAAGAGGCAGGAGACGAGTTTTCTGATGAAAGTTGCCATCACAGCAAGAGAAGGATCCGCTGACAGCGCAATTGATCAGAGGTTTGGGCGCGCACGTTATCTCATAGTCGTCGATACCGACACAGGACAGACGGACACAGTCGATAATGAGGTGAATCTCAACGCTACTCAAGGTGCGGGAATACAGACAGCCCAGAACGTAGCCGCATTGAATGTAGAGGCCGTTATTACCGGCCATCTGGGACCGAACGCTTTCCGCACTCTTTCTGCTGCTGGCATACGAGCCTACACCGCGCTTCAGGGCACTGTCGAGGAAGCTGTTGAAGAACTCAAGGCAGGCAGGCTGGAACCGGTGGAGTCCGCTGACGTGGAAGGACACTGGTAGTCGCAATGGATAGGACTGTCATTGCAGTGGCCAGCGGAAAAGGCGGCACCGGAAAAACGACCGTCTCAACCAACCTTGCGCGGATAGCGGCAATGCAAGAATTGGAGGTCAGCTATCTGGACTGCGATGTGGAGGAGCCAAACGGCCACATATTCCTGAGACCGTCCATAGATAACACCACTGCGGTCTCCGTCCCGGTACCCGTAGTGGACGAGCAGAAGTGCACGGCTTGCGGAAAGTGCAAAGAGATATGCCAGTACAGTGCCATAGCACTGCTCGGCAAGACTGTTCTCACATTCCCTAATCTGTGCCACGGATGTGGTGGATGCTTACTGGTCTGTCCCACGGGTGCGATCACGGAAACGGGCCGAAACGTGGGAGTCGTTGAGGAGGGCATCTCAGGCAGTGTCAGGTTTGTGCACGGAATCCTCAAGATAGGCGAAGCCATGTCCCCTCCCCTCATAAGAGCCGTTAAGGACAGAATTCTTCCTCAAGGAATATCCATCGTGGATTCGCCACCAGGCACATTGTGCCCGGTAATTCAGTCAGTCAAAGGGGCCGACTACGTAGTTCTGGTCACAGAGCCAACACCATTCGGACTCAACGACCTGATCCTGGCCGTAGAGATGCTCCGAGTTCTGGAACTGCCGTTTGGGGTTGTGGTTAACCGAGCTGACGCAGGAGACGAAGCGGTCTTTGACTACTGCTCCAGCGAGTCCATTGATGTGCTCGCCCGGATACCGGACGACAGGCGAATAGCGGAGGCCTATTCCTGCGGAAGTCTCGCCGTCGAAGCTTTGCCCGAATACGCGTCACTATTTGAGTCGTTGCTAAAGGAAATCACCTGTGTGCGATTGTAATATGGAACAGATGCTGATCGATCGTGACTACCTGCTTGTGAGAGATTACGATGCAGCCCTGAACCTTGCGGACTTCGACACCCGGAACACTGTCCTAGACGTCGCTACTGGCTCTGGCCGAATGCTGCTCCAGATCGTGAAAAGAGGATACTCCGTGGTTTCGGGCGACATTGACGCGGGCGCTTTGGGCCGAGCAAGGGAACGGCTCGGCACCTTGGCTGACAGGCCAGAGTTGGTCACAATGGATGCTCACGACCTCCCGTTCAACAACGATAGCTTCAGTGCTGTGACGCTGGTAAACGCCATTCACGAAATGGAAAAACCGCGGGGCGTGCTTGATGAGATAACACGCGTAGTTACACGTGATGGAAGATTGCTGGTTGTGGAGTTCAACAACAACGGGTTCGAGTTGATGGAGCTGCATCATAAGAAACAGGGCAAGGGAGAGCACCCAAAGGGCGAGATGTCTACCGACGACATAGACCGATATCTGCGCTCATCGTTCGACCGAGTTGTGACCAAGGAGCTTGGCATCACACACGCGTGGGTCGCCTCGCAAAAGAAAGAGACACGGATAAGATGAGTGGCTACGATATAATAGACGAACAACTGATCCAACAGGCTCTCAATGGAAAACAGCCCGATTCCGCAGGCGTGCGCGATGTGATCGCCAAAGCGCGCGAACTGAGAGGCCTGGAGCTTTCCGAAGCGGCAGTTCTCCTCAAGACACAAGACAAGGATCTCGAAGAAGAGATTCTTGGTGCCGCCAGAGAGGCTAAAATGGCTATCTATGGTAGACGTCTGGTGCTTTTTGCTCCCTTGTACATAGACAACCACTGTACAAACAACTGCCTCTACTGCGCGTTCCGGCGAGAAAACCCCAATCTTATCAGACGCACGCTCACGCTTGACGAAATCGAAGAGGAGGTCCGTCTACTCGAGAACCAGGGGCACAAACGCCTACTGATGCTGATGGGTGAAGACTCAACGCAGTGCACGCTTGACCACTTTCTCTCTGCGATCGAGAGGGCTTACGCCACCAAGACTGAAAAGGGCGAGATCCGCAGGATAAATGTTGAGATCGCGCCGCTCTCAGTCGACGATTTCAGAAGGCTCAAAGCAGCAAAGATAGGCACGTATGTTGTCTTCCAGGAAACCTACCACCGCTCCACCTACCAACAGGTTCATCCATCGGGTCGGAAGGCCGACTATGATTGGCGAATTCTGGCCATGGACAGGGCTATGGAAGCCGGCATTGATGACGTCGGTATAGGGGTTCTCTTTGGGCTTTACGACTATCGGTTCGAAGTTCTGGCGCTTCTGATGCACGCCCAGTATCTGGACAAGACTCGCGGAGTCGGACCACACACGATATCTGTGCCAAGGATATACCCAGCCAAGAATGCGCCCATGTCCTTTGCGCCGCCACATCCAGTAAGCGACGAACAGTTCAAACGGATTGTCGCAGTGCTCAGGCTGTCCGTGCCATATACCGGAATGATCTTGTCCACCCGCGAAAACCCGAAACTAAGACACGAGGTGTTTGACTTGGGCATCAGCCAGATCAGCGCGGGTTCAAGGACAAATCCGGGCGGATACCATTCGGGCAAGGAGCATTCACCGGACGATGAACAGTTTTCGCTTGGCGACACCAGAAGTGCTGAAGAAGTGATTCGAGCCATTGTCGAGCAAGGGTATATCCCAAGCTTCTGCACCGGATGCTACAGACTGGGCAGAAC
>Ga0116202_10001013_pt1 | contig 16323 bp, 4 predicted proteins | sample LakKivw325mmetaG_FD_94479 | JGI IMG/M metagenome (GOLD analysis project Ga0116202, IMG submission 94479) | Anoxic lake water microbial communities from Lake Kivu, Rwanda to study Microbial Dark Matter (Phase II) - Lake Kivu water 325m metaG | ecosystem: Environmental > Aquatic > Freshwater >...
GATCGGAGTGGTATAGAGCGGTGAGGAGGGTGTTGGATCTGTTCCGTCCAAGGTATAGCGGATCTGGGCTCCGGTGGGCACTGTGGAGGTGTTTATAGATACATTGATCGCTTCGGTGTAGATACCGGGAGTAGGGGTGAACACCGGAGCATTGATGCTGACCTGCCCGGTTATGGTGTAAATACCGGTTTGAGTGGCACTGGGTGTCCAGTTCGCCTTGAAGGCTTTCACTTTGATCGTTGTATTCGTGTTCAAGGCCAGGGGGATGGGAGCCGTGTATTGGGGTGAAGTGGCGGTGGGTTCGCTGCCATCCAAAGTGTAGCGGACAGTCGCATCGGGTGGGATGGGAGCAGCCACGGTTACCGAGATCGGACTGGTATAGATCCCTGGCGCGGGTGTGAATACCGGTTGGTTGAACACAATCGGGCCGGTGATTTCGTAGGTGGCTTCAACAGTGATGCTGGGTGTCCAGTCTGGTTTGAATCCTTTTACCTTGATGGTGGTGGTGCTGTACTGCGGAAGGGCTATGGGAGTGGAATAGGCAGGCGAATTTTCATCGGGTTCGCTGCCATCCAGGGTATAGCGCAGTGTGGCTCCGCTGGGCGTTGTATTGGTATTCAGGGTAATATTCTGTGCGGTCTGGTAGGTCCCGGCCGGAGGATTGAACATCGGAGTGGGCAGCACCACCTGTCCAGTAACTATATACATGGCGGAGTAGGTATCACTGGGTACATAGTTATCCAGAAAGGCTTTTGCTTTGATATGCATCGTAGTATTCAATCCCACGGCGATCGGAGCAGTATAGACCGGTGATGTGGCAGTGGGCTCGGATCCGTCTGTGGTATAACGGATAGTGGCTCCGGGAGGAGTGGTGCTGGTATTGATGCTCACTGACTGGGCAGTCTGATAAGTGCCGGGAGGAGGAGTAAACACCGGCGCGTTGATATAAACCGGTCCGGTGATGGTATAGGTGGCACTGTAGGTCTCGCTGGGAATCCAGTTCTCCAGATAGGCTTTCACTTTGATCGTGGTGACGGTGGTCAGGCCCAGGGGGATCGCCGTGGTATAAACTTGTGATTCGGGAGTGGGCTCACTGCCATCCAGCGTGTAGCGCAGAGTGGCTCCAGCAGGCATGGTGGTGGTGTTCAGGGTGATCACTTGCGCTGTGGCATAAATACCTGCCGGCGGTGTGAACACTGGATCGGCAATGCTGACCTGGCCTGTCACGGTGTAGGTTCCGGTATGTATCGTGCTGGGCAGCCAGCCTGCCGCATAGGCGCGGACTCTGATCGTAACGGTCTGGCCAGTGTTTACCTGTATTGGTGAAGTATAGACCGGGGAGGAATCGTTGGGATCACTGCCATCCAGGGTGTAGTGAAGGGTGGCACCAGCCGGAATGGTTGTGGTGTTCAGGGATACCATCTGCGGTGCGGTGTATAGACCCGGAGCCGGAGTAAAGACCGGTAGTTCGATACTAACCTCACCGGTTGTGGTATAGGCCCCGGTGTGGGTCTCGCTGGGAGTCCAGTTATCTCTGAAGGCTTTCACCTTAAGGGTTAGTGTGCTGTCCAGCGGAAGTTCGATCGGGGTAGTGTAGACCATTGATGCCAAGGTTGGTTCGCTGCCGTCGGTGGTATAATACACTGTGGCATCACTGGGCAGGGTGCTGTTCACACTGATCGTCTGGGCTGTCGTATAAACACCTGGAGACGGATCGAAGACCGGAGTATTGAAGACCACCTGACCGGTGATATTATAGGTTGCCTCTACAGTCGGACTGGGTATCCAGCCATCGCTGAAGCCTTTCGCCTTGATGGTGGTTACACTGTTCAAGGGCAGCAGGATCGGATTCTGGTAGGCTGGCGAATTCAGGCTGGGTTCGCTGCCATCCAGCGTGTAGCGTAAGGTGGCATTGGCTGGCAACAGCGCAGGATTCAGAATCACCGACTGCGGTGTCTGATAAACTCCTGCAGGAGGATCGAACAGCACAGCAGGCAGCGTTACCTGACCTGTGACCACATAGGTGGCGGCATAGATGGGACTGGGAATCCAGTCGTCCCTGAAGGCTCTGGCTTTTATGGTCAGCGTGGTGTTCAGCGGCACTGTGATCGGAGCGCTATAGACCGGGGAGGAGGTGGTGGGATCACTGCCATCGGTGGTGAAGTGCACTGTGGCATCAGTGGGAACAGGGCTGTTTATGTTGACCGTTCTGGCACTGGTATAGGTTCCTTCCGGCACACTGAAGACCGGGGCAGAGATGATCACCTGTCCGGTGACAGTGTAGGTTTGCTGGGTGATGTTGCTGCTGATCCAGCCGCTGCGGAAAGCCTTTGCCCGGATCGTCCAGGTGGTGTTCAACGGAACAATGATCGCAGTGGTATAGAGATTTGAGGCAGGGGTGGGCTCGCTGCCGTCCAGGGTGTAATGGATCGCGGCTCCAGGAGTAGAAGTGGTCAGAACAACAGATACGGGAGCTGTATAAATACCGGCAGCAGGTGAGAATTGCACATCTGCCACGGTGCCGGTTACGATATAGTTGGCGGAGACGATAGCGCTGGGAGTCCAGCCCTCGCGGTAGGCGATGGCCTTGATGAACAAGGAGCTGTTCTCCGGGATGTGGATCGCTCCTGAATAGAGGATACCACTTGTGGGCGTGGGATTGCTGCCATCGGTGGTGTAGCGGATGGAGGCCCCCGCAGTGGCTGTGGTGATGGTCACATCCAAAGGAATGGGATAGGTTCCCGAGACCGGGGCAAACACCGGTGCCTGCACGCCAAAGCTGTAGTTGACGCTATAAACCGGGGAATCCTCCCAACCTGCCAGATAGGCACTGGCCCTCACCACGGTGGTCTGATCCACCACAAAGGGTGCCGTATAGACAGTGCCGTGAGTGGAGGTGGGGATGCTGCCATCGGTGGTGTAGCGCACTGTTGCGGTGGCCGGAACAGGATCAGAGATGCTCACAATCTGGGGCGCGGTATAGTTGCCGGCAGGAGGGCTGAACACCGGAGGCGTGATCACCACCTGGCCGGTGATGTTATAGTTTTGTACACCAATTTCGCTGGGGCTCCAGTTTTCTTTATAGGCTCGTGCCTTGATCGTGGTGGTCTGGTTAAGCGGAGTGTTGATCGGTGATGAATATATGGCTGAAGCATCATCCGGATCATCACCGTTTATGGTATAGCGGATGTAGGCACCGGGTGTGGTGGTGCTCAATACCACATTCTGTGTGTTAGTGTAAGTGCCTCCAACCGGATTGAAACTGACATTGGCAACAGTTCCGGTTACCACATACACCTCTGTGGCAGTGGCGCTGGGCAGCCAATCTGGTTTGAAAGCCTTGGCCTTGATGGTCATGGTTGTATTCAGCGGCACACTGACCGGAGTAGTATAAACACTGGAACCTTGATCCGGCTCGCTGCCGTTTAGAGTGTAGTAGATGATGGCTTCGGGAGTGGTGGTACTCATACTAACAGTCTGGGCTGTGGTATAGATGCCGCTTGCCGGAGTCAACATAGGTGTCTCAACCATGGGGATATAGGCGCCAATGGCATAGATGGCGGTCACAACGGGTGAGGGATCATATCCATCTTTATAGGCACGCGCTTTGATGGTTTGATTCACCGAAACAGAGAAACTGCCGGTGAACAGGGTGCCATTAGTGGGTGTGGGGTCGGTTCCATCGTTGGTATAGTAGATGCTGGCACCTGTCGTGATGGAGGAGATCGCCACATTGATCGCCTCTGGATACGATCCGGCTGGAGGATCAAACACTGGAATGCCTGCAGCAAAGGCGTAATCTCCGCTGACGATTGTCGAGGGAGCCCATCCATTCAGATATGCCCTCGCTTTGATCGTCTTTGCCTCATTCAAAGGTATGGGATCGTTATACAGGATTCCATTGACCAGAGTGGGATCAGTTCCATCCAAGGTGTAATATACATCGGCACCAACGGGAATGGGATCGTTGATGGCAACGGTAATGGCATTGTTAAAGGTGCCTGGCGATGGAGAGAGAACTGGTTGCATGAAGGACACGGTTCCAGTGATGGTATACACTTGCTCTCCGATCGGCCCGGGCAGCCAGTCGGTCTTGTATCCCCTTGCTTTGATGGTAAATCCGGGTGCCGGAACATTGATCGCAGTGGTGTATATCGCTGAAGTTTCCACGGGATCGGTACCATCGGTGGTATAACGGATCACTGTGCCCTCGGTGGCGCAGGTCAACACCACATTCTGGGTGGTTGTATAAGTGCCTCCTGCCGGGTTGAAATCGATCTCTGCCACAGTGCCGGTAACGATATAGTTGGCGGAAACGATCGGGCTCGGAGTCCAGTCCTCTTTATAGGCGATGGCTTTGATGTAGCGATTCGAATTCCCAGGGACAGGGATCGGCCCAGTATAGGGATAGATCGTAGCCAAAGGGTCATTGGGATCGAGTCCGTCCAGGGTATAAACTATCAGCGCTTCAGGTGTGGCAGTGGAGATCTCCACATCGATGGGTGCCTGATACAATCCTGAAGGTGGTGAAAAGACAGGAGCCTGTACCACCGGTATCACCGGATTGATCACATAGCTGGCATTGGAGATCAATGAAGTATACATCCCGGTCTTATAGGCAATAGCCTTTACGGTTGTGGTTTCTGAGATGTTCACAGGTTCTGTATAGATCGTGCCGATCGCTTCAGAAGGTTCAGTGCCATCCAGAGTATAGCGGATGGTCGCCCCAGGGGTTGCGGTGGAGATGAACACCACGATCGGAGTGGTATAAACTCCTGCTCCGGGATTGAAGGTGGGTGTCTGCACATACTCCATGGGGATCACGATGATATACTGGGCAATGGCAATGGGTGAGGGATTCCATCCGGTTTTGAAGGCTCTGGCCTTGATGGTGAGGCTTTCCGATACCATAAAGGGTGCCGTATAGACTTCTCCATTGGTCAGTGTGGGATCGCTGCCATCCAGAGTATAGATGATCGTGGCATCGGGGGTAGTTGTGGTAATGCTGACAGTTTGGGGTTCGGTGTAAACTCCGCTGGGGGGTTGAATCCCCGGCAGGGCTACATCCGGCAGCGGTATATTGATAATGTAGACCGCACTGCCTATGCTGGAGGGATGCCAGTCGGTCAGGGTGGCAATCGCTTTTATGGTGAGAGTGTGGTCAACCAATATGGGGCTTAAGGGATCGAACTGGGGGCTGGTTCCTGGCACGGGATCATTGCCATCGGTGGTATACCAGATCGTGGCACCAGGGGTAACAGTACTAAGACTCACAATCTGCTCAGCCGTATAAGTTCCTGCAGAGGGAGTGAATATAACCGGGCTTACGAACAGGTCATAGCTTGCAGTGCTGATCCCGGAGGGATTGAAATTGGCCAGATAGGCCCTGGCTTTCAAAGTGATGTTGCCATTCACGGCTATGGGTGCATTATAGATCGATCCATTGCTCTGGGAAGGCTCGCTGCCGTCTGTGGTATAATAGATTACAGCATTGGTGGGGAATACGGAGATGCCAACGCTGAAGCTGTTGTAATAATTACCGCCGGGAACAGAGAACACCGGATCAGACACCGCTCCGTTGATGTAATAGGCATGGGTCACAATGTTGGAATTCAACCAGCCGGTTCGGTAGGCAATGGCTTTCAGAATAATATTGGTATCTATGTTTATCGGTGTATCGTAGATAATGCCATTGCTCTCACTGGGATCACTGCCATCGGTGGTATATCTGATGATAGCGCCAGGAGTGGATACAGACAGACTTACCACCAGCGGATCGGCATAGGAACCACCAGGTACCGAGAATTGGGGATTGGCAACCACAAAGAAATACTCTCCACTGGATATACCGGAATCCAACCAATTGTCCTTGTAGGCGAATGCCTTGATCTGAGTGTACTCGGATACCATCACCGGGCCGCTGTAGGTGATACCATTCACCCGTGAGGGATCACTGCCATCAAGGGTATAGATGATCGTGGCATCAGCCGGCGCCACGCTGATGCTAACTGATTGTTGGGTGTTATAATAGCCGGGTGAGGGTACAAACACCGGAGTGCTGACTGCTCCATTGATGATATATGAACCCACTGCCACTGGTGAATCATTCCATCCAGCCAGATAAGCATAGGCTTTGATCACAGTTGATGTGGGAATGTTGATCGGACCTGAATAGACAAAGCCATTGGTCTGGCTGGGTTCGGTTCCGTCCAGGGTATAGATGATCGTGGCTGCAGGCGGATTTGCCGTGATACTCACATTCTGGGTGCTGGCATATTGGCCTGGGGGCGGGGAGAACACCAAGGCACCGATGGTTCCGGTGATGATGTATTGCCCTTCAGTTATGCCACTGTCATTCCAGCCGGGTTTGACCGCAATGGCAGCCAGATTGGTATCGCTGGCGATATTAATCGGGGTTCCAGGAGTGTAAAGTGTTCCATTTACTGCACTGGGCGGAGTTCCGTCGGTGGTGTAATAGATGCTGGCATCGGGCGGATTCACCGAGATATACACATCCACCGGGGCAGTATAGGTGCCCGGAGCGGGAGTGAACACCGGATTGGCGATATTGCCAAAGATTGTATATACAGCAGTAGTTATAGCTGAAGCGCCCCAATCGGGTTTGAATGCCCGGGCTTTGAGAGTGGCGCTGGCGGCTATGTTAACCGGGGCAGTATAGTCAAAACCATAGGTTGCACTGGGATCCTGGCCATCCAAAGTATATTTGATCGTTGCTCCGGCAGTGGCAGTGCTGATGGTTACATCCACAGCACCCGCATATGATCCGCCACCGGGATTGAAGGTGGGGGCAGCAACGGTACCGGTAACGCTGTAGCTGCGTTGAGCTATGGTGCTGGGTTGCCAGCCCACTGCCCAGGCGCGGGCTTTGATGGTGTATGCCTCCATCACTCCAATGGGGATACCCAGGAGATCATCATACAGGGTGGAGGCTTGGTCGGGATCGGTTCCATCCAGGGTATAGAAGATCGAGGCCTCCGGCACCGAGGGCACGGTCAGCCTCACCACAATAGGTTCGTAATAGTTGCCCGCCGGCAGATTGAAGGCAGGGGGAGGCAGGATTCCAAAGGAATAATTACCTTCCCGGATGAAACTGGGATCCCAATTGTCCTTGTAGGCCCTGGCTCTGATAAACCAGGTTCCGGAAGGCAGATTGACTGGTCCGGTATATTCGTAGGAAGTGGGGGAAACGCTGGTGGGCAAGGGTTCCGACCCATCCAAAGTGTAATAGATGGTGGTGCCCACCAGGATGGTGGACATACTGATGGGAAGTGGGGAATAATAGGTGCCGGGAGGTGGATCGAAATTCGGGATGTCCACTCTTCCGGTGATCTCAAACACACCCTCATAGATCTCACTGGGACAGATATCAAAGTAATGCGACATCACCTTGATGGTGGTGGTCTGGTTCACATAAATAGGTCCTGTATAGAGCAGGGCAGGATCTTCAACCGGTTCACTGCCATCGGTGGTGTAATAGATCGGAGCTCCGGCTGGATTGGTCAGAGTGTTGATGCTGACCGAGATTGGCACTGTGAATATCCCCGGTGCGGGTTCGAAGATGGTGCCATTGGGGAAGGGCATGATCTGGGTGCGGGTGCGCACATCGTAATAATAACTAATTACTATGCTGGGCGCCCAATCCGGATTGTAGGCCCTGATCTTGATCCAGGTGGGGCAGGTGAGCTCGATCTGCAGGCCGGGGGTATAGATAAAGGAATTGGGGTTGTCGGGCCCCGGGGTGCTGTTATCCATGGTGTAATAGAGCGTTGCCGTCGGTGGTGTGAGAGATATGTTCTCGATCACCAAAGGTATAAAACCACCGGGTATTACCGTATAGAATTCTCCATCGGGAAGTGGTGGCGGATTCATTACATGGGTATTGATCAGAACCACTCCGGTTACGTTATAGATATGGGTTACAATGTTGCTGTCGATCCAGTCCGCTCTGATGGCAAAAGCCTTTATAATCATGGAGGTCTGCGCTGGAACGATGATCGGGTCGGTGAAGATGGATGTTCCAGGATTTCCCGGTACCGGATCGCTGCCATCGGTGGTATAGTAGATGGTGGCTGCCAGATTGGGACAAGTGATTTCCACAGTGGTTTGAGCATAATACAGACCGCCCACTGGATCGAAAACCGGATCCGCCACCCTGCCGGTAATCCGGTAGGTATAACTCACCACCTGTGAGGGCAGGTATCCAGGATAAATATATATCGCACTGATGGTTGTGATGTTTTCGATATTGCCCAGGGTGGGAAGGTCGATGGGTTGATTATACACATAGGTGGTGGGAGAACCCACAACCGGGATGCTGCCATCCAAGGTGTAATAGATCACAGCGCCTTCAAAGCCGGGAGGGGGGGTCAGGGTGACACTGATGACATGGTCAAAAACACCTCCCGTGGGATCGAAGATCGGCCCCACCGGGATCACATGTATTGTCCATTGCAGATACACCGAAACCAAACCGTCATTTACCTCATAATCGAGTATAAAAGTACCAGGCAGATTGAAGTAGTAATCGAGGCTGTTGGTGGTTGAAACCACAGTGGAGAAAGGAACTCCATTTTCCACCCCGCTCAGGGTCCAGGTCTGGGTCAGAGGATCCCCATCCACATCGATCACATTCACTGTGAACAACTGACTTGTATTCTGGTCTATATGTAGTTCCAGATCGGTGGGGGAATAGCTGAGGATCTCGGGTGGATCGTTCACAGGGGTTACCACAATCGTGATCTCGATCGTGGAGAAGCCGTTGGAATAGCGGTCCACAGCTGTAATGATAAAATTCACCGAACCATTATAATCGGGTTGGGGAAGGAACTTCACCAATTGGCCATTGGGAACTGTGACCTCCAGGTTTCCGGGATTGTATTGGAATACTTCGATCGAATAAGGAAAAGAGAACTGAGTCTGAGCCACATACAGATCGAAATTGTAGATCGAAGAATCTATGCAGTTCACGTGATCACGGAAATTGATAAACAAGGAATCATCTTCCACTATATAGAAGGTATTGTCCAAAGGAAGATCAAAGAAAATGGGCGGATCGGGCACCGAGGTTACATTGATGCGGATGATCGCAGTTGCCGTGGCGCGGGTGGTGCGATCCAAGGGAGCATCCGACACCGTGATCACCATCAGTTCCGAACCATACCAATGCTCCGGGATCGGATCGAATTGCAGTTTCAGCGGATTGGCCGGGTCGGGCATGGAAATATTGAAATGCTGCGAAGAGCTGTAATAGAGGTAAAGGTCGCTGTTATCAGGATTATTGATATGCCGGGTGAAATCCTTGATCCAGGTGACATCCTCATAGAATACACCGGCTGCATCCGGATTGGATGAATTCTGATCATAATTATCCGGCAGGTTGTAGGGGGAGGAAGTGAAATTGAAGGAGGGCCCCCTCACTTGCTGGTTGTATAGCCTGATCTCTTCGAAAACCTCAGGGGTGAGCTGGGCTTCGGTCAAGTGCAAGAATTTCCCTGCCTGAGCGCTGATCGTCAAAATGCTCAGCAGAAAAAGTATCACGATAGATGCCTTTTTCATTTATCATCTCCTCTTCTGGTTAAATCTGTTTGTTCATTGTATGTGCCTGCAATGCAGAGCTTTGTAATGATGATCATTGATAGCTTCTTCATATCTCCTGATACCTTCAGATTCAGAATGTTCAGTTAAACACTTAAAAACAAGGATGCTGCATACTGTCAAGCTTTTTTTAATAGTTTGGGCCTTTTTAACAAAATTTGTAGAGAAATTGAGAAGAGTTTCCATCCCGTATGAATTCCTTTACTGGTTTTGATTTATGAGATCCTGGCACTTGGATTGACCTCAATGGTAGTGGCAGAACCATGCTTAAAATATTCTGGATGATATAGTTAGCATGATATGGGGACTGTTTCTTCTTGCTGAAACTCCGCTTCGATCCCACATGGCTCCCGTTACCAATACGGAATCATTACGGAGTCATTACGGAGTTAATCCGTAATGACTCCGTAATGATTCCGTATTGCTAATGAGGGCGGGGCAAAATCGAGGAATCCAGGAGTCTAGCCTGGCTCAGTAACGCCCTCCCTGGCACACCTGACAATTTTAGGAATCGAAGTCTATCATAATGCATCAACAGGCATGAGCTTCAATGTGTAAATGACGATGGTCTTTGTACCCTGGACAAACCAGAAGGTTGAATACTGCCTAAAAACATTGGGAGAAAAGTGAATTTGATAATGGACTTGACAGATAGTGCAGTTCTGAGCAACATGTTTCAAAGCAATCCAATACAGGCAGGACAAGATGAAAAGACGAAGACTGGACAGTGCGAAACTCGAGCGATACATGCGCTATTTCTTTATTATACTGACTATTGGCGCAATCATTTACAATATTTATGTCACCGAATGGGAGATCCTCTTTGCAGCAGTACTGACTTTGGTTCTGATCCTAATGCCAACCCTGTTGGCACGCCGCGCCCGGATCTCCATCCCCTCCGGTTTCCAGATCTTTATCCTGCTGTTTGTGTTCGCTTCAATGTATTTGGGCGAAGTGCACGGATATTTCCACCGTTTCCGCTGGTGGGACCGTTTGTTGCACTCAACCTCTGCAGTGGTGCTGGGTTACATCGGATTCGTGCTGATCTATGCCCTGAATAAGGACAGCCGGATGGAAGTGAAACTCAGCCCTCTGTTCATGGCTCTGTTCAGCTTCTGTTTTGCCGTTACGATCGGCACTCTGTGGGAAATCTTCGAATTCGGGGCGGATGCCCTGGTGGGCGCTAACATGCAGAAAGCCCGCAATCTGGAATTGATCTATGGATCGCTGGATACCCGCCTGGGGCTGCTGGACACGATGGTTGATCTGATCGTGAACGTGATCGGCGCTTTGTTCGTATCCATTCTCGGCTACTTCCATGTCAAGTATTTCAAGGATAACGATACTGCCTTTTGGAATCTGCACCGCCAATTCATCACGGAAAATCCGGAGTTGTTCGGTCTGGAAGATGAACAACCGCAAAGCTGAAAACACGGCGTTCAGACAGGTTTTGTGGGCTGTTCTGGTTGATCTGTTATGTTCCAACAAACTAAGTTAGGTTGACAAACGCAGCTGTATGGATGTACAGGAAATGATGGAAGCCGAAAAAATCACCGCTGAGGAGGCGGAACGTCTGCTGAAGGTGAACGGCAAAGAATAAGCTTGACAGAACGATACCCCGCCAAAGTTTGGCGCAACACGGTCGGGATGTAGCGCAGTCCGGTTAGCGCGCTCGGTTCGGGACCGAGAAGTCGGAGGTTCAAATCCTCTCATCCCGACCAGATCAGAATTTTGCTGAGGATCACCCATGCCCGAACAAAAACAGGGACTCTCCTATTACCTGAGGCTGCTTTATCCCTTTGTGAAAAAGGATAGGGGACTCCTTGCGTTCGGGCTTTTTGCCATGTTGCTCACCTCGGGCCTGCAATTGGTGAATCCCCTCATCCTGGCCTTGATCGTGGATAAGAGCATACCCAACAATGATGTAACCCAGATGTTCCGCTTTGGCATTCTGTTCGTTGTGGTGGTGCTGGTTTCAGGGGTTCTCTCCTACCTGCAGATCGTGCTGCTTTCACGCCTGGGCATCAAGGTGATCACCAATTTCAAGGGCCAGGTGTTCCGCCATTTGCTCAAACTGCCGGTGGAATGGTTCAACAAGCAACCGGTGGGTGAATTGATCGCCCGTGTGGAAAGCGACAGCGAACGGGTCAAAGTTCTGTTTTCCGAGCTCTCCATCCTGATCATCGGCAATGTCCTGTTCTTCGCCGGTGTGTTCATTATTCTGTTCTTCCGCGAGTGGAGGATAACGCTTTATATCCTGCCAGCAGTTGTTGTTACCATCATTGTCTACTATTATCTGATCCGTTATCTGTCCAAATTCTATCGCCGCATCCGGGAGAAGTATGCCGAAGTTACTGCAAAGATAACTGATTATGTGCAGGGAATGCTGATGGTGCAGTCGCTGAATCAACAACAGCGGGTCACTTCCGACCTGGCGGCAGCCTCCCATTCCAAATACAAGCTGGAGATGCGCACTTCCTTCACCGAATATGGTTCGCAGAGCATCTTCATGTTTGTGTTCAATGTGGTGTTCATTGTGCTGATCATCCGGTTGTCGGCACCCAGGATCATAGCCGGGGTGGTAACCCTGGGTACGCTGATTGTTTTCGTGCAATACATCTACCGCATGATCTGGCCGCTGATGCAGATCTCGGAAAATGTGATGCAGATACAGCGCTCCTTTGTCTCGCTGAAACGCATACTGGAACTCACAGAACTGAGCACGGAAGAAGACCTCTTCACCGGCACGGCCCTGCCTTCCTTTGAGCGGGAGATCCGCTTTGATAATGTTTGGTTCGCCTATAAGGAGGAGGAATGGGTGCTGAAGGACGTCTCCTTCACCATCCCCAAGGGGAAAAAGATCGCTTTAGTTGGGGCTTCCGGCAGCGGAAAGACCACCACGGTGAGCCTGCTCTGCGGATTCTATCCCGTCGGCAGGGGAAATATCCTGATCGACGGAGTTCCACTGTCCGAGATCGAATTCAGCGCCTGGCGGCGCAAGATCGGTCTGATCCTGCAGGATATCTTCCTCTTTCCCGGCAGTATTTTGGAGAACGTAAGGGTATACAACGATGCCGTTTCCGCCGCCAAGGTGAAGGAAGCCATCAACATCGTGCAACTGGATGAATTCATCCGCAACCAGCAGCTGGGCCTGGATTCCGAACTTGCCGAACGGGGGCAGAACGTTTCCCAGGGTGAAAAACAACTTATCAGCTTTGCCCGCGCGCTGGCCTTCGAGGCGGAGATTATCGTGATGGATGAGGCTACCGCGTCTATCGATCCCCAGACCGAAGCCAGGATCCAGCGCAGCATGAAGACCGTGTTTTCAGACAAGACCGCCCTGGTGGTGGCGCACCGGCTGACCTCAGTGCTGGATGCCGATGAGATCCTGTTCTTCGATGGCGGCCGGATCATCCACCGCGGCAGGCATCAGGACCTGATGCACAGCTCCCCGGAATACCGCAAACTGGTGGAACTGCAATTCCTGCAGGAAGATAAGCAAGATGAATAGACACCTGCGCTGGATCGCCCGGCAGTGGCTGTCCCAGAAATGGTTCCTGCTGATCATGCTGTTCTTCACTTTGGGTAGCTCGGCGGTGGCCATTGCCTATCCCATCGTGTTTAGAAAACTGATCGATCTGCTGCGGGACATACTTTCCTTCCCGGGCAAATATGCCCATCCGATGGAAGAGGTGAACCGGGTGATCATGCTCTTCCTGGCGATCGGCTTGGCACAGTTGGTCACAGGCTTCTACCCCGCTTTCCGCGGTTGGGTGAACATCCGCTTCGAGCATTTCCTCCGCATGCGCTATTTCCGGCAGATCACGGACAAGGATTTCAGCTTCTTCCAGAAATTCCGCACCGGCGATGTGGTCACCCGCCTTACCGACGACCTCAGCGACTTCCCCAAGATCAGTTGGTTCCTCTGCTCCGGCATCTTCCGGGCGGTCAATTCCTTCAGCATGATCCTGTTCAGCCTGGTGGTAATGTTCAGTGTCAATGTGCGCCTCACTCTGCTTTCCATCTCGCCGCTGCCGCTGATGATGATCGTGTTCTATGTCGCCTCGGACAAGCTGTATAAGAATTTCGAGCGCAACCAGCAGGCGGTAAGCAACATCAACAGCCAGCTGGAGATGAGCTTTTCCGGCATCCGCATCGTGAAAGCCTTTGTGAGCGAGGAGAAGTATAACCGCTTCTTCGACATCGCCCTGGCCCGGCGCTTCAAGACCGAGATGAGCATGGTGAAGCTGAATGCCGTGCTGCATCTGATCTATGAATACATCGACTACATTGCCCAGATCGGGGTGATCCTGTTCGGCGGCTACATGGCGGTGAAGGGAGAGATCAGCGTGGGCACCTTCTTCCTGTTCTACACCTACCTCAGCATGATGATCTATCCGCTGCTGGACCTGCCTCAACTCTTCGTTTCAGGCAAGCAGGCATTTGTGAACATCGACCGCCTGGAAGAGATGAAGGACTTTCCCACTTTCAACCACAGCCTGCGGGGCACCCGGAAGGTGGAAGCCTTCAGAGAAATTGTATTTGAAGATGTCAGTTACAGCTATCCGGACAAGCAGTCCCCGGCGATCCGCAACTGTAATTTCCGCTTGGGAATAGGTGAGCGTCTGCTGATCCTGGGTTCCACCGGTGCCGGGAAAAGCACCATCGCCAACCTGATCTTCTGCCTCCTGCTGCCCTCGCAGGGGAAGATCAGTATCAACGGCATCCCTTTGCAGGAGATAGAACTATCCGCTCTAAGGGAAGTGGTGGCTTATGTGGCGCAGGAGCCGATGCTGTTCAGTGGCAGCATCAGGGAAAACGTCTTGTTTGCGGTTGACCAAGCATCGCCGGATGAGTATGCCAAAGCCGTGAGTACTGCGCAGCTCCAGCAGGAGATCGATTCCTTCCCGGAGAAGGACGAAACCCGCGTGGGGCAACGCGGCATTGGTGTCTCGGGAGGGCAAAAGCAGCGCATAACCATCGCTCGGGCTTTGATCAAGCACCCCCAGCTGCTAATCCTGGACGACATCACCGCCTCCCTGGATGCCGAGAACGAGGAAAAGCTCTGGCAGGACATCAATTCCCTCTACCCCGATATCGCCGCCATCGTGATCTCCCACCGCCTTTCCACCCTGCACTATGTGGACAAGGTTCTCTATATCGACAAGCAGGGTTATTGCCATCTGGGCACGCATGAAGAACTAGTCTTTGGCAACGAGGAATACCACGACTTCCTGCACGAACACCTGAAATAGATAGAGAAAAGATAAAAGAGTAAAGAGAAAAGATAGGCTGTGCCGAAGATAGAATCGAGAGTCGGTTTCTTTGTGAACTATTATTCCTAAATATGCCCTTCTCCTTCCCTCTCCATCTCTGTTTTAAAAATGGAGCGGGAAACGGGACTCGAACCCGCGACATCAACCTTGGCAAGGTTGCGCTCTACCAACTGAGCTATTCCCGCTTGGTACCAGAGGCCGGACTTGAACCGGCACGGGCTTGCACCCGAGGGATTTTAAGTCCCTTGTGTCTACCAATTCCACCACTCCGGCATGGTGAAGTATGCTGGAGGCGACACCCGGATTTGAACCGGGGATAAAGGTTTTGCAGACCTCTGCCTTACCACTTGGCTATGTCGCCTCAATCTGGAGCGGGAAACGGGACTCGAACCCGCGACATCAACCTTGGCAAGGTTGCGCTCTACCAACTGAGCTATTCCCGCTGGCCGTTAAAACCGAAAATCCAAACTTTGAAAAGGCTCTTTTTTGTCAATCAGAAAAATCCGCCTCGCTGAACACCTCGGCGGTGAAACGATGGAGCCGCGCACCCGGATCCTGCCAGGCTTTCTGATGCAATCCAGCTTTTAAGCAAATGTGTTTCAGATATTCGGGCAGGTCCCAGTTCCATTCCACCGGCACCTGGGGCAGCAGGAGCCCCGATCCATGAGGATGCTGGATAAACAGCCCATCCCGGCCGATCACGATCTCATCGGTTGAGTCAACTGGTATCATCTCACTGAGGACGGAGATCTCGATTTCAAGGTCGTCCAGTTCCTCCTGCCGCAACGAAGGGAAGCGGGGATCGCTAAAAGCCGCTTCCTGCGCCATTTCCACCACACTGTCCACGATGCTATGGAAGGCCTTGATATAGCCAATGCAGCCGCGAAGTTGCCCCTGTTTGTGCAGTGAGACGAACAGCCCCCGTTTCTCCTGAAGGACAGGCTCCTGTGGCTTCTCCAGCGGACGATGGTCGAAGCGGGAACTGATGGCCGCCCGGGCCAGTTTCAGCAGCAGTTTTTTGTGTTCGCCGCTCATGATCCTCCCTCCTGTCAGCGGTAGATGAGGGCGCTCAGGTAGCCCACCACCTGTTGATTGTCGCCGGAGACCTTGCCGGAGTGGGTATAGTTTATGATCTTGGCATTGGCATTGCCCAAGGCGTTGGCCAGCACCAGCAGGGTCATGATCCCTCCGATCCCGCAGGCTTCGCAGCGCCGGCTCACGATGCTTTGCCACAGCGCATCGGGATCGAAGCCCATGATATATTTCAGGATCAGGCTGTCCATGCGCTCCGCCTTGTCCGAGTTGTAATAGTGGGAAAGGTCGGTGGAAACGATGATTCCGATGCGTTTGTTGCTTTGCAGCAGCACCTGCTGCAGTTGCTGAGCCAGGTGCTGCGCCACTTCCGGATATTGCCGGCCGATCATCACCGGGC
>Ga0116202_10001016_pt1 | contig 16315 bp, 20 predicted proteins | sample LakKivw325mmetaG_FD_94479 | JGI IMG/M metagenome (GOLD analysis project Ga0116202, IMG submission 94479) | Anoxic lake water microbial communities from Lake Kivu, Rwanda to study Microbial Dark Matter (Phase II) - Lake Kivu water 325m metaG | ecosystem: Environmental > Aquatic > Freshwater >...
AGCAGTGACTCTCCTGAAAAGGTGAAAGAAGATCTGAAGATAAAAAACCGGGTCGGAGTGGTGGATGCGGTGAAAATTGCGAGGGAGGTTCTTGGCCTTCCCATTACCAATACAACCATGCTTGGGTCTCTGGTAAAGGCCTCGGAATTGGTGAAGAAGGAATCATTTATCCCTCCCCTGAAGGGGCGTTTTGGCCGGATTGCCGAGAAGAATATTTCAGCTTTTGAAAGGGCCTATCGGGAGACTATCCTCCTTTAATCAATGTTTAAGATCCCCCATTCCCATGATAAGAGGTTCGGGGATGCAATTTATTTAAGAGAAGGAGTCAAGGGCTATGACAAAGCCAGAGTCAGAATGGACATGGAAGGAGCTTTCGGTCGGAAATGTCATCTTAGAGCCCGGCAATGCCAGCCAGTACCGGACAGGGGATTGGAAGACCCTTAAACCGGTTCTGAACAGGGAACTCTGTGTTCATTGCGGAGTGTGTTATATCTTCTGTCCGGATATGGCCTATCACCTGGACGAAGAGGGCTATTTCGTTGCGGATCTATTCTATTGCAAGGGTTGCGGGATCTGTGCAAAGGAATGCCCCACCGGGGCCATCACCATGGTGTTAGAAGAGGAGGAGAAATAGATGGGGAAAAGGGTTGGGATGGAAGTTTCCATTGCTGCCGCCGAGGCCGTCAAGCAGGCCAATGTCGATGTGATCTCGGCCTATCCGATTACCCCCCAGACGCATATTGTTGAGCACCTGTCCGAACTGGTGGCCAACGGAGAGCTCGACGCAGAATTCTTCTGTGTGGAGTCGGAGCATTCCGCACTGAGCGTCTGTGTGGGGGCCGCGGCTACCGGAGCAAGGACATTCACCTGCACGAGTTCACAGGGATTGGTCCTGATGAGCGAGATCACCTATATCACATCGGGTCTGAGGCTGCCGGTCCTGATGATACTTGCCAACCGGACCATCTCCGCTCCCCTGAGCATCTGGAATGATCACAGTGATGCGATGTCCATACGGGACTGCGGGTGGATTCAGTTCTTTGTGGAAAACGGCCAGGAGGTTTATGACCATGTGTTTGTGTCCTACCGGTTAGCCGAGGACAGAGAGGTTCTCTTTCCGGTCATCATCAATATGGACGGGTTCATCCTGAGCCATGTGATCGAACCCGTCGAGCTGATCGGGCAGGAAAAGATCGATCAGTTTCTTCCTCCCTATCAACCCCTTCACCAGCTTCACCCCGATCATCCGATCACCATGGGAGCCTTTGCCCTGCCCAGTATCTTTGCGGAGGCGAAGAAGGCCCAGGAGGTGGCCCTCCGGTCCTCGCTGCCCAAGATCATAGAGACCTGGAAGGCCTTTGGAGAGATGACAGGGAGGTATTACAACCCCATCGAGACCTATCAGGCTGAAGATGCCGATACCTTACTGGTCACCATGGGAAGTTTCGGGGAGACCGCCTCCGTGGCTGTGGATAAGATGAGAGAAGGGGGGAGATCCGCGGGGCTTGTAAAGATCCGTCTCTGGCGGCCTTTTCCTTTTGAGGCCTTTAAGAATGCCACCCTGGGTGCAAAACGGCTGGTCGTGATCGACCGGGCCATTTCTGCCGGGGCATGCGGGCCTGTGGCCTCGGAGGTCAAGGCAGCCCTTTACGGAGAAACGAAGAAACCCTCCATCTATAACTTTGTTGCCGGAATTTCAGGAAGGGATGTGACGCCTTCTGACTTTATCAAGATGGTGGATAAGGCAGAGATCGAAATCGAAAAAGGAAATCAAGAAGGCTTTGAGACTTACGGGGTGAGAGAATGACGGAAAAATTAAATGTCTTTGCTGTCAGAACATTGACCCAGAAGGAATATTTTGCCCCCGGGCACCGATCCTGTCAGGGGTGTGCGGAGGCACTGGCTGTGAGGCTTGTGGCGAAGGCACTGGGAAGGAATGTGATCATTGCCAATGCCACGGGATGTATGGAGATCGTCTCCTCCCCCCTGCCTTTTACCTCATGGCGGGTCCCCTGGCTTCATGTGGCCTTTGAAAATACGGCTGCGGTCGCTTCCGGGATTGAGTCCGCGCTTAAGGTCCTTATGAGGAAGGGGAGGATCCGTCGACAAAAGATTGTCACCCTTGCCATGGGAGGTGACGGAGGCACTGCGGACATCGGGCTTCAGGCCCTTTCAGGTGCCCTGGAGAGGGGGCATGACTTCCTCTATGTCTGTACGGATAACGAGGCCTATATGAATACGGGGATCCAGAGATCCTCCTCCACCCCTTTTGGTGCCTCCACGACCACTTCCCCTGCCGGAAAGGTGAAGATGGGGCAGATCACCTGGAAGAAGAATATGGCGGCCATTGCAGCCGCTCATCAAATCCCCTATGTGGCCACCGCCTGTCCGAGTTATCCCATTGACCTCATCCAGAAGGTAAAGAAGGCAGCGGATACTCCCGGCCCTGCCTATATTCACATCCTTTCGGTTTGCCCGACGGGATGGAGGTCTGCGCCGGAGCTTTCGATCAGGCTGGGCCGGCTGGCTGTGGAGACCGGGGTCTTTCCTCTCTATGAGGTGGATCATGGGAAATACCGGTTGAGCATTGATTTTCCGAAGCTAAGGCCGCTGAAAGATTATATTAAGCTTCAGGGAAGGTTCCGGCATCTGACCGAGGAGATGATCGAGGAGATTCAAAAGCGTGTTCTTCAGGAATACGAAGATTTGAAATGGAAGGCATCGAGAGGGGTGTAAGATGGAAGCTTCGAAGATTGACGGGATCATCCGAAAATACGGGGAGAAAAGCTCAGCCATCCTGGCTATCCTGCAGGATATACAATCAGAGGAGAAATATCTTCCCAAAGAGGCCCTGGAATATGTTTCTCAGAAGATGCAGATCTCCCTATCCAGTATCTTCCGGATCGCAACCTTTTATAATGCCCTGAGCCTTAAGCCGAGGGGGAAGCATAAGATCGATGTCTGCCTGGGGACAGCATGCCATGTTCGGGGCGGTGAGAAGATTCTTGGAAAATTGGAGAGGGAACTGGGGGTCTCCGTGGGCGAGACGACAAAGGATAAGCGGTTTACCCTTGAGTTGGTCCGCTGCCTGGGCTGCTGTAGCCTTGGTCCAGTGGCAGTGGTCGACGGGAAAGTCTTCGGTCGTCTTGCGCAGGATAAGGTAAGCTCTCTTTTAAAGGAGTACAAATAAATCTCCTTGTTGAGAAAAACCCTCCTGCTCCCCTGGAGAGAGGAGGGGGATGTCGAGGAAAAGATGAAGATTCTGAAAAAGGGTGATTTGGAAAAAATAAGGGAGGCAGGCCTTCAGACGCTCTTCCCGAAAGAGACCAAGATCTCTGTCGGAATGGCCACCTGCGGTCTCTCTACAGGAGCGGACAGGGTCTACGAAGCCATTCAGAAAGAGGTTGAAAGATCGAAACTCAGGATGCATGTGGCCAAAACGGGTTGTATCGGTTTCTGCCAGAGGGAGCCGGTCGTGGATATTTTGGAACCCGGGAAACCCAGGGTCTTTTATCAGGAGGTCACTCCCGAGAAGGCGGTGGAACTGGTCCGCCGGTGGGGAGAGAGTCAGGTGGTTTCGGACTGGCTCTTCTTTAAGATGGAAAAAGAGGACTGGATCGGAGAGGATAGATTCTATGACTATTCCGTCCGGCAGATTCCCAAAGGGCTGGATGGAACCCCCCATTACCACCAGATCCCTTTTTACAATAAACAGTTGAAGGTCGCTTTGAGAAATTGCGGTTTCATCAATCCCGATCATATCGAGGAGTATATTGCAAGGGGAGGATACTTTACCCTCTGCAGGGCCCTTCTGGAGATGAAGCCCGAGGAGATTATCGGAGAGGTGAAGGCCTCAGGGCTCCGGGGGAGAGGAGGGGCCGGGTTCTTGACAGGGAATAAATGGGAGACCTGCCGCAAGTCGAAGGGAGATCGAAAATATGTCCTCTGCAATGCCGATGAAGGAGATCCAGGGGCCTATATGGACCGGAGCGTACTGGAGGGGGATCCCCACAGCGTGATCGAGGGGATGATCATCGGGGCTTATGCGATCGGAGCCCATGAGGGATTCATCTATGTAAGGGATGAGTACCCCCTGGCCATTCAGAAACTTCAAACGGCGATCCGTCAGGCTGTGGAGATGGGCCTCTTAGGAGAGGACATCTTGGGATCGGGTTTTTCTTTCAGGATCAATCTTTTCCGGGGCGGCGGGGCTTTCGTCTGCGGGGAGTCCACTGCCCTGATGGCTTCCATTGAAGGAAATGTGGGGGAGCCGAGGGCAAAACATATCCATACCACCGAAAGCGGCCTCTGGGATAAGCCCAGCAACCTCAATAATGTGGAGACCTGGAATAATATCCCCGTGATCATCTCAAGAGGGGCGGATTGGTACTCAAAAATCGGAACGGAGAAGAGCAAAGGGACAAAGGTCTTCTCCATCGTGGGGAAGGTCAACAATACGGGTCTGATTGAGGTTCCCATGGGGATCACCCTCCGGGAGATTGTATACGATATCGGCGGGGGCATCCCTGAGGGAAAAAAGTTTAAGGCCGTTCAGACCGGAGGTCCCTCAGGGGGATGTATCCCTGAGTCCCTGCTCGATCTGCCGGTGGATTTTGACAGGCTCACCGAGGTGGGATCCATGATGGGTTCAGGAGGGATGATCGTCATGGATGATTCCACCTGTATGGTGGATGTGGCCAAATATTTTATGGACTTTCTGAAGGGCGAATCCTGCGGGAAGTGTACCTCCTGCCGGGAGGGAACGAAACGGATGCATGAGATCCTGACCGAGATCAGCGAAGGCCGGGGAAAACCCGAACATATCAGCCTTCTCGAGGAATTGGGATGGGTGACCGCAGAGGCCTCCCTCTGCGCCCTGGGAGGGACCGCACCCAATCCCGTCCTCTCCACCATTCGATATTTTCGCCATGAATATGAGGAGCACATTTTGAACAAGCGTTGTCCGGCAAAGGTCTGCCGGGCCCTCCTGAAATACCGGATCCTATCCGATGTGTGTACGATGTGTGGCCGATGTGCAAAGGTCTGCCCGGAGAAGGCGATCAGCGGTAAAACAAAGACCAAGAAGGAGAAGGGAATTCCCTTCCGGATTGACGAGCAGAAATGTATTCAGTGCGGGATGTGTTTTGAGGCGTGTAAATTCAAAGCGATCGAAGTCCAATAATGATTAACAAAAAGGATAGCTCGAAGATTCGATTCAGGAGGAGATAAATGATTCCTTTTACGATTGATGGAAAACCCGTTGAGGGAAAAGAGGGAGGGACACTTTTGGAGGTCGCCCTGGAGGCGGGGGTGGATATTCCCCATCTCTGCTACAACGAATCGGTGAAGCCCTACGGTGCCTGCCGTCTCTGTCTTGTGGAGGTGGAGCGGCATGGCCGGAGGAGGATGACCACTTCGTGTACCTATCCTGTTCTGGAGGGGATAAAGGTCTTCACCGGAACAGAGAAGGTCCTTCGAGCCCGCCGGATGATCATCGAACTCCTCCTGGCGATGTGCCCCGGGGACAAGAAGATTCAGGAGATGGCCAGGGAGATGGGCGTGGATGAGGTCCGATTTAAGAAAGAGGATAAGGACTGTATTCTCTGCGGCCTCTGTGCAAGGGTCTGTGAGGAGGTCGTTGGAGCCAATGCGATCCACTTTGCCTTTCGAGGGGACCGCAGGGAGATGGTTGCGCCCTTTCTGGGAGAGGCGATGAACTGTATCGCCTGCGGAGCCTGTGTGGTCGTCTGCCCGGTCGATGTGATCAAGATGAAAGAGGAAGGAGATGAACGGACCATCCTCCGTTGGAAACGAACACTGAAGATGAAGCAGTGCAAGGTTTGCGGAAATTATTTTGCCCCCTGGTTCCAGCTGGAGAAGTTCAGAGAAAAGGCAAGACTCCCCAAAGACTTCTATGATGTCTGCTATACCTGCCGAAGTTGAAATTCTTTTCCAATTGAATTATATTTAGATGAAACCTCGAGAGGAGGTGGGGAATATGGTCCATGTGAAATGGGAACCTTTTCGGGACTTGATGAAGATGCAAGATCGTATGACCCGGCTCTTTGACGACACCCTCTCTCGTATTTTAAAAGAAGAGATGCCCGGAGGGATCTGGTCTCCTCCTGTGGATATCATCGAGCGAGGAAGAGAGGTGATTCTGAAGATTGATCTCCCGGAGATGAGTCAGGAAGAAATTGATATTAAGGTTGAAGAGAACACATTGATCATCCGGGGGGACAGGAAGTTTATCAAGGAGACAGAAGATGAACATTCCATCCAGATCGAAAGGTCCTACGGAACGTTTCAGAGGACGTTTACCCTTCCCAGGTTAATCGACCGGGAGGAGATCAGGGCATCCTATAAAGATGGGGTGTTGCGGATTGTCCTTCCCAAGAAAGCGGAGGTCCATCCCAAGCAGATTTTAGTGGAGACTTCTTAATCCCCATTTCAGAGGGGCCCTCTTAAAGAGGGCCCCTTTTTTTATATTTTAGGGACTTTCTTCCAGTCTGCTAAAAATCGTTCAATACCGATATCGGTCAGGGGATGATGAACCAACTGCTCAATGACCTTATAGGGAATGGTGGCCACATGCGCTCCGATGAGGGCCGCCTGGAGGACATGGATGGGGTGGCGGATGCTCGATACAATCACTTCCGACTCAAAACCGTAATGACCAAAGATCGTCAGGATTTGATCCACCAGTTCCATTCCTGTCTGTGAAATGTCATCCAGCCTTCCGATGAAGGGGCTGACATAGGTCGTCCCTGCCTTGGCGGCCAGCAAGGCTTGAGTGGGTGAAAAGACGAGTGTGGTATTCGTCCTGATCCCCTGCGAGATGAGGACCTTAATGGCTTTCAATCCCTCCGAGGTCATCGGGATCTTGACCACGATATGTTCACCCATCTTGGAAAGTGTTTGAGCCTCCCCGATCATCTCTTCAGACTTTAGGCCGATCACCTCGAGGCTAATGGGAAGCCCTTTGATGATTCCACAGATCTCCCCGATGAGGGATTCAAAACCTCTATTTTCTTTCGAAATTAATGTAGGGTTGGTGGTCACCCCATCAATCACCCCCATCTCGTAGGCCTTCCGGATTTCACCCGGATTGGCCGTATCGATAAAGAACTTCATCACACCCCTCCTTTAAAGATAAAAAAGAGGTGGTAGAAATTTCTTCCTACCACCTACATGATTGGTCGAGAACTTCAAAAGGGTCTTCAAGGAAGAATTCTGAACTCCACCCTTCTATTCTTGGCACGACCCTCTTGTGTTTTGTTGTCCGCAATGGGCCTGGATGATCCATAGCCCTTCACGATCAGGCGGTTATCCGCAATCCCGAACTTATCCATCAGATACTTTTTAGCACTCTGAGCCCTCTTTTCAGAGATCCTGCGGTTAGCCTTCTCGGATCCTCCCGAATCGGTATGCCCACCGATCTCCACTCTGATCTGAGGATTCTCCCTTAAGATCATCCCGTTTCGGTCCAGGGCCTTGGCTGAGGTTGGGCTGATGTTGGTCTTGTTCATATCAAAATAAGCCGGATCAAAGACCAGAGGTGCCTTTGGTGCGGGAGGTGCCGGTTTTGGAACTGGAGATGGTGCTGGAGGTCCAGGAGGTGTGGGTGCAAGGGGTGTCGGAGGTCGAGGGGGTCCGGGTGTGGGTGCCGGCGGCTTGGGAGGCGCCTCACAAGGTGTGAGTTTAAGGGCCTCCAGGGATTTTTCTTTCACTATTTTAATATGGGTATCCAACCGCTCGATCTCTCTCCAGAAATGGTCAGCTTCGTGATCGGCGAGAGCAAGATAGGCCTCTGCCATTGCATATTGGCAGGGTGCACATTTCTTGGCCCCTGCGGCGGTCGCCTTCTGGAAAGTATCCTTTGCATCATTATAGGCCATCCTTGTTTCTTTACTAATGGCACACCCAAAAACCATCAATGCTCCCAAAACGAGAGCAATTAAGACCATCCTTTTTCTGATCATGGTTGAAGTTCACCCCCTTCTCTTTAATTGGACTATTTTTTCTTCACTTCTGTGAGGCCGGTTTGAGAGGCTGATTTTGAACGGCTTGCAAACCCTTTGGCAATTTTAAAGTCATTATGACTAAATTCCAATTTTGCAGCCTCCAGAAATGTTTCTGCACTGCAGTACTCATAGGGAACCTGTTTCTCTCCTCCAGTCCCTTTCAATTCGGTAAGCAATTTCTCGGCATCCTTGATCTCATTTTTAGCAGAGAAATAGTAGCAACCAGAAAGAGGAAAGGAAACAAGGACCAAGATTAAAATGAATGGAATGAATCGCTTTACCATAAGTTCGCCCCCTTTCAAACCCCAAGTTTAAATTTAACATAACTAACAAAAATATTTTTGTCAATTCTTTTTTACATCGCTTTGCAAATAATTTTTCAGGCATTCACGGCTGCAGAAATATCGGGTGTTTCCGGCAATCTTTTTCTTCAAGGCAGATCGTCGGGAGATATAGGTCTGACAGCAGGGATCCTGAACAAGGTCCTCCGGATCTGTTTTTCTATCCATCCTCTTTTTTACGGAAGGCATATCTTTGATAAGAAAGTGGAGGAGAGAGTAAAGAATGAGAACAAGAATAAAATAAAAGAGAAATCGCATCATCATCCCCCCATCACATATTTCGGATTTCAGAGATTATTTCCACCCCCTGGTCTTCCTTCATCTCATCGAGAATTTCTCCCATTGTCTTTTTCAAGACAGGATGGACGAGATTTCGGTCAATTTCGGCCAGGGGGATGAGAACGAACTGGCGCTCTGCAAGATGGGGGTGAGGGACATGGAGCTCTTCTGTCTGGATCTGTATGTCGTCGTAGAAAAGGAGATCGAGATCCATTACCCGGGGACCCCATCGAAAGGTCTCCTTGCGGCCCAGTTGAGATTCGATGGCCTTCAGAGTCCGAAAAAGTTCAACAGGCTCCATCTCGGTTTCAATCTTGATGACCCCATTGATGAACCAGTCCTGAGCCGTATAACCGATGGGCCGGGTTTTGTAAAGGGAGGATTGGGCTGAGAGTTTATGGCCTTTGACTTTCAGGATCTCTGAGATGGCTTTCTGGCAATGTTCTATTTTGTTACCGATGTTCGAACCGATCCCGATATAGGCAATATGTGCCATTCTGAGAGAGGTAAAAAGTTTTCAGACTTCACTTCTTTTCAGAAATCTCTTCCGGCTTCTTCGGAGTCACATCGATCTCTTCCTTATCTTTGGTCGCCTTCCTGAAGTTGCGGATTCCCTTGCCCAGCCCTTCACCGATCTGCGGCAGTTTTCCGGCACCAAAGATGATGAGGATGATGACCAAGATGATGAGTAACTCCGGCATCCCTATACCAAACATTCTTTTCTCCTTTAGAGGTTTTGATCTGCCCGGGGCAGCGAACAGAAACGAAATTGGCGGAAGTGCATGGGAATCGAACCCACCGCAGGCCTCTTAAGCCCGCCACTGGATTTGAAGTCCAGGAGGCCCACCAGAACCTTTCCACTTCCATTTTTAGACTAATCGATTTTCCCCTCAAAGTCAATCCTTCCCGGTGCGGTAATCTTTAAGGTTTTTTCACGGGAGTGTTGGCCTTTGAGGATTTCAATCCGGGAGGGTGAAAGTTTCCATTCCTTCGCTAAGAACCGGATCAGGGCCTCATTGGCCTTTCCTTCAATGGGTGGGGCGGTCACCTTTACTTTAATTCCGTCCCGGTAAGGGCCCACGATCTCATTTTTTGAAGATTTGGGCTGAAGGTAAACTTTCAAAATATTGTCTCTCATTATTCCGTTATTCCAGCCGGATTATATTTTTCCAATAAAAGAGAGCTGTCTTCCGGTTTGACCTTCTCTCCGGTACGAAAAGAAAAGATCACCATGGCAATGGGTGCAGAGATTGATCCAAGAAATTTGTTCTTCTTCAATCCCTTCCTCCTTCATCTGGGCGATATTGATCTGGGCAAGATCAACCCTCCACCGCCCGGCCCCATTCGGAGCGGAGAGAAATTCCCATTCTCTCAAAAAGACCTTTTCATCGACTTCATAACAGCAGGGGCCAATAGAAGGGCCCAATGTGATCAGGAGGTTCTCCTTCGAACAACCCCATTCCTCTCTCATCCTTCTCAACACCTTTTTGGTGATCCCGAGACCTGTGCCCTGTCTCCCGGAATGAATGGCTGCGATCACCCTTTTTTGGGTATCCACGACCAGGATGGGGATACAGTCCGCGGTCCTTATCCCGAGGAATAGATTCGATGCATCGGTGATCATCGCATCATAGGGGAGAAAGGGTTGGAAGGGCCCGATTGACTCCTTAAGAACGAGGATTTCGTCCTGCTGCATCTGTTTGAGGAGAACCAATCGGTCCCGGTCAAAACCGAAAGCGGTTGCGATCAGATCCCAATTCCTGTAGACATCCTCTTTCCTATCCCCATTGCTCAATCCAGCATTGAGTGAATGGAAAGGAGAGAGGCTTACCCCTCCCTGACGGGTGAGAAACGCATGAACGACCCAACCCAGTTGATCCATCTCAGGGTTTTTAAAACAAGGGATACCCTTCTTTGATCCTAGGGAATATCGATACAGGAGGTTCATCAGTTCGTTTCTAAAATCCTTCCTAACCTCCCCTGCCTACTTCGGGTCAGCTTTATTAAAGGGAGGGGCGTTGATTTCCTCCTTTCCTAAAAGGGATGATGGAAGATCAGACCTTTTTGAACGAAGGAAATCCAGCACCTCCTTTATATCCTGAGGAAGAGGCGAAATAAATTGAACCCTTTCTCCTGTTCGAGGATGGGTGAATTCCAAGCGGTGGGCGTGAAGGGCCTGGCGATTCATTCTCCTAAGGCACTCTTTCAAAACAGGATCATGGATGGTGCCGGGCTTTCCTTTTCTCCCATAGAGGGGATCTCCCAGAAGGGGATGGCCCATCGAAGAGAGATGGACCCGTATCTGATGGGTTCGGCCTGTGAGAGGTAAAATCTCAAGCAGTGTGAAACCATCCAGCCTTTCGCTCACCCTCCAGCGGGTAATGGCCTGCCTTCCCTTCCGGGTTCGAGTGGACATCCTTTTTCTCTGGCCCGGATGTCTCCCGATAGCCGCATCGATGAGACCCTCGTCCTGATGAAACCTTCCATAAACAATGGCTAAATAGGCCTTTTCTATAGTCCGGTTTTTAAACTGCCTGGTCAATTGTTGAAAAGCCTCGTCATTTTTTGCAACGACCATCACCCCTGAGGTATCCTTATCCAGCCGGTGGACAATCCCCGGCCTCAGCATCCCATTGATCCCGGAGAGATCCTTGCAGTGATGGAGAAGCGCATTCACCAGGGTTCCCGAAGGATTTCCAGGAGCCGGATGAACCACGATCCCCGGAGGTTTATCAAGGACGATGATGGATGAATCCTCATAGAGAATAGAAAGGGGAATGGGTTCCGGTTTGAGGGAGAGGGGTTCGGGTTCCGGAAGGGTTCCGGATACGACATCCCCTGATTTCAGACGGGCGCTGGGCTTTGTCCCTTTTCGATTGAGAAGGATCTGCCCTTTCTCGATTAAGATTTTTACCTGCGAACGTGAAAGGTGAAGATCGGTTTCAGAGAGGCATTGGTCGATGCGCCTTCCTTGATCCCTCCCGGTGACCCGGATGGAGAAAGATAATCTCCCCTTTCTCCCTTTCAGAAGAGGGAAGTGGAGGGGATTTGAGAAATTATTCATGATGGAATTTTGTGTCATTGTAACTGGAGATTTTTTAGGGCTTTCTCAATACCGGCAGCAAGCAACGGAATCTCTTCTTCAAAGACGGTCCTCATATCCAGGATCAGCTCATCTTTACTGATCCGGGAGATGATCGGGGACTCCCCCTTCCTCAACCTTTCTTCAAGGCTGTTGACCGGCAGGTGACGGGGCTTGATGGCGAGGACCACGGTGGGAAGGGCCTGAAGGGGAAGGGCTCCTCCACCGACCTGAGAGACGTCCTCTCTCAAGCTGAAATTTGCCCCTTTCTTCGTAATCTCTGAAATTCTTCTCAGGAGGAGGTTCCCTCTCCTTCTGAGTCTCTTTCTGTCCAATCCCAGCATTCGAAGGATGGGGATCTCTTCCATGGCCTTTTTCTCATCGAGGTAGAGGAGCAAGGTCGATTCCAGAGCGGCGAGGGTGAGTTTGTCAATCCGCAGGGCCCGGGCCAGCGGATTCGACTTGACGGAGTCGAGGATATCTTTCTTTCCCAGGATCATTCCGGCTTGAGGTCCCCCCAAGAGTTTATCCCCGCTAAAGGTGAGCAAATCGACACCCGTCCTGATCGCCTCCTGGACCGTGGGTTCCTTCTCCAGTCCATATGGGGTGAGGTCAACGAAACAGCCGCTTCCCAGGTCTTCCATCACAGGAAGATGGTGCTCTCCTCCCAGTTGGACGAGTTCGGCGAGGGAGACCTCCGAGGCAAAACCCATCACCCTGAAGTTACTCGTATGAACCTTTAAGAACAGAGCGGTCTGGGGCCCGATGGCCTTCTGATAATCACCGAGATGGGTTCGATTCGTCGTCCCCACCTCCCTGAGGAAGGCTCCGCTTCGCTTCATCACGTCGGGGATCCGGAAGGCACCTCCGATTTCTACGAGCTCTCCCCTCGAGATGATCACCTCTCTTCCTTCTGCCAATGTATTGAGGCAGAGCAGTACTGCCCCCGCATTGTTATTCACCGCCATCGCGGACTCCGCTCCTGAGAGCCGGCAGAGGATTTCCTCCACATGGCTGTATCGGTCGCCCCGCTCGCCCAGAGTGAGGTCATATTCGAGGTTGGAATAGGCCCTGGAGATTTCGATCATGTGATCGAGGGCTGAAGGAGGCAGGGGAGACCTTCCCAGGTTGGTGTGGATCACCACTCCCGTGGCATTGATCAGGCGGCGGAGCCGGGGTTTGACCAGAAGGTCAAGTTCCGTCCGGATGAAGGGGAGCAGGTGATCAAAGGAAAAGAGGCGGTCGTCGAACGTTGAGAGGTCCTTTTTCCGGAGGAGTTCCTCGCGCAACCTTCCCAGTCCCTTTCGAATGGCCTCCTTCACCACGGTTCGAGGGTGGGATTTCAGAAGATCGAGGGTCTCCTTTTTTGAAAGGAGCTCCTCCACGCTTGGGATCTTACGAAGAACCTGTTGACGAAGGGCTGGAGACATTGGGCTTCCTCCTCATCAGAAGCGTTTTGATGATTTTGAACAAGTTCATCCGGATCAACTGGGTGGGCCATTCCAGCTCCTTCTTCTCGCAGACCGTGGACATACTGTAGGTCCGAAGAGAGAGGGATCCCCGGAGCATCGCTGCCAGCGCTTCCTCCTTCTCTCCAGGATCCGGAAGGGCCATGACCTGATCGATCTCCTTCATGATTTGGACCGCCATTTCAATTCGCCTCTCCACGGAGTCCGCTGTCTTTTGATCGATCAGGCCGAACTGAGCCTTGAGTCGGTTCAATCTCTTTCCTGCCTCATAGGTGCTCGCCACGATTTCGTCACGGTCCATCCATTCGGTTTCATAGTTGAGGATATGCTTCCAGCTGGGAGAGAGAAGGGCCTGTCGGTGCTCTTCCACACTCCGGTAGAGAAGGCGATACCCGTATTTCCCGGGTTCCTCAAAGACCCGGCTTCCCGGGTCCAGGAAAGGGGCAAGGGGGGAGATGAAGGGGAAGAGCCGGCGATAGGGCTGAAACCGCTCAAGCATCCAGCGGCAATAGTCCACTGTCCCCATCACCGAAGTATAGGTCTGGCCGGGAAGGCCGATCATGAAGAATATATCGATTCGCTTGCAGTCAAGATCGATGGTATCTTCGATCATCCTTTCCAGTGATTTATTATCATAGGGTCTGCCGAAGGCCTTCCGGACCTTCTCCTCATGGGACTCCGGAGAGATTTCAATATTGAAATTGATGACCGATTCGGCGATCCTCTCCAGTTGCGCCCGGCCGGGAGGAACAAAGAATTCAAAGGCGATGTGGTTCTTGATCGGCCTTCGCTTCATCTCCCCGAGCAGGGTGAATCCATACTCCTCGCCCGGCTGAAAGATGTCGCCGATGATCATGATGGGTGCATTGAGATGGGTGGAGATACTGAAGATGTCTTTGGCCAGGAGTTTGGGATCCCGGTAGGCGGGCTTCGGCCGGCTGGCCATTGACCGAAAAGCAGTGGAGGAGCCTCCGCAGGTTTTGCAATTATAAAGGCAACCCCGGCAGGTGAAGACCGCTGTTACCGGATAGGTATACCAGTCGATAAAAGGCTGATATCCCACCGGATCAACATACCTCACCACCTTCTTCATGATATGCTGATAATCGATCGTAATATCATCGAGGTTTTCCGGGACATGGGTGAGCGGGTTCGTGCGGATGCCATTTCCTTGGTCCCGGTAGGTGAGGTTGGGGATATTTTGAAAATCTCCCTTTTCTTTGATCGCCCTTATGAGCTGAAGGAGGGGATTCTCCGTGGAGTCTCCCCTCATGACAAAATCGATGAAGGGATATTCGCGAAGGATCTCCTCGTGGTAATAGGTGGCGGAGAGCCCTCCCAGAATGACGGGAATTCGGGGATGGACCTTTTTGATGATCTCTGCCAGGGCAAGTGCCCCCTGGACATGGGCCATCCAGTGAAGGTCAATGCCAAAGGCAAGAGGCCTGTTCTTACGGATCAATGCCTCCACATCAAAGTCTTCATCCCTGAGCATCTTCATAGCCACATTGATGATCCTTACCTTGAGGCCATGGCGTTCGAGATACTCGGAAAGGCTGGCAAACCCGATAGGGTACATCTCAAAGACAGGGGTGGAGGGGACGACATCGCTGATGGGACCGTAGAGTCCGGGCCGTTTTCTGAAGTCATAGAAGGTGGGCGGGTGGAGAAGGATGAGGTCAATCATGGCGGTGTCGGCAGTTCCCTATTTCTTCGGGGCTCCGGTTTGAATCCGCGGGGCCTCCGTTCTTGAAGGGATCGTTTTTACCGGGTCCGGATATTTTTTCCTGAAGGCCTCGATCACCCCTCTGATCTCGGGATGATCTTTGACCTCCGCGCCGAGCAAAAAGAGGTGATTGGAAAATTCATTTCTCTCCCCGAGGAGTTTGAGTATCTGTTCGGCCTCGCCCTTCACCTTCACCCTGAGCGGCGTTGCCTTTTCAGCATCCTGGCCTTTCAGGGAGGCGATGAGATTTCTCAGGTCCTGGCCGAATTCCTCCGGAAAAGAGATTTTGAAGAGGCGGGCCGTATGATCCATGCGGGAATAGAGGGCAAAATGATTCTGAAACCATCCTTCCAGTTCTAGGGCCTCCGCCGAGGGGACCCTCTCTTTCAGATGTTTCAGGCTCTCCTCTAAAATCCGCTTCTCAGCGGAATTGAAAAAATGGGGCTCAGGATTGTGAAGCATGAAGTCAATTCTTCCTCCATACATTCCTTTCGGAGCGGTCTGAAGGATGAGTGTATTTTTAAGGAGGGGGGGCTGGATGAGATTGACGCCTGTATGAGCGCCTGCAATCAGATGAATTCCCTGAACGGTTTGAGCCAATTCCACATCCTTGGGGTAGGCAAGATGGCTGAGAAGGAGGATCAGGTCGGTTTTGGGCTGAAGTTCCCTGACCAGGGCGTGTGCCGTTTCAACAGGGGACTGAAATACCAGGCCTTTTCTTCTCGGATCGGACTGACCCTGGAAGGTATCCGGAGAGAGAAGACCGAAGATGCCGATTCGGAGGCCATTGATGTTTTTAATGAGTTGGGTTCTGAAGAGGGGTTTCCCGGTCTCTTCATCAAGGAGATTGGAGGCAAGAAAGGGGAAGCGGGCCTTTTGAGAGAGGCCCACCAGAAACTCCTTCCCCAGGAGGAGGTCATCATCGCCTATTTCCATCGCATCGTAGCCCATGAGATTAAAACTCTCGATGATCAGGTTTGCCTTTTCGGAGACCATCTTCAGATCATCTTCTGAAAGAGGAGTTGAAAATCTCTTAAAGAGAAGGTCACCCGCATCCAGGACGAGAAGGTCCTTCTTTTCCCTCTCACGGATTTCTTTTATCCAGTTTCCTCTCCTGGCCAGACCGCCAAGGCGTGTCCTCGGATCTCAGGAGGGACAGGGTTCAATCTCACCATTGATATTATTACTGTAGATCAGCGTGAGATTCTTCGGCTTCTTCTGTCCGTAAGACGGTAGTTCGTTCAGTAGCAAAAATCCAAAAATGAGAATAAAAATAGAGATTCGCCTCATTGTGATCACCCTCACGCTTTTGCAACTCTTTTCGATATTTATACCCTATTCGACTTTTGAAAACAAGGGTTGGGGGCCTGCCGGACCATTAAATTCGGTCGGAA
>Ga0116202_10001017_pt1 | contig 16311 bp, 17 predicted proteins | sample LakKivw325mmetaG_FD_94479 | JGI IMG/M metagenome (GOLD analysis project Ga0116202, IMG submission 94479) | Anoxic lake water microbial communities from Lake Kivu, Rwanda to study Microbial Dark Matter (Phase II) - Lake Kivu water 325m metaG | ecosystem: Environmental > Aquatic > Freshwater >...
ATTGTAAGCAATAACTATGGCAAAATACGAAAGAGACGAACTCGACGAGAAGGATAAGAAGATTCTGGAATTGCTTCAGGACGATGGTCGGCTGCCTCTTAGCGAGGTAGCTCGCAAGGTAGGAGGGATAACAAAAGTGGGCGTAGCTTACAGATTGAAACGATTGACAAGGAAGGGCATTATTGAGGGGTTTCATGCAAGGATTAACCCCGAAAAGGTTGGAAAAGAATACGTGCTTATAACTCGTGTTCGTTGTGACCCTAGGGGAGTAGCTGAGGAGAAGGTTGCGGGCAGAATCGCCTCGCTGAAAGGGGTGAGTTCTGTGTACCAGCTATTCGGTGCTGATGATCTGTTGGTCATCTCGCGATGTTCAAATAAGGAAGAGGCGAGAAACCTTGCCTATGCTTTCTTGCGCACAAAGAATGTAGGCGACACCAACACAGTCGTATGCTATAAGGTATTCAAAGAGAGCTGCAAGATCGACCTGCTATGATAAGTTCACCTTCACTCGTTTGAAATCAGATCGTGGTGACTCCTTCTTTTGACAAACAAGTGGCCGCGTTTTTTTTACGCAACGGCCAATTTCTGGTATGATGCTTTCCAAAGACTTAAATAAAAAACGGAACCGCATCTGAGGACACACAAACAAGGTGGACAACATATGGCTCAAGAAGGCATTTTCGTTAGGAAAGCTTCAGGGCTGATCCGTAGAGTGAGTCCGTTTCAAGCTCTCTCTTATTCGTTTCAAGCCCCGGCTTTGCTCTTAGTTGCGATATACATGATTTGGGGGACTATCCTGTACCCCGGAGCCAACTATGTGGTTGGTTCTTGGGCCGTGATCGTGATTTACCCGTCAGTTCTCATTTATGTGCTACTTGCCATCGCGATGCCACGGTCAGGAGGCGAATATCTCTACGTAAGTCGGTCTCTTGGACCGGGGTGGGGTTTGTTCACTTCTTGGCAGATGACTATCAACTCATACATATGGCCTGGGCTGCTAACACAATTTGGAGTTTACTACGGGGTGCCTCCTCTTCTAATGGCGGTTGGGAACGCGACAGGCAACGTTGCTTTGAGAGACCTTGCTGTTGCGATAAGCGACCCGGCCAATCCAGCATACATTTGGATGTTCATTATGGGTTTCATCTTTCTGGTGTTCAGTAACTTGGTGCATTATCTTGGAGTTCAATGGGTGGCACGAGTTTCCGTTTTGGCTTTCTTCGCGATTATCCTTGAGTTCATTGTTTGGACACTGATATTTGGTACATCAAACCCAGCGAGCTTCATGGCAAACGTTGAAAGGAACCTTGGTATCAACTTCCAGAACGATATAGTTGGAGTAGCTAGAGCCACTCCTGGTTTTATGGAAGGCACTGTTCTTTCTATGACCATCTTCGCTGGAGCAATTTACGTCAGCCAGAATACTCTTGCATCCACATTCCCCGCCAACTTCTGTGGAGAGATCAAATCCGTTGCGAAGTCACAGTCGCTCGCTCAGATCGGGTCAATCGCATTGTATGCAGTTCTGTATACTTATGCAGCGGCGTTGGTCTATCATGCAATAGGACTTGAGAACTATCAGGCCATATCTCAACTCACAACGATCGGAGCAGCAGCGCCCTACTACTCCAGAGCTTCTGAACTTTTTGGAACGTTCCCGTCATTCTACCTTCTCGCCATGTTTGCTACTGATAATGTGTATCTACCGGTGATTTCATCAATACTTTACATCGTTGCCATGTTCTGTTCAGTCGCCGCCTTACCAATGGGAGCGAGTAGAAACGTGTTTGCATACTCAATAGACGGCCTTTTCCCTGGGTTCTTGAGCAAGGTCGATCGTAGAGGATCTCCATGGATTCTATGCTTAATATCGGCGATAATGGGCTTCTTCACATTGTACCTTGCCCTGTACACGCTCTACCTTCAAATGATCGCCTATTCTACGGCTATATGGTTCATAGGATGGGTTGTCCTTGGCATAGGAGCAATGGCCTTTCCATACGCCAAGGGAAGCCGCGGCATCTACGAAAAGGCACCACCAATCGTCAGAATGAAGATCCTCGGAATTCCTGTCCTTGTAATCTTGGGATTCTTAGGCTTGATTTCCAGCGCATGGATCGTCTACATATTGTTCATGCCCGCGTTCACGGGTGGAGCTCTCTCACTGATGCCACTCATAACGACCGTTACTGTATGTTCAGCCTTTCCATGGATTGTATACGGATTAGCACGAGTGTACAACAGGCAGAAGCACATAAACATAAATCTACGATTCAAAGAGATTCCACCAGACTAGGAGGTTCAACTCCAGTCTGGCACCCTAGTTTCACGGCTGGGCTGTTTGTCCAGATTGCTCGAACTCAACTCTTAGGATAGAGCGTGAAGTTCAGCGCAAAGTTTTTGAAAAGGGGGCTCACATTCGACATCGAAATTCGAAAGGCTCCTTGCGGGGGATTTGGTAGAATCAATTGTCAAAGGTAAGTAAACCGACGGGTGTATCGCGATCTGTGACTCCTGAACGTGCAAGAATGGTGATGGAAAAGTATCCGAAGATGCTGGTTGTCTACCCAAAACGTTGCACCGCATGTGGAAGATGCATGCTGCACTGCACATTCGCCCACGAGAAAGTCAACAATCCGCTAAAGGCGAGAATTCACGTGGTGCGATACGAGCCGTACGTTGATTCTGCAGTAGTCTGCTGGCAATGCGGAATATGTATCAATAGTTGTCCGATTGGAGTTATCAAGAGGAACCGAGCGACCGGCGCCGTTGTGATCGACGAGAAGAAGTGTAATGGTTGTGGACAGTGTCAATTAGTTTGTCCGATTGGTGCGATCACGATGGATCCAACAAGGCTTGTAGCTTTGAAATGTGATCTCTGCAAAGGTGATCCAGCTTGCGTTAAGGGTTGCCCATACAATGCGTTGGGTTTCGAGAAGCCTGAGAACGGCGCCTACTATAGGCGCCTTGAATCGGCTCTTGTACTGGGCCGCAAGGAACTGGGGTGAAGGTGAACCAATTTGACGTTTGGGTTTGTTGGGAAAATCGCAAGGATAGACCTTACGAACGGCAAAGTGAAAAAGGAACCGATAGACGACAAGACGGCGAAGAGATTTGTAGGATGCGTTGGATACGCTGCGAAGATACTTTGGGACGAACTTGAGCCAGGCATGGATCCACTAGGCCCTGAGAATAAGCTGATAATGGCCACTGGTCCGTTAACTGGGACCTTGGTGCCGAACTCCGGTTCTTACGAGGCTTGCTTCAAATCACCTCTTACGGGCGTTTGGGCCGAAACTCGTTCTGGCGGAAGATGGGGGTCATACCTGAAATACGCTGGATACGACATGCTGATCCTTGAGGGGAAATCGGAGAAACCCGTCTACTTAACCGTCCTCGATGGCGAGGTTGAGATAAAACCCGCAGACAAGATATGGGGAAAGACAGTTCCCGAAACGGAAGCTATCATAAAAGAAGAGATCAAGACACCGGAGGCGAGTATCGCAAGCATAGGAGTCGCCGGAGAGAACAAGGTAAAGATCGCCTGCATCATGAATGACCTTGAAAGGGCGGCCGGCAGATGTGGCGGCGGCGCCGTCATGGGATCCAAGAATGTAAAGGCTATCGCCGCGTATGGACATGGAGACATAGCTGTCGCAAAACCAGACGAATTCATGAAAGTTCTGAAAGCGACCGAAGAGAACATCATGAAGCATCCGGGAAGAGCCGGGATGCTTCTCGGAACCATAGGAGCTTTTACAACAGTCAGTCAAATGGGCGACCTTCCAACAAAATATGGATGGAGTGGACGTTGGGACAAGGCTGAAGAGTACTATGACAGATTCTTGAAGACTAACTACATCAAGAACCGAGCATGCTGGACATGCATGCTCGCTTGCGGACGGTATTCAGAATCGAAGGGAAAGTGGCCGACTATTGCATACGGTGGACCCGAATACGAAACCGCTGGTGTCATGTCAGCGTTTTGTTTGATTGATGACAATGACGCATTGATAAGGGCAAACTATCTCTGCAACATTCATGGGCTCGATACGATATCGGCTGGTCACATGGCAGCGTTCGCGATGCAATGCTACGAAAAAGGCTTGATAACCAAAGAGGATACTGATGGCGTCGAGCTTACATGGGGAAACGCGGAGGCGCTGATGACAATGCTTGAGAAAATTGCCAAGAGACAAGGTTTCGGAGACGTTCTTGCAGAGGGGATTAGAGGAGCAGCCCAGAAGATTGGGAAGAACTCGATAGAACTCGCATTGGAAGTTAAAGGTCTTGATATGCCCATGCACGACCCCAGAGCGGGGAAGAGTCTGGCGGTACAGTACGGTACGGCGAATAGAGGAATGTGCCATATTCATCCACAGGAAGTTCATGACTGCGAACATTTGGGAGCCGACTGGGATCTCAGACCATACGGTCTACCTGAAGTAAAGGATAGGTTCGGAGAGAACAAGGATAAAGCGCTCATAGCGAAATTAGTCCAAGACTTTGGGGTCGGACCTGACATTCTGGGAACATGTAAATTTCCACAAGGCACAGGCTTCAGACTTGATTTCACGGCGGCACTGCTGTCAGCGACTACTGGATGGCAAGTTAGCGGTAAGGAACTCCTCAAACTAGGCGAACGTGTTATCAACCTACAGAGATGCTTCAATATCCGCGAAGGCCTACGACGAAAAGACGACATGATTCCATCAGCACTAAGACAACCACATGCAACTGGAACTACGAAGGGAGTTGCGGTAACGAACTATGAGGTCATGCTAGACGATTACTATGATCTGAGAGGATGGGACAAACAGACAGGAATACCGACAAGACAGACACTAGAGAGACTTGCCCTCTCAGACGTAGCAGACGATTTGGCGAAATATGTGAAGATCCCCTGAGTATACTACGACAACAACAATCACCTCCGATCTCTTTCTTAAGGTAGACCTGAGATGGCATCGAATTGAAACTTGCAATCAAATACTATGGGACGATACGTGAGGCTGCCAGAAAAAGGGAGGAAACCATCGAGGCTCGCGAAGGAGTGACTCTGGAACAACTCTTTGCAATACTTTCACAGAAATATGGAGCAGAATATACGAAGCTTCTAAGATCTTCCTACCTAAGGGTTTTTGTAAACGAGAGACTGTTTGATGAAAAGGATCGCGAGCAAAGAATAGACGAAGGATCAACAATCAGTTTCGTCTTGGCTTTGCATGGCGGTTGACAGAATTATCCTTCCATATTACATTCAACATGTTTCAAAGCTCTCGATGTGAGTGCCAAGAATTCATAGACGGACCCGCATCTTCTTGGATGAGAATCTGTGGACAAATCTAGTTTTCAATAGTTGAACTCTAGTCAATCCAGACAAGAATCAGGCCTGTCTATCTTGTTGAATGTTCTCGTCAGATTATGGAAATGTAGCTGCTAGAACCTATGACGTCACATGAGAAAATGCGTTACCATAGTCTATTTATCGAACAAGATTGTGTAACACCTTGAAACGACGGATGGACTTGGTTGATTTGTGCTGTCTTAGGGTAGATTACAAACAAGCGCCGAACTGGAACACCCCCATAGCAGAGCTCACGACAGAGAGTAAGCGGTTCCATTGCCACGTTTACGCGAAACTCGAGATTTCCAATCCTACAGGAGTCCACAAGGACAGAGAGAGCTCCATGATTGTGCTCGACATGAAAGAAAAATCTATGGACGAACTCGCTTGTACGAGCACAGGAAACGCGGCTATTTCAATATCAGCATTTGCATTCATGAATAAACTCAGGTCACATGTTTTTGTTGGCGAAATCTCCGAAGACAAACTGCAACTCATCAGAATGTTTAACCCAGAAATCCACAAAGTGAATGGGACATATTTGGAAGCGTTACGGGCCATGCTTGAATACATTAACGGAACGAATATCTACAATGCCAGCGCAGGATACTGCCAAGCGAAACTGGAAGGAAATTCGTACATCGGACATGAAATTGCTAGGGATCTCAACCCTGATTACGTGATCTGTCCGACTAATAACGGAACTCATTTCGTTGGAGTAGGCATGGGTATCACAAGAGCGGGTTGCAGAGCCAAAATGATAGCTGCTACGGCCCCTCACTCTACGGTGGCTTCTAGCATAACAGGATTCTATGCTGTGGAACAACCAAAGATTGACAATACAATCAAAATGAGCGATGGCCAGCTTGTTCAAATCGAGGACGATGAGCTCCTGGAATCGACTAGAAGCCTAGCGACGCAGGGAATCTTTGCTGAGCCAGCTTCAGCAGCTTCTGTTGCAGCACTTTCACACATCAATCTTGAAAGCAGTAGCGTGGTGTGTTGCACCGTGACTGGATCTGCCTTCAAATACCCCCTTGCATTGCAGAACTCATTGAGGGCACGCATTTGATGCTCATATGACTTTGGCAAGGTGCAGAAATAATGATACTTGAATTCAGTTAATGGCGGGCCCGCGGGGACCAGCCCAACTTCTTTGGCGGGCCTACTCTTTCTATCAATCTGTAGACCCTCCATCACGACGCGTTAAGCATTTGACGATCATATTAAGCTTTCAAATTCAGTAACAACGAAAGCGTTACTGTGGGTCTCTATGGAGCATGTCTGCTCTACTGAGTAGAAAGAGCGCCTATCGAGCCATAGAAGCCCCTTCTCGCCTTTATGTCGGTTTTTAGGGTATGGTATGATGGGTTCTACCCGCCTCCAGCATACTTCCGCTCGGAAGGGGTCGCTTGAGTAACCTCGGTCGGCTATGAGGGGTCTGACCCATCTCGGAAGCCTTCTTCCAGTGGCTTTGAGAAGGTTTGGATACCACTTACCCGATCTAGCGGCGCGATAATACTTTCTGAGAGTGCCTCTGGATACGATTCCTTGGACTTCCTGCGCAAGTTTCATAGGGTTGTAGGTCGTGGCGTTTAGCATTTTTCTATACCCTTAGCCATTGCGCAGTCCATACATGGTTTCAAGACAAAATAGTTCCATTGCCTATCCGAAATCGAGGAGGGTAGTCTTCTTCTTGATAGTTCTTATGCCTCTGGCTTTTGCTTTCGCGAGGATTATGTGCATTCGTTCCTCTTTTCGTACACTGCTCCAGTAATAGGCTTCATCAACTGTATCCTCAGCCATCAAAACGGTGACTTTTCCGATACGGGTTCTTCCAGTTCTTCCTCGACGTTGTATGGTACGTATCTCGGATGGGACTGCTTCGTAGAAGATGACATGGTCCACGTCGGGCACGTGTAAGCCTTCTTCACCTATGCTTGTAGTGACAAGCACGTTGTATATCCCCGACTTGAATTTGTCCAGGATCTCAACTTGCTCATCTTGGGTAAGCCCTTTTGCTTCATCTCGCGTGGCTTGGCCTACAAAGCGGATGGGTTTTGCTAGTTCATGGTTTAGGGCTGATACGATTTGGTCAACTGTGTCTCGGTATTGTGTAAAGATTATGATTCGTGCTGTTGGATTGGAATTGAGTTGTTCTGAAACTAGTTCGGAGGCTATTTTGAGTTTTGGATGTGGATCATCGAGGTTGTCTGCGAGTTCCTTCGCATGTTGAATTCGCTCATCTTTGAGTAGGCTTCTAACAGTTCGTTTCGGATTTTTTGAGATGCGTTCAAGGTACGCTTTCAGATTCTCACTGCTCTGAGTCTCAATCAGCTCAATCCCATGAAGAAGTGAAATCGCTTGGGAAGTTCTCGTTTGGTCAAGAAAAAGGTGTGAATGTGAGAGATAATTGCTGAGCGGATCTAAGACATACGTTTGAGCAGCCTCGAGATGAGCACCGATGAACGTTGTCGCGAGTCAGTACTGGACGCCGCCAAATGGGGCGACATCATCATGGTCGCTGTTCCATTCAACGCTGTGAGAGATACCGTCCGAGAGATCGGGTCCTCTGCTGATGGAAAGGTGCTTGTAGATGTTACCAATGCATTAGGACCGAATATGGAGTTAGCTGTTGGGTTTACAACATCAGGTGCGGAGGAGCTTCAGAAAATGTTGCCTAAAACGCATGTTGTGAAAGCGTTCAATACCGTCTTTGCTCAGAATCAGAGCACTGGGAAACTGGGGCAAGACTCTCTTACGGCATTCATTGCTGGTGACGATTCAAATGCAAAACAGATTGTGATGCAGCTTGCTCACGATATAGGTTTCGAGCCGGTCGATGTTGGTGCGTTGAAATCTGCGCGATACCTCGAACCAATGGCCATCTTAATGATTGGGCTTGGATACGGAATGAAGATGGGAACGAAAATGGGACTGAAACTCCTAAGAATCTAAAATGATACTGAGGGAAATTGTAATGGAGAAGGTTACTAAACTTGCTTTTCCATACCTTGAGACTGACGGAGCTATAGTTGTAGGATACAATCCTGAAAGATATTCGGAGCTATAAGTTGTAGGATACAATCCCAAAAGAGCCTTCGGATTCCGTCACGTTCCACAATTGGATCCATTCCTGCTACTGGATGATTTTCATTCGGATAATCCCGACTACTATATCAAAGGTTTTCCTTGGCATCCACATCGAGGAATCGAAACCATAACCTACGTGAGAAACGGCGAAGTTGAACATGGTGACAGCATGGGCAATTCTGGCATCATTCACCCTGGTGAGGTGCGGTGGATGACTGCTGGGAGCGGTGTAATCCACCAGGAGATGCCAAAGGGCCAGAAAGACGGTTTAATGTGGGGTTTTCAATTATGGGCTAATCTTCCAGCTTCGCATAAGATGATGAACCCCCGCTACAGGGAGGTGCTGAGTGAACAAATTCCAAAAGTCACTCTGGGTGACGGAACTGAAGTCAGAATCATTTGTGGCGAGGTGAATAACGTGAATGGCCCGGTTCGCGACATAGTGATTGACCCAGAATACTTGGACATTAGGATTCCAGCAAGATCGAAATTTACGCGCGCCATTAAATCTGGACACACAGTCTTTGCCTATGTTATAGAAGGGAAAGGATACTTCGATGAAGGAAGAGACTCGTATGCTTTTGAAATTGAAGGAGCCAATTACTTTGATTTTCAAAGAGATTGCCTGATTGGTCCAGAGAGTCTAGTCATTTTCGGTGATGGTAACCAACTCATGTTCAGGACGACTGATGAAGCTGTAAGGTTCCTGCTAGTATCTGGGAAACCAATTCGTGAACCAGTTGCATGGTATGGTCCTATAGTAATGAATACGCAAGAAGAACTGAAAAAAGCCTTTGAAGAATACAGAAATGGAACTTTTCTCAGCCATAAAGAATAGAATGGTCTGCGTGAGCGCTCAATCTATGCATGCTGGATACTTGATTCCTACTGAAATTGTTTGGGCACAAAAAAGCTGGTGACACCTCTCAAGTACTCAGGAAGACACCGCTCAGATTCAGGAAATTGTGTCATGCGACACAATGCCACGTTAGTGATCCATTTCTTTGCGTCGAGCTTCCAATACCCACATTGCACATGGTCACTCCTTCGCTTAGAACTGCAACGAAGTGCATCATTTAACTACTCGACTACTCGATAGTCATTCCTCAAACTCAGCGTTGAGGCACGTTTTAATGCCTTCTGTTGAAGATTCTATGTAGAGCAGATAATACTCTAGGATCCTATCCTGAAGCAATAGTTTTCTTTTTGCTTATCGGAATGGAAAGTAGATGGCGGTCTTGTGTCAATTCAACTATTTTTCCTGCAGGACAGAGGGAATTGCATTCTTGACATATTGGGCATATGTCAGGCGCTATTTCTGGCATAGGCGAAATGTCTCTACTGGTTCCTCTTCCTGTGAAGCAGACCGCATTAACCTTCTTGACCTCAGCACAATAACGCACGCAAAGTCCACAGAGAATACAGTCGGTAGGCTTTGCCTCGAACCGGCTCTTTGTCACACCGTATTTTTCAGCTAACTCTCTAATAGGCCCTGTATCTGCCAGTGGAAGCAATAGCTCCAAGAGCATTCCTCTAACTTTTCGGATTCTTTCATTGTTAGTTGCGACCTCTAGACCTTCTTCTACTGGGTAAGCACATGAAGTTACAAGTTTCCGTCTTCCTCCCTTGGTTATTTCAACCATGCAGATCCTGCATCCTCCATAGGGGGTCATTTTTTCGTTATAGCATAAGGTTGGGATGTCTATTTTGTTGGCTTTAGCAACTTCGAGTATCGTCGTCCCTTTCTCTGCCTTGACTTCTTTTCCATCAATTGCTAGGGTAACTTCTTCACTCAATCTTATCATCTCCTCTTCTTCGGTGTAACTTTTATTCCATAACTAGCCGTGGGGGGAACTGCGGGTGATAATTTTTCAATCGCATCAAATGGGCATACTTCGATGCACATTCCACATTTTATGCATTTTTCTTGGTCAATCACGTGAACTATACTCTTTTCTCCAGCGATAGCTTTTACAGGGCAGTTTCGGAGGCATATCAGACATGCCTGACAACTCTCCGGTTTAATGTAGTAGGCTATAAGGTCACGGCAGACTTTAGACGGGCAACGTTTGTTTCGTATATGCTCCTCGTACTCATCTTTGAAGTATAGTGATGAAGTTGTAAGCGGGTTTGCAGCGGTGCTCCCAAGAGCGCAAAGAGAAGCGTCTCTTAAGAGTTCGGAGAGGTCGTCTAAAGTTTTGAGATCCTCTTCTCTACCTGAGCCTGCACATATTCTATTCAATATTCCAACGATCTGTTTCAGCCCTTCTCTGCAGGGAACACATTTACCACAAGATTCGTCCGAGAGGAAATTTGCGTAGTATCGTGTAACGTCGACGATGCATGTATCTTCATCCATGACTATCATTCCACCAGAGCCCATCATTGAACCAACTTTAGTGAGTTCATCAAAGTCGACTGGGGTGTCGAGGTATTGCTCTGGTATGAAACCTCCGGAAGGGCCTCCGGTCTGAACAGCCTTAAACTTCTTTCCATCCTTGATCCCTCCACCTATTTTGTAGATGAGGTTGCGCAGGGTTATGCCCATTGGGACTTCTACGAGGCCAGTATTGTTTACTTTGCCGACTAATGAGAAAATCGCGGTTCCACTGCTGTTCTTGGTTCCTATGCTTCTGAACCAATCAACGCCGTTTAGAATAATCAGTGGAACGTAAGCCCATGTCTTAACATTGTTTAGGCATGTAGGTTTTCCCCAGAGTCCCTTGATTGCTGCATGGACGTATTTCGGTTTAGGTTCACCCACCGTTCCTTCGATAGCTGATATTAGAGCGCTTGATTCGCCTGAGACAAAAGCTCCCGCTCCTCTATGGACTCTAATAGTGAAGTTGAAACCTGAGCCCAGAATATTTTCGCCTAGCAACCCATGTTCCTGAGCTTGTCCTAAAGCTATGTTTACATTCTCCACAGCAAGTGGATATTCTTCTCGCACGTAGATGAAGCCCTCGTGAGCCCCGATAGCGTAAGCCCCAATGATTAAGCCCTCAATAATACTATGTGGGTTACCCTCCACTATTGACCGATCCATGAACGCGCCAGGATCGCCTTCATCGCAATTAGCTATCACGTACTTGGGTTCTCCGGGAGCATTGCGTGTAGTTTCCCATTTTCGTCCTGTTGGAAAACCTCCACCTCCACGGCCCCGGAGATTCGATTTCTTAACTAGCTCTACTACTTGTTGAGGGGTCATCTGAAAAAGTGCTTTAGGTAGCGCATCGTAACCTCCGAGTGTGATGTAATCCTCAATATCTTTTGGGTCTATTTTGGCGTTCTTTTCTAGGAGGATCCGCTGCTGATGCTTATAGAATGGTACATCTTCAAGCGTCGTAGCGGTTTCGCCCGTACCGTGGTCCACGTAAAGCAGTCGCTTTACAACATCTTTCTTCATGATGGTTTGTGATACTATTTCTGGCACGTCTTCAGGCTTGACTTTAAAGTATGATATCTCCTCAGGGTAAACTATCACTCTCGGTCCAACTTCGCAGAATCCAAGGCAACCCGTCTGTTTTACTTTCACTCGCTCCTCAAGGTTCTTGCTTTTGATTTCTTCCCCAAGAACTTCAACTACTTTCTTAGCTCCTAGAGCGGTGCATCCTGTTCCAATACATATGGACACCACGGATTTGCTAGGATCTCTGTTTGCGATTATCCTCTCTCTCAGATTCGTCAATTCCGAAGCGGACTTCAACTTTTCTACCATTTCGATTATGCCCCTTCTCAACTATATTTTGAAAGTACCTTTCCTACATCTGCGGTCTTGAAGTTCCCGTAATAGTCATTATCTACGACAATTACCGGGCCCAAAGCACAGCAGCCAAGGCAGTTAACCCGTTCCAAGCTGAACTTACCATCAGAGGTTACGTCGCCCTGTTCTACGCCCAATGTGCGTTCCACAGTTTCCATGACCTTTGGTCCTCCACGAACATGGCATGCCGTACCAAGACATACCCTGACCAGGTGTCGTCCTCTCGGTGTAAGCGTGAAGAATTTATAGAAGGTGGCGATTTGATAGATGGAAGAGGTCGGAATCTCAAGTCTTTCTGATATCCAAATTACAGCGGTTTTTGAGATCCAATTAAATTTATTTTGGATGTCGATTAGTATCTGAATTAATGCGTTCTTATCATTATATTTATCTACTATTTGATCAATGATGCGAAGTTCGTGGATTATCTCCTTTAACGCGTCCTCTCTGCGTCGAATACGTTTGAGAGCATCAGCGTGTTGAATGGCCTCCTCTTCGAGTTTCTTCAATTCGAAACTTAAAGGTGGTTGATCTAAACCTAAAGAGTAATACTCGCTAAGAATCTCCAAGCCTTTGAGCAGGCTCTCTGTTTTGGTTAATCCCACTTTTTCCTGAATTTTGTCCAAGATGGAACGTTCCTCTTTTGTCATCCTAAGCCCAACGAAGAAAGGTTTCTTTCTATCGTCTGCGGGTTTCATGGGTGCGTTTAACAAGTTAAACCTTAAAAACCTTTGTCTTTACGACGCTCATGTTCCCAAAATGTTGCGTTTTCGGTGAACTGGTCGAGGAACCATACACGGCGCTTTCCCGGCTGCGTCCGACCCTTTTATCTTTTTCTTTCGCTGGGTATCGTTGAGCTAGCTACCCACATGTGTCAGTGATAAAAAGACAATGAAACATCTGGAAAAGTCTGGTGACATATGTGGATCGAACTTTGCGCCAGAGAAGATGGATCATTCATAGAAAACTTGAACATTGGAAGAGCGGGGAGATCGCGACAGCGCTACGAATCGATGAGAGAACAGTCTATCGCTGGTGGCGGGTCTACAGGAAACAAGGGTGGGAGGGTATACGAGTCAAATCCAGAAGACCCCACCATTACTACAAGACTCCTCAGCCAACGGTGAACCTCATCTTGGAGCTGAGACGTAGCAAACATTGGGGACCGAATAAGATCGAAGGGTACCTGCGGAACTATAAGGTTCAAGGGATCACGCCTGTCAGCCACAGAACGATTCATGGAATCCTCGTCGAGGCTGGATTGAACAATCCTATTCCATCGCCGAGAAGGGTTTGGGGTAAGCGTAGATTTGAGCGTGAGCATAGCAACAGTCTCTGGCAGGCTGACTTCAAGCTCACAAGCCAAGATGAGTGGATGATCAGCTACCTCGACGATCATTCACGTTTTGTTCCAGGTTCAATGATTCATCACAACCCGACAGCGGAGCATGCGATTAGGCTTCTGGAAGAATCCATTGGGTTGTTCGGTAAGCCTGACCAAATCTTGACGGATCGGGGAACGCAGTTCTATCCGGCTAGAGGTGGTCGGTCTGAGTTTACAGAGTTCTGCAGTGGAAACGGAATCGAACATATCGTCACGAGCGTGAGGAGACCGTCTACGATTGGTAAGATTGAGGCGTTCCATAAGGCGTATGTCTGCGAGGCGTGGATGTTTCCAACTCATCGAGAGTTCATTCATTATTGGAACTATGAGCGTCCACATCAGGGAATTCGTTATCTCTATCCAGCAGATGTATACTTCCATGACAGATGTGGGTAGTTAGAACATTCGCTGGGTATCGTTTTAACCGCTAATTCAGGTTCAGGCTCTTTTAAGAGGTCAGACGTCAAATCTAGTTCAGGAAAGCTGTTCGTCACGATTATGATGAGGTTTTCGGTCGAGTCTTAGATCATGACGATCATCGCCATGATCATGTTGATGGCTAGGTTATTGATTTCCTTGTTCTAGCTACCCACATCTGTCCCTAAAGTATACGTCTGCTGGGTAGAGATAACCGATTCCTTGGTGGGGTCGTTCATAGTTCCAGTAATTGACAAAGTTTTCGTGGCTGGGGAACATACATGACTCGGACACGTACGCTTTGTGGAAGGCTTCGATCTTTCCGATAGATGGATTCTTGAGCCTGGAACGAAACGTGAATGATCGTCGAGGTACGAGATCATCCATTCATCCCTCTCGGTCATCTTATAGTCTGCTTGCCAGACGATATACGAAATCCTAAGGAGATTACGGGGTTCCTCCTTGATGCTGGCCTGAGGGTCGAGAGCCTACTGCCCTCTATCGAAGGGCGAGTGCCAGACTGATCCATGGTTGAGCGGATACCCAACTGCTCCATGTAAGAGAGCGAATGGGAGGATTCCGCTGCTTCAGGCCATCAAAGAAGCAAAGAGGAGATGAACAGAGAAGATGACGTTATGCATAGGAATAGATGCTGGAAAGAGGAAGTGTGTTGCGACACTCAAACATAGCCATAGCAAGGCAGTCCTAGATCAGGTGACCTTCATGAACTCTAGGCAAGGGATCATGGAGCTGATCGATCATGCAAGGCGTCAAAGCGAATCCGCTGTGGCTGTGGTGGAGTCGACGGGCAACTACTGGATAAGGATACATGACATGCTTGAGGAGAATGGAGTGGAGACGCTCTTGGCGAATCCATTGGAGACGAAGGCTATAGCGAAGGCAAGACTGAAGGACGATCGAGTAGATTCCAACATCCTCGTGGATCTGCTTAGGGCTGATCTTGTGCCGGAGTCATATGTGCCCGATAAGGAGCATAGGGAGCTCAGGCAGCTTGCAAGAACGCGGATAGACCTGGTTCACAGTAGAACCACCTTCAAGGAGAAGATGGAGGCGATAATGGCGAAGTACGAGTTCACCAACCCTCCGGTGAGTGACATCTTCTCAGCGAAGGGAACAGCGTGGCTTAGAGTCTATCCGAAAAGTAGTATCATTATGATGTTTTACCATTCATTTTGACATGGATGTGAATCGAACCTTTTTCTGACAAGTTGCAGTGGAGGAGCAGGTTTCGAATAGCTGTGATATTGGAAGAGGAAGATGTTCTCGTAGGGACCGCATACCAGATTTCAGACGACCTTTGGAATAGAATCAAGGAACTTCTGCCTCCACCGCAGCCGAAGAAGAAGAGTGGCCGTCCAAGAATGGATGACAGGCTAGTGGCGAATGCTATCTTCTACGTTCTACGGACCGGATGCCAGTGGAAAGCGCTTCCAAGAAGCCTAGGCGCTTCAAGCACCGTTTACGACCGTTTCCGGGAATGGAGTGAGGTCGGGGTCTTCCAACGCCTATGGGTGGAGGGGTTGGTGGAGTATGACGCTGTGAAGAAGCTTGACTGGGAGTGGCAGGCTATGGATGGAGCCATCACGAAGGCTCCGCTTGGGGGGAAAAAATACAGGTCCAAACCCAACAGACAGGCGAAAGTCTGGAACGAAACGCAGCCTCCTCGTGGAAGCAAACGGTATACCCGTCGGACTCGTCGTTGGCGGCGCCAACAGAAATGACATGAAGCTTACGAAACCAACTTTGGAAAGCATCCCAGTAGAAAGACCTGAACCGACAGATGATGCGCCGCAGCATATGTGCATGGATAAGGGCTACGACTACCCTGAGGTTCGCGAGCTACTTGAGGATTGGGGATACACGATTCACATCCCTTCCAGAGGAGAAGAGGTCAAGAAGAGAAAGAGAATTCCAGGCTACAGAGCGAGACACTGGGTTGTAGAAAGAACTCATTCGTGGTTCAATAGGTTCAGGCGACTGTTGATCCGCTGGGAGAAAAAGGCAGAGAACTATCTCGCCATGCTACACTTCGCATGCGCATGGATCACATTCCGCGCAGCCGGACTTTTCGGATAGGCTCTTAGCAACCTACAGCTCTCATGGGTGGATCGAATGGCCATGGACTCATACCTTGCGGCAATAGAGACCTTCAACAGGCAGGTGGAACTCTTCACCGCGAAGATAGCATCCAGATGTATTGAGGATGATAACGCTAGGCTGCTGATGACGATGCCGGGAGTGTGCTTCCTCGCCGCCTTGACCATCCTCTCCGAGATAGTTGACGTG
>Ga0116202_10001019_pt1 | contig 16304 bp, 15 predicted proteins | sample LakKivw325mmetaG_FD_94479 | JGI IMG/M metagenome (GOLD analysis project Ga0116202, IMG submission 94479) | Anoxic lake water microbial communities from Lake Kivu, Rwanda to study Microbial Dark Matter (Phase II) - Lake Kivu water 325m metaG | ecosystem: Environmental > Aquatic > Freshwater >...
GGGGGCAAGAGAGGCAAGCTCCTCACCAACTAGGCCATGCCCCCTCATGGGGGTTGGATTGACAAACACAACACCTGAGTCGGAGGCTTGACAAAGAGCGTCTGTCCTGGCCAGGGGACAGGCTCTCTCCGATCCTCAGCACTTCTTGGCAATACCGGACACTTCGCTCCAGGTCCAGCCGCTGTTGTACCGCCAACGCTGTCTGGTACTCAGGTGGAATGTCACCCCATTTAACAGTTAGCATGGGGCCCATGAAGGGGTGCCCCTCCTTGACCAGTTTCACAAATCGAGTGAACTCCGCGGCCAGCGTGTCGGGATAGGCCTCCCAGAACTCCGGCTCCAGATAGTTGAGCACCCGTGGTGGAGCCCCGGTGATGATCTCCAGTGTGAAGGAAGCATCCTGGCATTGCTCCTGGAATTGTCGAGCCCACTCCTTGATGCCGATGGTGCCATCGCCCATGGCCACCCACTGCACCGCTGCGCCCCGGGGGTGCTCCCAGAGGGCGGCATCACGGATATGGCTCGTCACCACGTAAGGTGCCAGATGCTCCAAGGTCACGAAGGGGCTTTCCGCTACCCAGAGCGGGTTCCCCGAGTCGATGCAGGCGCCCACATACTCCGGCCCTGCCTCCTCGATCAAGGCCCTCAGCTCTCGCCCCTGAAGATCGCCCGCGTGGTTTTCAATAGCGAGGGTGATCCCCAGCTCGAGCGCCAGATCCCGCACCGCTCGACAGGTCTCTACCGTGGCCTCGATGTGAGCCTCCAGCGGGAGCTCGGTGTGGCGATCGGCGTTGGACCCCAGGACACAGCGCAGGATGCGCGACCCCAGCGCGTCAGCGACATGTAGCATCTCCTGAAGCTGCTCCACCGCCGTGCCTCGCTCAGCGGAGAAGGTGGTGGAGGTCGGGCAGATGGACATCATCCCCACCTCGACCTCGAGCCCCAGCTCATCGGCCCGGGCCTCGACCCCCTTCAGATAGCCCCCTTCCAGACTCTCGAAGGGGCTCAAATCCGAGAAGTGCACCACGTCAAGCCCCAGCCTATGGGCATATTCCAGATGCTCGAAGGCATCCCACGGCTGGAACCGAAGGCTATAGATGTCGACTCCCAGCTTCACTTGATTGCTCCTTATTCAAGTTCTATGCCCCGCTCTCGGAGGAAGGCCAGAACGTCATCATATCGAGGGATCCCCGCACGTCCTCCCAGCTTGGTGCATTTGATAGCCGAAACAGCGCTCGCGAAAAGGGCGATGCTCTCCAGATCCCACCCGCGCAACAGGCCCACGATGTACGCCCCGTGGAACACATCGCCAGCCCCCGTGGTGTCGATCACGTGGACATCAAAGGCCGGCGTGTGAAAACGCTCCTCGGCCGTCACCGTACAACTGCCCTGCTTCCCCTCCGTTTGCACCACGATCCTGGGCCCCAGATCCAGGGTTGCCCTGCCGGCCTCCCAGATATCCGATATCCCCGTCAGAGAAGGCGCAAAACCCGAGCCGCAAATCAAGACGTCCACGTACTCGATCAGTGCGCGGAGGTGAGGCGGCACAGGGCCATTGGTCTTGATTGCGTCCAGGACGACCGTTTGGCCCGCCTGGTGCATCCACTGGGCGGCCTGCAATGCAGCCTCAGGATGAAAGCCATCCAGGTGCAAATAGTCAGCCGAGGTGATGTAATCCCGATCCAACTCCTCAACTCGCAACATGGACTGTCGCTGGCTCCCCATACCCGCGAAAACGCGCTCCCCGGTCTCCGCATGCACAAAAACGAAAACAATCTGGTCCTCGGGCTCAGAACGAGTCACCAAGCGACTGAGATCTATACCCGCTTCGACCATGGAGCGCAGCTTAAGCTCCGCAGCCTCATCATGGCCAGCGGTACCTACAAATCCTACTTTGGCTCCCAGCCGAGCCGCAGCCACCATGGCCGTACCCACCGGCCCGCCACCATCAAAGGCAAAGCTACTGAGCCACGTTCCATGCTCCCAGGTGGGCATCTCTTTGAGGCGCAACAGCACGTCCAACGTGGCCAATCCCAGGCCGACGACCTGTAGATCACTCATCCCTCACCTCGCCTCAGGCGACGATGACCGGTTCGATGTCCAGGAACTTGCAGGCTTCGGCCAACGCTTTCGCTTGGTCACCATGGATCATGCTGGCATGATGGATGAAACCCTCCTCGACCAGTGTGCGGTACAACTGCTCATGATCCCTAACTTCAACCCAGGCCCAGGTGCCGGTCAGCTCCTCGCCTGAGGGGATGATCTCTCCTGCGGCGATGAGCATCTTCCATTGATCGTCGTACTCAGCCAGCCGGCAGAAGGTCACTTTACCCGGCTTGATCTGGAATTGGTACAGCCCGGCTGAGGGATCATCTTCTTCGACAGGTAGCTCGCCTTCCGTATCCCACCGCGAACGGAGGGCCGTTCTCCCTGGATCCTTGGCCAGGCAGAGTGGCGCATTGCCACAATGCCAGGCCAACAGCCAGTTGGGATTCTCACGGTGCTGGATCGTCCAATCTACGAAATGGGGCACTGTTTCTCCCAACGCAGCTTGATAGTTGACCAACATGGCCAGCGCCCCCAGCACATCCGTCTCGCAGGCGGTGAGCATACGGCGTCCGGTCAGGCGACCGTAAAGGGCGCACACCGAGATGCCCATTAACCGCTGAACGGAGGGCCAGCACTGAACCGCCATCGCCGACAGACGGGCATTCGTCCAGAAATCGCTCAGTGCCAGTTCCAGCTTGGCGGCCTTGAGGAGATAGTCGTCGGCCACGGTGATCTGGGCGACAGAGCTCCTGATATCGGCGATGATCTCCTGCACGCCTGGGTCGTCATCCGCGTATTCCTGCGCGTTGTCCGTGATGTCGGAAAGGTTGGTGTACATCACATTTTGCCCGAACTTGCGGATCAGCGCTGCCTCGTCATATCCCACGGTCTCAAACGGTGGCGGTCGCACACCGACCTGGCCGAGGCGTGCGCCCTTGAGCCCCTTCACCACGGCCACGGCGCGGCAAAAGCCCTCCACCTCCGTCAGGAGTCCAGGCTCATCGGGGAAGAAGAGGCCCGCGAATTGAAAGGGAATCTTGCGGCGATACAGCGCCGAGGCCATGGAAAGGTTGCCGCAATAGGAATCGGAGACACGCGCCAGGCTGGCGTCCGTGAGCGCAGGGGGCTCCTTCGTGGCGTACGACAGCACGGGCACCCCCAGCTTTTCGGCGATCTTGGCCGCCGAACGCTCGTCGCCGAAGTCCAGGGGACAGAGGATCAAGCCATCCACCTTCTGTCGCAGAAAGTACTCTGCCACGACCTCGGCTTGGTCCAGGGTCATCACTGCCCCGTGGGGAACGTAGCCCTTTTCGGGGTCAAGGCCAACCCCATCGGGTGCAGGCTGAGGCACAATGACCTCCATGCCTTTCACCTTGGCAAACGCGGCCAGGCTATCATCGCGCATCTTCTGGCACCACGGACTAAACCTGAAACGATATGAAGGGACAAAACCGATCTTTACCGTGACCTTACCCACTGCACTCTCCTCCCCCAATCTCCACTTGTTTCCCTGAGGCTGCTGATTCCAGGATGGCCTCCGCCACAACCAACGCCCGATAGCCATCCTCAAAGGTCGCGCCATAGGGTGCTACTCCCTCATCATTCACTACCGCACGGATGAAGTGCTCCACCTCGTGGACGAAGGAGTGCTCCCAGCCGATGATATGGCCATGGGGCCACCATACGTGGTAGAAGGGGTGGCTGCGTTCGGTGACCGACACGTCAGTGAACCCCATCACCTCCTGGATGGTCGTCTCTCGCAGATACACCTGCAACTCGTTCAGCCGCTCCAGGTCGAAGACGATGCTTCCCTTCGCACCGTTGATCTCGAAGGTGTTCTGATTCTTCCGCCCGGTGGCGACCTTGGAGGCCTCCAACGTGCCTATGGCGCCGCTGGCAAAGCGAATGGTTGCCTCGAAGGCATCGTCGGTCGTCACCTCGTGCATCTCTTCGGGCTGGCCGGGGAGAGGCCGCTCCTTGACGAACGTGGCCGTGATCGCACCCACCGACTCAATCTCCCCCACCAGGAAGCGGGCCAGATCAATGATGTGAACGCCGATGTCGCCCAACGCGCCATAGCCACCCTGAGCTCGGTCGTAGCGCCAACTGAAGAGCCGGCGGGGATCATCCCCTCCCTCCTGCAGATAGCGCCCCCGGAAGTGGTAGATCTCCCCCAGCACGTCCTGCTCGATCAGTTGTCGGGTGAAACGTACGGCGGGCACAAAGCGGTAGTTGAAGCCGGTCATGTGCTTCACCCCCGCCTCCTCAGCCGCCTGCCACATGGCCCACGCATCCGCCGCGCTGAGCGCCAGTGGCTTCTCGCACAGGACGTGTTTGCCGGCCCTCGCCGCAGCGATGGAGGGCTCGGCGTGGGCATCGGCCGAGGCGCAGTTGTCGAATATCTGAATGCGCTCGTCCTCGATCATCTCCCGCCAGTCGGTGTAGTAGCCCTCGTACCCGTAGCGGACAGCGGCCTCCGCCACGGCCTGCTCCGTGCGGCCGCAGATAGCCACCAGCCGTGGCCGGGCTACAGGCGGCCAGAAAAAGAGGGGCATGCGCTGGTAGGCATTGGAATGGGCTCTGCCCATGAAACGATACCCCAGCACCCCTATGCCGATCTCCGGCATTTCCTTCCGCCTGTCCCCCACCGACACAAAACCCTTTCTACCCGCAGTCACCGTCTCGCTCCTTCGTCGCGTTGTCCACTACCTCTCGATAGCGCGGGTGAATGGCGACCACCTGTGCTCCAATCAGGGCACAGGATGGGGAAGCAAGCCTGTCGTCTGGAAACCCGGTGTAATGATCAGTCACACATCACCACGCGGAGCACGCCGATATCGGGCTCCACCCACGGGGCAGCAAAACGGATCTCGTCGCCGTTGCGCTGGTGGTCCACCACGAATTCGCCCTTCTCGTCAAAATGCCCCTCGTCCACGCTGAGGTATTGGGACGAACGGCGGAGGAGAGGGTCCCTGACCAGCGACATGTCTCGAGCGACGTGCGGAGGCAGCTTGGGATGGAGGACGAGTTGGTAATGGCTGCCCACCAAGTAGAACTCATGCTGGCTCGCCTGGATCACCAGGCCACGACCGCGTCGCTCCGCCGTGTCACCCGCTGGTGGGAACCAGCGCGGCCTACCGTCGAACTGGACCTGTCCCACATAGCCATCCAGGTCCAGTTCCTGCGACTCCATGTTCTCCTCCTGCACCACGGCGTGGATCTTGCCCGTTCCCTGATACTTGAGCAGGAGCGGGATCACCGCCGAGACGCAACGGAAGCTGTCCACCACCATCTGCGCCTCGGGACGCACCGAGCCATCCTCCGCCATGTACCATTCGACGCCGAAGCCATGGTAGCCGATGGCGTTGTAGTCGGCGATGGCCCGGAACATCAACCAGGCATTGGATGCCGCTCGCCCCCCCGATTCGGGCACAAAGAGCGGGTTATCGTCGCGGGCATAGGCACGGCACATGCTCTCATACCCTTTGTTATCGGGGAGGTAGATATCCGGCGCGATCAGGTCAACGTGGGGCGTGAACCACTTGTAGATATCCAGCACCTTGGGAACGGCGCCACCCGAGGGGTAGTCCTCGCCGGCCATTGCCCAGGCGTGCCTCGCCAGCCAGACGTTGATGTACATCGGGAGGCCATAGACCGCCTTGCCCGCCTCAGCCAGGCCATCAATGGTGGTGGCGATGCTCCAGGCCGTCATCAGTTCCCCGCCTGCCCAGCCGAATAGCTCCGGCCAACTGCCACCCTCTTTGCCGCCGGCCTCCTGCCACACCTCAAACACCGGCCCCTTGCCCGCCGCCTTCATTTTGGATACCAACTCATCCGGCACGGGACTCTCGAAGGTGGCCTGGGCCTCGGGGCCGTAGTCACGGTCGCTGCCCAGGATGCCCGGCTCATTCTCGATCTGCAGGGCGATAACCGTGCGCTCTGTACTGTCTACCGCTTTCAGGTGGGCGCACAAGGCAGTGAAAGCCCTCTGGTCGGCCTCGGTGTTGGCCCGACAGTGGGAGGAGAGCACCCAGACCGCCCTGCCCGTGGGCGATGCCACCCGCCTGAACCGCTGCGGGCTGGTCTTGACCCAGGTTGGCGTATAGTCCATGTTCCCGTTCTTCCAGGTGGCGAACCAGAGCAGCACCAGCTTCATGCCGTATCGGCGCGCACTGGCCAGCAGCGCATCCACGATGCTAAAGTCAAAGCGCCCCTCCTCAGGCTCCACCTGCTCCCAGTACACAGGGATCTCCAGGGTGTTGCCGTGGAGCAGTTTCACTGCCTTGAAGGCCGCCTCGGCCTCGCTGGCACTCTGGCCGGCCTGATTCATGGACTGCCCGCCCACGGGGAAGAAGGGCTCGCCATTCACGGTGAATACTCGTTTCACGTTAGCCACTGAAAACTGTCCTTTCCCTGCTGATGATGCGCGTGCTCATCAAGTGTCAACCCCACAGGTACTTCCCCCACCTCCTCACCAGCTCGACAAATGGCTCTCTGCGGACCCAGGGTAGACCATGATGTGAACCTCGTTAGGCATGTCGAGCTGCTTAACTCACCCGAAGACAAGGATACTGCACGATCACCTCATCATTCAGCTCCACGCCAAGCCCTGGCGTGTCCGGGATCTCCAGGTATCCATCCACAACCTGAGGCTCCAGCGCCTCCTTGACCAGTTGATAGTGCTTCTCCTCGTGGTAGGGGAACCATTCCTGGATAATGAAGTTGGTCATGCAGGCATCCAGTTGGACGGCTGCAGCCGTAGCTACAGGGCCGGCGCAGTTGTGGGGCTGCACGTGAAGGTTATACGTTTCAGCATGGGCAGCGATCTTTTTCGTCTCCGTGATCCCCCCCGCCAACCCCACATCGGGCTGCAGGATGTCCACGACCTGCTGTTCAATGTACTGCCGGAACCCGTAACGAGTGTACAACCGCTCCCCGGCGGCGATGGGAATATCTACATTCTCCGCCACCTTCCTCATGCAATCCACATTCAGCGCGTCCACCGGCTCCTCGTAGAAGAAGGGGTTGAATTCCTCCAGACGCTTTCCCATCTGGATGGCCGAAGTGGTGCCCAGGTTGCCATGCACTTCGATCAGGATGTCCACCTCGGACCCCACCGCTTCACGCACCGCCTTCACCCTTTCATAGGCCAGAGTAGCTCTCTGGAGATCCAAGGCTCGCCTGGGATAATCCCACTGGCCCTCAGGACTATAGGCGAAGGGATCGAACTTCATGGCCGAGTAGCCATCCGCCATGACCCGCTGGGCAGCCTCAGCATATTGCTCCGGCTCAACACACCCGTGATACCAACCGTTGGCATAAACCCGCAGTTTGTCCCAGCAGCGCCCCCCCAGCAGCTCATAGACAGGCACCCTCAAAGCTTTGCCTTTGATATCCCACAGGGCCTCATCAATGGCACTCATGCCGCCAAAGACCACCGGCCCACCACCCTGGGCCCAGAAGGTCTGGCGGTACATCTCGTCCCACAGATGCTCAATCCGAGACGGGTCAGCGCCGATCAGGAACCGCTCCGCCAGGTTGCGGACCATGCCCACACCGGCGGCACTCCCTGTGCCATAGGCCAAGGCGACCTCCCCAACCCCGCTGATCCCCTCGTCCGTGTGGATACGAACGATCACCGGGTTCCAGGTAGTCACACGCGGAGTCAACTTCACATCGAAGATCTCAACCTCTGTGATTTCCATGACATGCTCCTTAAACAGTATCACTACAGCTTGACGATCATTCCTTCCTCTACCGATTGGTAAGCGGCGAGGATGACCCGGAGCGTCTCGGTCGCCTCAGCAACGGAGTGGAGTGGCTCGAACTCACCCTCAACGGCATCCACAAAGTGGGCGATCTCTGCGGCGAAGGAGCGGTTGTAGTCCCAACCGGGGTACTCCACCGTAGCTGGGCTCTGGAAGCCAACCGGCTGGAAGTAGAGCTTGTCAATCTCACCCCAGAGCTGGCCCGCCTCTCCCATGACGTTGAACAGTGTGGGGCGCGCGCCCGGCGCACGCATCGCCCAACTGGAGAAAATCTGGCCCGTCATGCCCTTCTCGAATTTCACCAGCACGTTGGCCGTATCCTCTCGCTGTAGGGGAAGGCGGTGCGTGCCCAACATCGCGGTCACCTCGGTTGGCTTTTGTCCGGCGAGAAACAGCAGGCGATAAGTGGGGTGATAACCGGTGTCTATCAACTCGCCGCCGCCCATCTTTTGGGGGTCGGCACGCCACGTCATGGGGGGCCGGCGGATCGGTTGGCCCCAGCTTGATTTGTCGAGACTCAGTGGTCTTCGACGCGCCCCGCAGTCGAGTGAATGGATCACGTAGATCTCACCCAGGTCGCCCGAGGTGATCATCTGCTTGGCTTGGAGCACGGTAGGGAAGAAGAGCTGATTGTGTGCCGCCATCATAGTGATGCCGCTGTCTTCCACTGCCTTGGCAATATCAACTGTCTCGTCCAGGGTGAGACATAGCGGCTTTTCACTCATTAGGTGTTTACCTGCCTCCGCGGCAGCCACGATAGCGTCGCAGTGCAGATGATGTGGCAGCAAGATGTCAACAGCATCAATCTCCTTGTCCTGCAGGAGGTCGTTGTAGTCGGTGTAGGTTCTCACGGGGTGTCCGATTTGCGCGGCCCGTTCCTTGGCAGCTTCTTCCGATATGTCGGCGAGGGCGATGATCTCCGCACGGTCGGTGACGATCTTCCAGCCCTCGACATGGGCCCGGCTGATGCCACCACACCCTATGAGTCCAATCTTGAGCGTCATGTTCCCCCTTTCAGGCGAAGCTAGATGCCAATGCTCTTGAGGTAGTTACGGCTGATCACTGCACTCTCCAGCGCCGTTGGCTTCTGCGTGACGTCTGTTTCCACGATCACCCAACCCTGAAACCCAGCATCCTTCAGGATGGCAAAGATGGCTGGAAAGTCAACCAAGCCCTCGCCCAGCTCGGCGAAGATGCCGTGGTCAGAGAAAGTTCTGTAATCCCACTTCCTCTCCCGACCCTCCCTCAGCACCTCGGGATGGATGTCCTTCAGGTGCATGGTCTTGATGCTGTCCGCGTAATCGCGGCAGAACCCCACCACATCCACACCACCCCAGGCCAGGTGCCCGATGTCCGGCCCCTGGAAGACCACATCACGGTCCACCAGCGAGAAGAGCCGGTCGATCTCCTCCCGCGTCTCGATCACACTACCCACATGGTTGTGGAAGCAGCTTCGCACGCCCTCCTTCAGCGTGATCTCCCCCACTTCGTTGAGCACCTTGGCGAACTGCTCGTACTCCTCATCGGAGAGCGCATCCTCGGGGCTGACATGCCCGGCCAACTGGCTGCGGGTCTGTCCGCTCGCGGTGGCGTAATTGAATCCCCCAGCGGCGACGTATAGCTCTGTGCAGCCCACCTGGCGCGTGAAAAGGGCCAACTGCCTGGCCTGCTCCAGGATCTGCTCCCGTTGGTCCCCCTGCCAGAAAGACGCACCCAGGTAGCCCGGCGCGGGCTTCAGGCCGTAGCGGGCGTAGAGCGCTACGATCTCCTCCGCTGACCTGCCGCTCCGCGGCCCCGCGGGAGCACCCTCGTAGCCTGCCTGAGCGATCTCCGCCAACACCTGCTCCTCAGGCATCCTCTGTCTGACTCCCTCCGGCGTGAATTCGATCCATGTGATTTGTGAGCATCCGACCCATATTCCTGCCACTGTCTTGTCTCCTTTCGATGTTCAATCGTCCACTGTCCAATCCGCCAGACCGAGCGGCAGCGGCGCGGGCCGCGCGCACGTGCTGGTCAGTTCGACATGCCGATTTTCGTTCGAGGCTTCGTGGATGGAGTTGATGATGTCCACCACATGATAGGCCATCTCGCCGCTCGCCCGGTGGGGCCGGCCGCTGCGAATGGCAGTAGCCATATCCGCGACGCCGAGCCCGCGGCTGTTCTGGTTGTAGCCGTACTGACACTCGACCTCGATGAGCTCCTCGCTGTCCATCTTGCGCAGGTAGAGCGGCCCGCCGAAGTTGTTGGGGTCTATGCAACACAGTGAGCCCTCGCTGCCGTAGATCTCGATGTGCGGCAACCCCGTCCCATAGACGTCGGAGGTCATGAGCAGGGTGCAGACGGCGCCGTTGGCAAAGTCCAACACGCCCGCGACGTGGGTCGGAGCATTGACCTTGAGCACGGTGCCGTCGAAGGCCTGGCGCTCGGGCCACGTCTTCCGGGCCGAGCCAGTCACCCGATGCACTGGCCCCAGCAGGTTGATCAGCGCGTTGAGGTAGTACGGCCCCCTGTCGAAGGCCCAGCCGCCGCCGTACTCGAAGAAATCGGTCAGGTAGAAACTGAGGTACCCATCGGGGCTGGGCGGCCGCTGTCGGCCCGGCCGCGGGGCTATGCGGGCGTGCAGGTTGGCGAAGGCGCCGACCGGCTCGCCGATCACCCCTTCGTCTATGAGCTTGCGGGCCGTCTGCCACGCTCCGCCAAGGAAGGTGTCGGGGGCGCCACCGACCCGCAACCCCTTGCGCTCGGCCAGTGCGAGCATCCGCTGGCCCTCCTCCCGATAGACCACCAAAGGCTTCTCGTTGTAGACGTGCTTGCCCGCTTCCAGGACCGCCAGGCCCACCTCGCCGTGCACCCGGTGGGGGGTCAGGTTGATGACGATCTCGATCTCGGGATCGGCCAGCAGTTCCTCGACGCTGCAGGCTTGGGGCACATCATACTCCGCCGCTCGGGACTGCGCGGCGTTGAGGCGAACATCCGCAACGGCGATCACATCGAAGGCCTCGAACCGCTTCGAGTTCTGGAGGTAGATGCCACTGATGGCGCCACAGCCGATGATGCCCACTTTCGTTGGTGTCTTCGCCACGATGAATCTCCTTCTACAGAGTGAATCTACGCTGCACTCTTCTGTCTGGAGTCAGTCGCTGATCACAGGACTCGGAAGATCAGACCTCATCCCAGATCTTCCGAATGTACTGGGCCGTTTCGACCAGTGCTTTCCCCTTGTCCTCGCCCCGAATCCTGCACTCCAGCGTCATGAAGCCATCATAGCCGATCCGCTTCAGCGCCGCCAGCCCCGGCCGGAAGTCCAGATGGCCCGCCCCAGGCTGATAGCGGTTGCTGTCGGCCAGGTGGACGTAGGCCAGGCAGTCCGCCACCTCCTCAATGGCCTGGCCCATGTCCGCCTCCTCGATGTTCATGTGGAAGAAATCGGCCATCATCTTGATCCCCGGACTGCCCACCGCCCGGCACACCTCCGCCGCCTGCCCCAACCGCTGGAGAAAGTGGGTCTCGTAGCGGTTCAGCGGCTCCAGGATGACCGGTGCACCGACCTCTTCCGCCGTCGGCGCCATCCTGGCCAGCTCCTCAATGAGAATCTCCCGCTCCAACTCGTACAGTGTCTTCGGGGGAGCAGGTGGGTCAAGTTGGAGCTGCCGTCCGATCGGCACCACCAGTGCGCCGACAGCGCCCACTTCGGCGGTCAGATACAGCACCTCCTTGATCCGCTCCGCTGCGGCCCGCCGAGCCTCCTTGTCGGCAACCAGCAAGCCCCCGCCACCGCCGGCGATGCATAGTTGCACACGACTGTTCGCCAGCGCTTTCTTGATGGCTGGCCAGCCCAGCTCCATCGTCTGCCGCCCGAACTGGATGCCCTGGTAGTCCCAGGCTTCCAGGTTGGCCAACCGCTCCTCCAGCGTCTCGCCCGGTACGATGACCTCGCCGTCGAACCAGGCTTCGTAGGTCCCTAATTTCAACATGGCAGTTTGTCTCCTTTGGCTCGTCTTCAACAAGACCCTAAGGGCTGCAGAAACCCCTTAGGGTCTGTGGAATACGAGGCCCATGCCCCCGCCTTTTCCAGGAACATGGCCGTCACCTTTTGTAGACGCCTCCTCTCGCCCCTCACCTGGCGCTTTGCTTGCCGTGCAAATTGAGCCAGCAAGCGTTCCTCATCCGCCTCATCCGGGAGCTTCACCTTCTCAAACACCAGCCCCCCGTTAAGCCACCATTCGAAGGTGTCCGGTTCCTCCAGAGCAATCAACAATGCCCCTGTGAGCGCTGAGGATGCACTCTGCAGACCTATTTCCTCCAGACCTAGCCGCATCCCGGTTTGGAGGCTCTTGTAGAGAAGCTCAGGGTCTCTGGGCACTGGAATCATCTCCCCTTTGTCAAAGTAGTTTTTTCTACAAGCTTCCGCATCCAGCGAGTAGTGAGCTCGACATCCCATGGGCCGCACCGGGTAGATCAGACACCTATCCTGGGCCAGAAAGGGACACCGCACCCTGGTGGTACCCCTCTCTTCGTCCGTCATACTCCTGGTGAGGAGGTTGGCTTCCTTGAGGCGCGCTTTAACTTCGGCCAGAGGGACCTCGCTCTCATCTCCCAAGAAGGTGGCAATGCGGAATACCTCAGGAGGAAGGGGGGCGAGCATGTCTACTGGAATATAGCAGCAGTAGGAGCATCCAAGCTTGCAAGGCAAGGGTGGAAGCCCCTTTTTGATGACCTCCATGTTCATGTCGCCCAGCCAGTGGAAGAACCCCACCAAGTCAAGGACAGCTATGCGGTCTCGACGCTGTCTGAGGACTTGCGCGGTCACTGCCCAGCTTTTCATTGTGAGGCGCCTGGCATTCGTTTGTCGGGTTCCCAGGGCTTCTTGTTGCTGAGACATCATATCCCGGCCAGGAATTCGGTCACTGCTTGTATGTACTGCTCAAATTGCTCGCGTCGAATATTGTGCCCTGCGCCGCTGATATGGGCCACCTGGATGTTGGCGTTCACACCCGCGACCTCCTGGGCCACCTGAGGCGTCACAATCGCTCCCGCTTCCGGGTCCGCCGTGATCAGCAGCGTTGGGCAGGTGATGTGGGGAACGATCTCGGGCCAGGGGATGAATCGCGCCCCAAGAAAGTCGAAAATCCGCAGGCTGAGCTGCAACTTAGAATCCGCCCAGGGGCCGAGCTCTACCTCCGCCCAGGTGGGGTTTTCCTCACGACAGAAGGCCATGATCTCCTCGCGAGTCTGGGCCTTTCTCTCCATAATGCTGGCGCGCCACTCCTCTGCTCTGGCCTCCCGTTCCTCCGGCGTGGATTCAAATAAGTCCTCACGCCACGGGGGATCCTCGAGGATCGCAGCGCCCACCAGGTCCGGGGTGTTGGCCGCCGTGAGAGCCGTGGTGGCCGCGCCCATAGAGTGCCCTATCAGACCGGGTTTCTCCAGGCCCAGCACCTGGATCAATCCTGCCAGGTCGGCAGCCAGGGTCTCCGTTGTGTAGCCCTCTTGGGGGGCCTCGGAAAAGCCGTGACCCCGGGCATCGGGCATGATCACGTCGTAGTCCGCTTGCAGGGCTTGCGCGACGCGCGTCCAACACAGCCCGTTGTCGGTGAACCCATGCGAGAGCACCAGAGGCGGCTTGTCTCCTCCCGTGCGATAGGTGTGGATCTTGATGCCGTTGGCGACGACGTCGCCAGAAAACCAGTTGGACACGATTCCCTCCTTTAACTGTCCGCCCTGTGAGCTTGTCATTGGGACAACATCTCCCTCAGCTTTCCGCCATTCTCTCTGCACCAGGCCGCTATCGTCCACATGTCCCAGCCGATACAGAAGTCCCGGATGCCCTGATCTACGTAGGATGTGCATCCTTCAGCATCTCTGGCTTCAGCTCTGGGCCGAATGCCTGCCTCGAGCGCCATCTGGATGGCCCTGTCCTGGGCAGCATTGATCTGATCCATGTAGTCGGCTCGCACGAAGGGCTTACCTGGCGTCCGAAGGCTCACTCCATAGTCAGTTGCGCCAAATTGGATCATGTCTATACCCTCTATGGCCAAAACCTCCTCCAGATCGTCCATGAGCGTCTTCTTCTCCACCATGATCGCTATCACGATGTCGTCAATGTGCTTCACGTAGTCGCTGGGCCGTATCCCGCGCGTCCCCATGACGCCATTGACGCCCTCAGGGGGCAGCTTGACGGCGCGCACGCATTCCCTCGCCTCCTCGACGGTCATGATATCGGCGAAGAGAATGGCTTGAAACCCTGCGCCTATAGCCCTTTGAGCGAGCCAGTCCTTCGGATGCCTATCAATCTTTATCATCGTGGACGTATTCGTGAGCTCCGCTGCTCTGCACATGTTGTCCAAGTCATGCAGGTCCCAAGCGCCGTACTGGCTTCCGAACTCAATGTAGTCGAACTGGCCGGTGCTGCCCACGACTTCCCACAACGCCGGCCACGTGCTCGACATGTGTGTCCCCAAAGTCGGTTTGTCTTGGTTCAGCAATTCTCTTATCTTGTTGGTCATGAGGATATCCTCCAAGATGATATATCGTCTCTCAGGCCAGGTGAGCTACGGGAAAATTATCCCCTGTTGCTCTGGAACGACATGGGGCGGGGGTAATTCCCCTTTGATCACCGCCGCGATGTTCACCGCATTGCAGATGGCCATCGCCTCTCTGGCCTCCTCCGTTACGGAGCCAATGTGAGGAGCTAACACCACGTTGGGAAGCTTCAGCAGCGGATCATCCAGCGGGACGGGCTCTTCCTCAAAGACGTCCAGGCCTGCTCCGGCGATGGCATGCTCGGACAGCATCTCGGTGAGGGCTGCCTGGTCTATCGTCGGGCCCCTAGAGGTATTGATGAGGTAAGCTGTCTTCTTCATCATCCTGAGCTGCTGCTCACCGATGATGCCCCGCGTCTCGGGGGTGAGTGCAAGGTTAACCGAAACGAAATCCGACTCTTTCATAACCTCTAGGGTCTTGAGTTTTGCCCCCAGCTCCTCCTCAGCCCTGTGGTTGCGGTATATGTCATAGTATATGAGGTGCATGTCAAAGCCTTTCACGCACCTCTTTGCTACCTCAAACCCGATCCGCCCTAAGCCTACGATGCCCAGGGTCTTTCCCTTCAGGTCAACGCCATATGCAGGACGCCCTGGCGCCCCATTAGCCCACCCCTCCCTCACATACCTATCAGCCTGAACGATCTTCCTGTTGCAGGACAAGAGGAGTGCCATAGCCATGTCTGCCACCGAATCCGAGAGCACACCGGGGGTATGACATAGATACACCTTGTGCCTGGTCATGGCCTCTACGTCACAGTTATCGTATCCCACCCCATACCTGGCCACGACTCTGAGCTTGGGTGCTCTCTGGAGCGTTTCCTCATTGATCTCCCACCAGACCACCATTCCCTCTATAGTGGGGAGCAGCTCATTGTACTTTTGCCTATCTGTGTACTCTACGACGTCGGCAACGGGCCACAGTATCTGGATTACTTTTTCGTACCTGTTCAAAGACGAGGGTATGAGCACTTTGGGTTTCACCTGAGCATATCACCTCCCGATGTCTTTGGTAGCATCAATAGCGTTTTCTGATGGGCTCCAGGGCCTCATCTACGCTGTCCAGGCCCAGTTTCTTGAGCTCCTCTGTGGTGGGTATGCCCTTCTCGTCCCATCCCATGCTCTGGTAGTACTCGCTTCTCATCTCCAGACAGTCCGCTCTGTTGGGTGCAGCTCCCTTCTGAGGGCCAGTGGGGAGCGGTTCGTACCACCTCGGTGGGTTGTCGTCATTCTCCACCGCATCCCAGACAAAGTCCGGGCCTCCGAGCAAGAGGGCGGCTCTCTGTATCTGTATGATCCGCCGTCCATGAATCCCTGCCCAGTCTTCAGTCGTCATACTCCAACCTGTGACAGCCTGATAGAGTTGTTCGAGCGCTGTTGCAGCACCCATGGGCCCGAATCCAGCACTTATATTGCAGTAGACGAGCACGTCGCCCAAGGCACGGGCTGCTTCGCCGCCGGGGCGCATAGATGCGATCGAGGTGTGATCCCCCGGCTGTGTCGAGCACGCGTAGCCCATGGGCCAAGTTCCCGCGTAGTCGAGTCCACTTCTGATGCCGTGCGCTCCCACCTCCATCCCCTTGTACTGGACCGCATAGGGGAGAAGGTCTACGCCTTTCATTTCACCGATCTTCAAAGCGGCTCGGTACGTTCCCTCTGCCAGAATGTCGCCTATCTTCTCCCTCCTGGCCATCAACCATGCAAGTTCTCCAAAGGCTTTAGCATCTCCCCATACGGGTTCTATCCCCCCCAGTTCTTCCTTGGTGAGTATGCCTCTCTGATACAGTTCCGCAGCAAAGGCCCAGACATTACCTCCGTTTATGCCGGAGCTTTCTCGGAAAATCCCGAAGTGCACTTTCACGAGGGGAAAGTCGCTTGGGACATCCAGCGTTTTAACAATTTACCCCCAATCTGTCAGTTGGTGGTATCATGAGTGCAAACCTCAATA
>Ga0116202_10001021_pt1 | contig 16293 bp, 14 predicted proteins | sample LakKivw325mmetaG_FD_94479 | JGI IMG/M metagenome (GOLD analysis project Ga0116202, IMG submission 94479) | Anoxic lake water microbial communities from Lake Kivu, Rwanda to study Microbial Dark Matter (Phase II) - Lake Kivu water 325m metaG | ecosystem: Environmental > Aquatic > Freshwater >...
GGAATGGGCGGACACGACCGGCAGCGGGGGCACAGATTCTCTTATCTGGTCCTTTAGTTGGGGTACGGACTCGCTCGTCTGGGGTGAGAACTTCGTCTGCTTCGTGCCGCTGGAAGACCAGGCTGCGACCACCGGTAACCTCGGGCTCGGGACGCCGTTTGCGGGCAATCCCGTCGTGTACGCGGTGTACCGGGTGTATTCCTGGGTCGGGATTGAAGACGCGGCTCGACCAGCAGTCCGAACGACGAAGCTGCCGACCATCATTCGCGGGGTGCTGTTCCTGCCGGAAGCCACAAGCCACACGCTTCAAGCCTCAAGCCTGACGGACGCGAGCGGGCGGAAGGTGATGGACCTTTATCCTGGCGCGAATGACGTGCGTTCGCTGGCGCCCGGAGTCTACTTCGTCCAGTGGCGCCCGGCGACCAGCGGCGAGCCGTCAGCGGCTACCAAAGTCGTGGTTCAGCGTTAGCATGTAACCGCCCGGCCCTCTCCGGCAACTGTGGGGGCGCTGGCCGCTTTCACCTGCGGCCCAGCGCCCTCGCCAGCTATTGATATGTCGACCTGGCGGGTTTAGACTTACTATGGTAGCACTGGTTCGTCGTGGCGACGCCCGAGCGTCGCGGATGTGCGATGTATCGAAGTCATATCTGGTTCTTCGTCCTGCTGTCTGCCGCGCTGGTCTTGGTCCCGGCGTATTCCTGCAAAAGGGGGAACCGCGCGCCCGAGGCGCCGACGGCGCCGGAGGGTCACGCGTACTGCGCGAAGGATACTACGTATGCTTACCGGGCAGTTGTGATTGACCCGGATGGTGACAGTGTGTCGTTGCGCTTTGACTGGGGCGATGGCACGTTGTCCGAGTGGTCAGGCTGGTTCGACAGCGGCGAAACGACAGCGCTGACCCACGCCTGGACCGACACCGGCGCCTACGAGGTACGGGCCTGGGCTCAGGACCAGGAGCACCTTGCGTCCGGCTTCTCCGCCCCGCTCTTCGTGACGGTGCACCTGTCGCCCGACGTCCCCGCTCAACCGTCTGGCCCGGACCAAGGCGCGCAGGACTCTGCCTACACGTTTGCCAGCGTCGCCTACCATCCCGAGGGTATCGCAGTCGCAATCAGGTTCGCGTGGGGCGACGGAGACACCGCCGAGTGGAGCACGTTTGTCGCACCCGGCGAGTCGGTGCGGGCAAGCCATGCTTGGACTGATACCGGCACCTACCTCGTCACGGCGCAGGCAAGGGACACCTCGACCGGCCGCTCGCAATGGTCGTCCGCGCAGGCAATCTCCGTCCACCCGCCGGACACGCTCATTAAGTGGCGGGTGCATCTGGATGCGAGCCTAAGGGCAGCGCCCGCAATTGACCCGGACGGTACCATCTACATCGGGTCCGCTGACAGCTCGTTGTACGCCCTCAAACCCGATGGTACTTTCAAGTGGAGCTACGAGACCGAAGGGCACGTCATATCCTCGCCGGCAATAGCGGACGACGGCGCCGTCTGTTTCTGCTCCGACGACATGTACATCTACTACGTGAAAGCGAACGGCGCTCTGAAGTGGCGCTACCTGCTCGCGTGTAGTGTCACGTCAGCCCCGGCGGTCGCTGACGACGGAACGGTCTACGTCGGGTCGGATGGACGCTACCTGCACGCGTTCACCCCCGACGGCGCCCTCAAGTGGTTTTTCCTGACCGATGCGGTAGTCAAGGCATCCCCGGCGGTGGCTGCCGACGGCACCATCTATATCGGAGCGGCGGATTTCTTTGCCGTGAACCCCGACAGCACCCTCAAGTGGCGCTATCACACGGCCGGCAACGCTCAATCATCCCCGGCGATCGCGGCGGACGGAACAGTCTATTTCGGGTCGACCGACGGCTACCTCTATGCCTTGAACCCGGACGGGACTCTCAAGTGGCGGTGCCAGACCGGCGGCAATATCGAATCCTCGCCGGCGATCGCGGCCGACAGTACGGTCTACATCGGCTCGACCGACAACTTCTTCTACGCGCTGAACACGAATGGAACACTCAAGTGGCGATACGAAACCCAGGCGCCGGTTCATGGCCCGCCGGCGGTAGCAACTGATGGAACCGTCTACTTCGGCTCGGACGACAACGCCCTGTACGCCCTCTATCACGACGGCACCTTGAAGTGGCGCTACGAAACCGGCGAGAACGTCGAAGCAGCGGCGACCATCGGACCGGATGGAACGATCTACTTTGTCAGCTTCGACGGCTACCTCTATGCGCTAAGGGGAACGAGTCCCCTGGCCGACTCGCCGTGGCCCAAGGCCTACCACGACATCAAGAACACCGGCCGCGTTGGTGGCGGAAAGTGAGGAACAGGGAGGGACTGATGTCCGAAAAGAAAGCACTGCTGGCCGCACTTCTGGCGGCGACGGTCGGTTTGTCGTGCAGGAGCAACCATCGGCCCGATGTACCGTCGGTTCCGGCTGGTCCCGATTTCTGCCTCAAGGACTCGACCTATGCGTTCACGACTGTCGCGAGCGACCCGGACGGAGACAGCGTGGCGTTGCGCTTCGACTGGGGCGACTCTTCCGTGTCGTTCTGGCAGGGCTGGTTCGCTAGCGGCGAAACGGTCGAGTTCACACATGCATGGTCGGACACGGGAGCGTACGAAGTGCGCGTGTCGGCGCAGGATCAGAGGCTGGTCATGTCGGAGTCTTCCGACAGCCTGAGGGTGCAGGTCGTGATTCGCCTGCCGCCCGACACGCCGGGAGAACCGTCGGGGCCAGACGTTGGAGGCAAGGATACGCTGTACGACTTCAGGACGGGCGCTGACCATCCGGACTGGCTCAGCGTGGCAATTAGGTTCGCGTGGGGCGACGGCGATACGTCGGACTGGAGCGAGTTTGTCCTCCCAGGCAGCCCGGTCGAAATGAGTCACTTCTGGTCCGTACCGGATACATACGAAGTCACAGCTCAGGCAAAGGACACCTACGGGCTGACGTCATCGTGGTCCGAGCCACACATCTTCGTCATTCGTCCATCGGGTCGGCTGCGGCAGGTCGGCGCGCCGATAATAGTGCCTCCCGACAGCAGTGGTTTCCTTATCAGAGTCGTGAACGACGGGACCGTCGAGGACACCATAGACTGGCTGGAGTTCCTCGACACGCCGGACTCAGCTTACATGCGGGACTTCCGCATCGACGCAAACCACTGCGGCTACCCGATACCGCCCGGGATGCCCGGGACCGGACCCGGAGACACCGTGCATTTCACCGCGCCGGTGACGGTCGCACCTGACATGGCGCAGATTGTCGAGTTGTTCTTTGGTGAGTTCTTCGACCGCGAAATATGCCCACCGGGCACGCCGGTCAACGTGCATGGCGGGCAGTTCGTCTTCCGTTTCAGTGACGGCTCGGAGATAACCGTCAATCCGTGATACCCGGCATGCCCCAGGAACGCGATGGCAGACTGGCCTCGCCCGCGGCGGGGTCGGGGGTAGAATCCCGCGAAAGGTGACCATGAGTACATTGCTTCTGCTCGCTTTGGTTGGCGCCGATTTTCCGATCTGTACCGCGTCCGGCTTCACCGGCTGTGCCTCGGTCGTATATGCCATGGACCAGTTCTACGTCTTCTGGGAGGACCAGCGCGCGGCCCCGCTCACCGGCGTCTACGCGGCACGCGTGACGAAACAGGGCACCGTTCTCGACCCGACGGGCGTCGAGCTATACACCGACAGCATCGGCTATCGGGTAAGCGCGGCCTGGGACGGCTCGAACTTCCTGGTCGTCACCCGCGAGCACTGCTGAGTAAAAGGCGACCTCCTGGGAGTGCGTGTCACTCCCGACCTCGATACCCTGGGAGCGTTCTACATCTGCAACATCCCCGATGATACGTTCCTTCAGACGGACCCGGTGATAACCTTCACCGGCGAGAATTACCTCGTAGTGTGGTCGGACGAGAAGTACGGGCCCTCCAACGCATTCCACCCGTTTGCCGCCCGCGTCACGCCGGCCGGCGTCGTGCTCGACTCGGGAGTGAAGGTCTCGACATCGAGCGCGTACGAGTACCGCCCGAACGTGGCCGACGACGGCGTTCGGAGCCTCGTGGTCTGGTCGGCGTCCTCCAACGGGTCGTACGGTCGCTTCGTCAACCGTGACGGCTTGCCTGAGGACAGCCCGTTCCAGATTGCACCCGGCACAGCGTCCGGACCGAACCTCTGCTTCGGGGACTCGAACTACCTTGTGGCCTGGCATGCCGGCTCCTACCCGGCTCTTGAGCTCTACGGCCGGCTGGTATCGCGTCAGGGGACGCTCGGCGACCAGTTCCCTATCGCGACTGGACCGGACTGCTATCGCTGGAGCGCACTCGCGTACGACGGAGAGCGCTTCCTCGTCGTGTGGATGAGCGGGCTGAACAACGAACCCGAAACTATCTTCGGTCAGTTCATCGCGACCGACGGCTCGCTCATCGGCGACCGGTTTGAGATTTCCGGCACGAGCGCGATTCAGCGCTGGTGGCCGGCACTCGCCTTCTCGGATTCCAACTGCCTGGTCGCATGGGAGCAGGGCACAAGCCGCGACGTCTATGGCAACGTGGACGTGCTCGTCACCGGCGTCGCCGAGCCGTCGCCGGCACCCGTAACTCAGACCGGCAGGCGTTCGTCAGTCGTATCGGGCTGCCTTCCCGACCGCATCTCTTTGTACGATGCGCTGGGCCGGCACTCGCAGGCGCTGAAACCCGGAGTCTACTTCACGCGCGAGGCTGGTCAGACCGGCAAGGTGCTGCGGGTCCGCTAATCTCCAACAATCCGCACCTGGTGGCTCGGGGTCAGACCCAGCCACCGCCTTCATGCAGCCGTTGCGATCCGGGTGTGTATTTGAGTTGGCAGGGCAGGAAACCCATGCCGCCGCGGTAAGCGCGGCGGCAATGGTAGCTATCGAGAAGACTACTTTCTTTTCTTCTTAGCTGTCTTCTTGACGGCCTTCTTCGCTTTCTTCACCATTCGCACCTCCTTTGGTTAGTGCATAGCCTGCGCCGGCCGAACCGACGCAGACAGGTTACGGATCGGACAATTGTGTGCAGAGAAAGCGATGAGAGATTCATCGAGTGACCCACAAAACTCGGGGTCGCCAAATCCATTCGTGTAGAGAATACGAATATCGAGCGAGTTGTCAATCGTTTTCGCACAGAGGTCGTTTTCGCACAGAGAGATTGAGTTCTGCTCCTAGAGGATATCGGGCGCGGCCAATCTGCGCTGTCTGCGGATGTCTTGGGTTCCTTCCGCTTGACTTCGAGGACGTTCAGTCTATATTGGCTCCGACCATGATGCGTGAGCCGTTCAGCCGCTTCCACCGCCACTACGACAAGTTCATGGTCAAGTATGTCGACTACAAGGGCTGGGTTGACTACGTCGTGCGGATCTTTGGCCGCTTCCACTCCGACCCGAAAACAGTTCTTGACCTCGCCTGCGGCACCGGCATCCCGACCCTGATGCTCGCCCGGCGCGGCTACCGGATGACCGGAGTGGACCGCTCGCCCGAGATGCTTGCGGTGCTCGAGGCGAAGCGCGGGAACCTGCCGGTCGTGACAATCCGCGCTGACATTCGCGAGTTCTCTGTGCCCGAGCCACTCGAGGCGGCAATCTGCCTGTACGACAGCATGAATTACCTGCTGACCGAGGATGATCTTATCCGTTGCTTCCGCCGTGTGCGGGCGGCGGTCATGGACAGCGGGCTCTTTGCCTTCGACATGAACACGGTCTACGGACTGGCCGAGCACTGGGGTTCGAGAACGACGGCCCGCGACGTCGGCGACGTCCATTCGATATGGCAGCACGAGTGGGACCCGGAAACCCGCGTCTCGACCCTGCGCCTGACGTTCTGGGAAGTGCCGGAACCCGGAAGGGCGGGCGAACGGTTCGTGGAGATTCACCAGGAGCGGGCCTACTACCCTGCAGAGGTCGAACGCTGCCTGGGGGCCGCCGGTTTTGCCGGGGCGTACTTCTACCAACATGGCGCCTTCGTCGAGCCGGGACCATACACCGCGCGGATGATGGTGGTGGCGAAATAGGAGCAGGCGAAGTCAGAGGTCAGAAATCAGAAATGCCGGCCCCGGACTTCCGTAAGATACCCTGCCCAGCTCTCTCTGTGCCTCGGTGTCTTGGTGGTGAATTCTTCCGCTTTGACTTGGCCCTGCCCCCAGCTAGAATGGCGAGTATCCATGCAATTCATCGCTGACCTGCACATTCACTCCCGGTTTTCACGCGCCACGAGTCGCGACATGGACATACCGACCATCGCGGCCGCGGCCAAGACCAAGGGCATCAAACTGGTGGCGACCGGCGACTTCACTCACCCCGAGTACCTGAAGTCGCTGAAGCAGCAACTGAAACCGACCGGTGCCGGCCTGTTCACCTTCGACGACACGCACTTCATCCTGAACGTGGAGCTCAACGGCATATACAGCGCCGGTGGCAGGCTGCGCCGGATTCACAACATGGTCTTTGTCCCCAGCTTCGAGACCGCGGATAGGCTGACCGCTTGGCTCGATGGATACGGCAAGCTCGCCTCAGACGGTCGTCCCACGCTTAGCCTCTCCAGTTACGACCTGCTGGCCAAGCTGCTCGAAATTGACCGGCGCGCGTTCCTCGTGCCCGCGCACATCTGGACCCCGTGGTTCTCGCTCTACGGCTCGAACTCAGGGTTCGACTCAATCGAGGAGTGCTTCGGCGACCTGTCCAGGGAGATATTCGCGGTCGAAACCGGGCTTTCGAGCGACCCGCCGATGAACTGGCGGCTGTCCGCGCTCGACAACCGCACGCTCATCTCCGACTCCGATGCGCACTCGCCAGCCCGGCTCGGCCGCGAGGCGAACGTTCTTGACTGTGAGCTGACCTACGACGCCATCCGCGACGTGCTGAAAACGAAGGACCGGAAACGGTTCCTGTATACGATCGAGTTCTTCCCTGAAGAAGGCAAGTACCACTACGACGGACACCGGGCCTGTGGGGTCAGCTTCGCTCCCGCCCAGTCGTTGGTGAATGACAATCTCTGCCCGGTATGCGGCCGGCAGCTCACCATAGGTGTTCTTCACCGCGTCGAGCAGCTCGCCGACCGCAAACAGGAAGACGCGCCGGCTGATGTAATCCCGTACAAGCACTTGGTCCCGCTCGAGGAAATCATCGGTGAGGCCCTGGGCGTCGGCCGCGACACGGGACAGGTGCGCAAGTTGTACGAGTCGATGGTGGCCGCGTTCGGCAGCGAGTTCGATATCCTCCTCAGGTCGCCAATTCTGGATATCGAGCGCAACGCCAATGACCGGGTCGCGCTCGGCATCGACCGCATGCGCAGGGGAGAGGTGCAGGCGACGGCCGGATACGACGGCGTGTTCGGTGTAGTCCAAGTTCTTCCCGGCGCCCCGCCGACACCGGCCGCACGCGACGCGGAGCCGGGAACGCAGATGGGGCTTTTCGGATGAGGACCAAGTCAAAGGCCAAAATGCAAAAGGCAAAAGCCAAAACCGATCGGGGCTGCGGTTTTGAGATTTGGCCTTTGGCTTGTAGCTTTTGACTTCTTCCATGCGCACTCTCTGGGCGCCATGGCGGGCCGAGTACATATACAGCGCGGGTGGCCAGCACTCAACGAGCCGTCGCCACTGCATGTTCTGCAACCTGCTCAAGTCCAGCAATGACGCAGCGAACCTCCTCCTCCACCGCGGGCGACATGCGTTTGTCGTCATGAACCGGTTCCCTTACAACAACGGGCATCTGATGGTGGCTCCGAACCGGCACGTCGCTACCTTTGAGAAGCTCAGCGCCGCCGAGGGCGCAGAGTCGTTCAGGCTAGTACGGGAGTCGCTCGGAATTCTGCGCCGCCAGCTCAGACCGCAGGGCTTCAACGTCGGCGCGAACGTCGGCCGGGTCGCGGGCGCGGGCGTCGCCGGACACGTGCACGTCCACATCGTGCCGCGCTGGCTCGGCGACGTGAACTTCATGCCGCTCCTAGCCGAGACCAAGGTCATCAGCGAACATCTCTCCCAGACCTACGAGAGGCTGCGCAGTCAGTTTGAGGGTGCTGACTCTCCCCACCGTCGTGCGACGACACGTCATCGGGATCAAGTCTGAAATCCGAGGTCCGAATGACGAATCAAGCTCGAAACGGCGGATGGCAGCGTCGGCATTGAATCGTCATTCGAGCTTCGTGCTTCGAGCTTAGATCCGTGATCAGGGCTGTCGTCTTCGACGTCGATAACACCCTCGTCGACTTCCGGAAGTGGAAGAACGCCGCAGTCGACGCGGGCGTCGTGGCGATGATTGACGCCGGACTCGACCTTACTACGGAACAAGCACGCAAGAAGATATTCGAGATATATGAACAGAAGGGCATCGAGTATCAGGAGGTGTTCGACGACTTCCTGCACAAGGTCCTCGGCTACGTAGACTACCGCATACTGGCTGCCGGCATCGTCGCTTACCGCCGCGCGCGCGAAGGGACGCTGGTATCCTACCCGCACGTTAACCTCGCGCTGCTCCGGCTCTTCCGGATGCACTTAAAGCTCGCGGTCGTGTCGGACGCGCCACGGATGCAGGTCTGGATGCGGCTGGTGCAGCTCGGCGTCGACATGTTCTTCGATGCGGTCGTGACCTTCGACGACACCGGGGTGCGCAAGCCCGCGCCCGAGCCGTTCCGCAAGGCGCTGGAGCTGCTGCGGGTCCGGCCGGAAGAAACGGTGATGGTCGGTGACTGGGCCGAGCGGGATATCAGCGGGGCGAAGACCCTCGGCATGCAAACCGTATTCGCACGCTACGGCGACGAGTTCGGTACGGAGGTCCCTGGCGCGGACTTCGAGATAGACGACGTGCTTGAGTTGATACCGATTGTGGAGAAACTGAACGGAACGGAATCTTACCACAAAGGCACAAAGACACCAAGGGTTCGGAAGGGGAGATGACAGTGTCCTCTTTGTGCGCTTTGTGTCTTAGTGGTTAAGTCTCTGATGGCGATCTTCGGTGTCGGCATCGACCTTGTAGACGTCGCGCGGGTGCGAAGCGCGCTCGAACGCTATCCGGAGAAGTTCCGCAACCGCATCTTCACACCCGCCGAGGCCCGGTTCTGCGAGACGCTCAGCGACAAGTACCCGGCCTACGCAGGCCGGTTCGCAGCCAAAGAGGCGTTCTCGAAAGCGCTCGGGACGGGGCTGCGCGGGGCCATCGGCTGGAGAGAAATCGACGTCTGCGACAACGAACAACGGCGGCCGACCATCAGAGTCACGGGTCGGGCCGAGAAGATTCTCGCGGGTCGGAATGTTCACGTCAGCATCTCGCACCTGCCCGACTACGCCACCGCAATCGTCATCATCGAAGACTGACCCTCACCCCTCACGACGGCGACGGAGCCGCCCGGTTGGCCTGTCAGAATTGAGCTGCAGGCCAGTCCCTTGACGCGGCTTCGGACTGGAAACTAAGGAAGACCCCTCTTTCCCCGTGCTCTGGTTGCGACTATGGGCCTCGGGTTTCGACCGACAGGTCCTTCCAGTCGCCTATGCGGTCCCGCTCCGGCGACCAGTCAGCCGCGAAGATCGTGCGCCGGGTTTCGAGCGGGACCGGGTTGGGCAAGTAGTGTTCACGGAAAACAGGGTTGAAGTAGAGCTGTCCGTGATAGGCCCAGTTGCCGACCGACGCCTTGCGCATCGAATCTTCGGTGACCGGTAGCATGAAGTTGGCGACCACCAGATCCGGCCTGAGCACACCCAGCGAGTAGTCGAAATCGAACTTGTTGTGGCCGGGCTTCTGGCCGCTGGATGAGACCGGCAGATGCGCGATGTGGGAATCCGACTTGCCCAGCAGATCGATGGCGTACCGCTCGGAGTAGTAGAAGGTTGTGCCGGCCCAGAAGTCGGCGACCCTGGCTGCAGCCCGCGTGTTCTGTTTAATGAGCAGACCGATTCGGACGTTGCCGGCGTCGTCCTTGTCGTACGTCAGGAAGTCGCTGTAATTGAACGCGATGAGCGGCGTGCCCACGAGACCGAGGACGACGAGCGTCAGCCGCACCGCGGGGTGCAGGCGTTGGATGCCCGCGAACGCCAGCACCATGACCAGAGGCAGAATCGGCAAGAAGAAGCGGAAATGGGGCAGGATGTCGCCGCCCAAATAGGCGAGATACGCCGTATAGACGAGAAACACGGCCGCGAGTGCGCGCAGCATCCGCTGGGACCGGCCGAGCGCGCCGGCTATGGCCAGAACGGTCACGAAGGGATAGTGCGTGATGAACTGGCGGACGTAGAGCAGGCCGGCATGGGTCCGGCCAGGCCAGTGCGCGGTCTTTAGATAGGCGGTGTTGGGGAGAATCGCGTGGTAGTAGTGGAGCCGGAACAGCTCATGGACCGCGGGCACCAAGAGCGACAGTCCGAAGTAGAGCATTACCGGCCGCCGATTCCGGGTGAGAATCAGGGCGAGCGCGCCCAACAGGCAGCAAAGAAAGACGGCGTCGGCCCGTACCAGCGACATAATCCCGACGAGCAGGTAGGTCGCCGGCCGGGGTCGGTTCGATTGCGCTTCGCGCAGGATTCGATACGTGGCCCACAGGAACAGGAGCGTAAGCAGGATGCTCTCGCCGCCCGACGTGGCCCAGTACATCGTGTCCTGGCAGAGCACGTAGCCGGCGAGCGACGCAACGGTCGCAAGCCCGCCGCCACCCAGCAGGCGCACGAGCCGGACGATTGCCGGCACCGTCGCCGCAGCCAGGACGAGGTTGGCCAGCATCACGACCAGGGAGGTCTTCGCGGCCGGGATTGGGAAGACGTGAACCAGGGCCATGAACAGAGTCCACAGGAAGTTGGTGTAGCCTTCGACCCGCTGGCCCGGATTCCAGACCAGCCCTGAGCCGGTTGCCAGGTTCCGGGCATACTGCATCGATATCATCGCGTCGTCGTCGAGCCACCAGTAGCGGTGTCCCCCGAGCGTCACGCCGTGCCCGGTCAGCACCGGCGGCAGCCAGAGCAGAACTAGGACGGCTATCGCGCCTACCAGCACGTAGCGCTCCTTCAAAACCCGGGCTGCGGCCGAAAACCAGCTCGCGGGGGCCAGGAAACCAAAGGTCAGAGGCAGGCCGCCGCAGACCAGGATGAGTAAGGCGATGAGGCGGACCAGGTTGAGCCAGTGCGGGGCCGGGGGCCGTCCCTTCATCAGCGAGACCGCGGAGAGCAGCAGCTTGTCCAGCAGGCCGCTGAGCACCAGGGCCAGCCCGACGACTATCAGGAGCAGCCCGGCGGCGATTGCGATGCGCCGGGCGCCCCTCACCGATTCCAACTTCATCGGTCCCGGCTCCGGGACAAGATCAGGGCGCCGGGCTCAAAACCGGTGAGGAGCGAGAGACGAACCGGCTCTGCGCCGCACATGCCGGTCACAAGCTACCGACGCGTGAGCACCTGTCAAGTTTGTGCGGGTAATCCCGGGACGTGTTACTTGATTCCAAATCCGTCAAGGACGTAATCCTAACGGTCCAGTCATGACCTGAATATTGAGGCGGAACGGGCTGGTTGTCAAGCCACGCAGTCGGCGCCGTACTGCGGGCGGATGGCGGCGATAAGCTCTTAGCCCTGAGCCCTGCCCGCAACGGGGCGGTACGCGGACGAGGAAGCTCCGGCCGTTGCTCTCGGGTAGGCCTGCGGGGAAGCCCGGCGAGAAGCGGTGATTGCAGCGTCGACGGTTGCCCTCGGAGGATCACTCCGGCCGGCCATGCGGACGCTTCGAGCGTCCGAGGCCCCGATCGTGAGGCGCGCCCAAGGTCGTATTGCCGGGCGCGGGATGGCCGGCCGTGGCGGGTCAGGTTCTGGTGCGAACGAGGACGCCGATGTCGCCGGGTCTGAGGACGCCGCCGGAGACGACGAGCTTCAATCCCTCCTCAATGCTCATTGAGGTCTCGGTGATCTCGGCCTCGGGAATGAGCGCGAGCCAGCCAGAAGTCGGGTTGGGGGCCGTCGGGAAGAAAACGAATAGCGCCTTGCGACCATCAGCAAGCGTCAGGCGGTCATCGCTGGTCAGAAACCCAACCGCGAACATCCCGTGGCGCGGGTACTCGGCGACGACCGTCTTGCGGAGCGAACTGCGGTCGACAAAGACCGCGTCGGTGAGCTGACGCGCAGAAGTGTATATGCTCTTGACGATGGGGACCCGCTTCAGTACCCGGTCGAGCCAGCCGAGCGCGAGCCTGCCTATGAGGCCGGAGGCGACCCAGCCCGTGAGCAAGACGATGACGATGAATAGCGCGAACCCGGCGAGTGTCGCACCCCAGTCAGGCACGTGGCGGGTAAGCCAGGGATGGACCTTGAAGAGCGGGTGAAACAAGTTGCCGAGCCGAACGGTGATGAACCAGAAGACGAAGACGGTGACGCTCAGCGGCAGCAGAGTGGCCACGCCGGTCAGGAAGTAGTGGCGGATTTCTCTCAAGGGCTGTTCTCTTGCCGCGGCGAGTTGCTCGCGATACTGATTCGTGGCAAGTACGGAGTCGTTGCCGGGCGCTTCACGTCTACGACTCTGTGGCTCGCAGTTGGTCGCCGGGAATGACTATGATGCCTTGATGAACGGGTTGTCGTGGCCGGTCCGCTGCTCAGCAGCGTCGGACAGCAGCTCCTTACGGCAGCGCATGAGGAATTCCAGGCACACCGGCGTCTGGTAGTCGGGATATGTCCAAGCCAGCGGCTGGAACTTGCCGGACTGGAAGATAAGCGTCGGCTCGGCGTAGATGCCGCCGCGCAGGTAGATGCGGTGGGCAAAGCCCTTGGTCGATGCCAGCACCAGGTTGTGCAGAGTCAGCAGCCCCGGGTCAAGGTTCACCCGGCGCTTGCCGTTCGGTCCAAGGAAACGTTTCTCCAGAAGGCAGGTGGTATGCTTGAAATCGCATAGCCGGTCGGGCTCGACCAAGCCCTGGAATGCGACCCACTGACGAATCAGGTCAGGTCCCATCTCCCTTTCGTAGTAATCCGTGAAGCTGAACGGTATCTCCGGGCTCTTCACGCTAACGGCCCCGAATCCCTCGGCCAGGGCCGATTGAGCCCGTTCCAAAAGGTCCCGATCCGTTGCCAGGAGTCCGACCACAAGCTTCGTCGGGTCGACATCCGGCCGTTCTTCTTTCAGGCGTTCGAACATGGTAATCTACCTCGCGTCTTCCGGCGCCGCGTCGCCGTGGCCGCCGTCCATTGCCAGTGAATCGAACTGTTCGACAGAGGCCGGGGCCGCTACGGCCAATGTTCCACCTCTGTGCTCGCCTGCCCCCGGCTCGGTTTCGCGCCGGGCCAGGAATTCGCCGATCTCCTCCATCCGCGGCAGATCCTCAAGCCCGGCCAGCCCGAAGTACCTGAGGAACTCGGGCGTGGTCCGGTAGAGGAATGGGTTGCCGGGGCGACTGGCGCGGCCATAGGTCGCGATCAACCTGCGCTCAAGCAGTGTAACAAGTGGACCCGAACAGTCAACCCCGCGCAACTGCTCGATCTCCGGCCGGGTGACCGGCTGCCTATACGCGATTATCGCCAACACCTCGAGCGCGGCCCGCGACAGCCTGTGGGTGTATTGGCGTTGGTAGAGCCGGCGCACGAACTCGGCGTAGTCCGGCATCGTATAGAGCTGAAAGCCCTGCGCGACCCGCTGGACCCGGAACGTGCGGCCGGTATCTGTGTACGCCGCATTCAGCTCGTCAATTACGGCGCGGACTCTCTCGGGAGGAGCTTCGGCCAGTTCCGCGAGCCGGTCGAGCTTGACCGGCTCGTCAGCGGCAAAGAGCATGGCCTCGATGACCCGCACGGGGCTAAAGGCGCGGGGAGTCGGGAGTGGGGAGTCGGGGATTGTCGATTGACGACCGTCGAATGACGAATTGCCGGAAGCCGGAATCTCGGCAATAGACGTTTCCCCGGGGTCGAGAGAACCGGGGACTGGCGATTGCTGAGTGTCGATTGACAAGTTGTTGGAAACCGTTGCCTCGGCGATTGACGATTCGTTGGCGTCAGGAGCAGAGGCGAAAGGAGTGGTCAGCTCGTCGTTCGGCATTCGGCGGTCGTCGTTGTCGTTCATCGCTTCAGCCTGAAGCGCGCCAGCAGCGCGGCAGCGGCAAGGCGTAGGTCTTTCCGGTCCATGAAGCAGGAGAGCCTTGTCTCCGAGGTAGAGAACGCGTCGAGGTGGACTCCGACCCGGTGGAGGGTTTCAAGGGTCCCGGAGAGGATTTCCGGGTCCGACCCGACTCCGGGGCCGACCACAGAGACCGAACACAGCGAGTCCCGGATCTCCAGCCTCCTGGCTCGGACGTCCTGCGCGAGCCGCGCCAGCATCGCCTTTGCCGGCTCAAGCTGTTCCTCGGGCACGATGAACGACAAGTCGAACCGGTCGCCATGCGCGATGCCGTGGTTGAAGAATACGACCGGCACCCGGGCCGCAGCTAGTTGGGTCACGACCTGGTGCAGGCATTTCTTCTTCTTCGGCACGTCCACGAGTGAGAGCCGTACCAGCTTGTGGCTGTGCGTCATCGCCCGGACAAAGGCCTTCTCCATCTTCTCAAGTTTTGCCACAGTCGTACCTCGCTTATCGTTGAATGAAGACCGGATGGCAAGCAATACCCGGTACTTGGCCGCGAGCGCGCACGCCCGCGGGTGAATTACCTCGGAGCCGGAGCCGGCCAGCTCGGCCAGTTCCTCAAAGCTGAGCTCGGGCACCAGTTGCACGCCCGGGAACTCGGACGGGTTCTCGGTGAAGACGCCGTCCACGTCCTTATAGAGTTCGCAGCGGTCGGCCCTGAGCGCGGCTGCGAGCGCAACCGCGGTCACATCCGAGCCGCCGCGGCCGAGGGTAGTTATCTCGCGCTCCGGGCTCACGCCCTGGAAACCGGCGACGATGGGAATCTTCTTCCCGCGCAGGGCGCGCCGCAGCCGATCCCCGCGGATCTCCTCAATGCTCGCGTCGGAATGGAAACGGTCGGTGATGATGCCGACCTGGGAACCGGTGAATGATACCGCCTCCAACCCTTCGTTCAGGATGGCAAGCGACACCAGCGCCATCGCTTCGCGCTCGCCCGCGGTGAGGAGCATGTCGAGCTCTCTTCGCTGCGGGCTGGGCGTGATGTCGTGCGCGAGCTTCGTCAGTGCGTCGGTGGTGCGGCCCATCGCCGACACAACGACCACGACCCGGTTGCCGGCATCGCGCGTTGCGACGACTCGGCGCGCGACGCGGCGTATCCGCTCGATGTCCGCGACCGAGCTCCCGCCGTACTTCTGAACGACTAGGGGCATTGCCGATTTGCCGGGCTTGGGACGCGATCCGAAATGCAGGACATTTCGGTCATGTCCCCGCCCTCAGGCATTCGACACTCGACAATCGACACTCGTCATTCATCATTTACCGCCAGCCAGCGGCCGATGCGGCGCGCCGCTTCCTTGAGTTGTTGCTCGCGCGCGACGAGAGCAAACCGGACGTACCCTTCGCCGTACTGCCCGAAACCGACGCCGGGCGCGCACATCACCCGGCAGTTGGAAAGCAGCTTGCGGGAGAAGATAAGCGACGCCGACTCGCCCGCGGTCACAGTCTCGTGGCCCGGCGGGACTCGGGTCCAGACGTAGAAGGTTGCTTCCGGCAGGCCGACGTTCCATCCGTGGCCGACCAGTTCGCCGCAGAACGCGTCCCGGCGGCGACGGTACATCAGTCGGTTGACCCCGGCAAACCTGGCGCCGGACTGAAGCGCGTAGATGGCCGCGTCCTGGATGGCCCCGAACGGCCCGGAATCGGTATTCTGCTTGATCTTCAGCAGCGCCGTGATGAGCCGCGCGTTGCCGACCGCCATACCGATGCGCCACCCTGCCATGTTAAATGTCTTGGAAAGTGAGTGGAACTCGATGCAGCGCTCTTTTGCGCCGCGCACCTCGAGAATGGACGGCGGCTTCACCTTGCCGAAGTAAAGCTCGGAATAGACGTTGTCGTTCACAACGAAGAACCCGTATCGCTCGGCCAGGGCGACGACTTGGCCGTAGAACTCAGTCGTAGCGACCGCGGCGGTCGGGTTGCTGGGGAAGTTGAGGCAGAGCAGCTTGATGCGCGGGGCGACACGGGACAGCCAGTCGAGGTCGACGAGGAAGTCATTCTTCTCCTCAAGCGGAACCGGAATGGGGGTGGCCCCGGAAAGGCGCGTCTGATTCTGATACACGGGATAGCCCGGGTCAGCGACAGCGACCGCGTCGCCCGGACCACACGTTCCCCAAATCAGATGGGCGACTCCTTCCTTGGACCCGACCAGCATCGAGACTTCGGTCTCCGGGTCGAGCTCGACGTGAAAGCGGCGGCGATACCACGAAGCCAC
>Ga0116202_10001022_pt1 | contig 16285 bp, 17 predicted proteins | sample LakKivw325mmetaG_FD_94479 | JGI IMG/M metagenome (GOLD analysis project Ga0116202, IMG submission 94479) | Anoxic lake water microbial communities from Lake Kivu, Rwanda to study Microbial Dark Matter (Phase II) - Lake Kivu water 325m metaG | ecosystem: Environmental > Aquatic > Freshwater >...
CGGCTATGATTCCTGCCGTGGCCAACGAGAAATCTCCGAACGTGGAGTTCGGGAGTAGAGTCAGATCCCTGCGTCTCGCGAAGGCGATGACGCAGAAGGAGTTGGCAGACAAGATAGGGGTTGACTTCACATACACGAGCAAGATAGAGGCCGGGCTCGTCCCACCAGAGGAGAGAGTACTCAAGCTGGCCGAGGTACTCGGTGTGAAGGCAGATGAACTGCTTCAGCTGGCGAAAATGGTACCCGGGGACATAAAGCAAGTGCTGACGGACAGACCTGGGATGCCCGAGGTCCTGAGGACGGTTGGCGCCCTATCAGACGAGCAGGTCAGGCAGCTGTTGGACGAATTGAAGGAGAGGAAAACGGGAAGAGAATGAAGTACTGGCGAAACGTAGACATCGAGGCGCGCGTCTCTTCGAGGCTGGCGGAGTTCGGGTGCCAGACCGGTCGCAAGGCCGAGCCACCAATACCCGTAGACCTTCTGGCGGAGAAGCTGTTCGACTTCACGGTAGTCTACGAGGAGATGCCCGAACCGAAGGGACTACAGGTTCTGGGCGGGTTGGTGAGGAGACAAAAGAAGATTGTCGTGAATGAACGCTATGCGAGAGACCCCAAGCAGGGCTGGGGGCGGAGCAGGTTCACCATTGCACACGAAATCGGCCATTGGGACCTGAGCGAGATGACGAAGTCCGACAAGCAGTGCGAGTTCGACGGCACGGCCACATCGAGCCGCATGCTCTGTCGTAGCGCGAGCGGCCTCATCGTCGAAGTAACCAAGCGGCTGTGGCACGACGAGCGGCTGCAAGCTGAACTCCGCCGGGCCGAGACGATGAAAGACGAACCGTGGGAGAAGCGCGCTGTGGATCGCTATGCCAGTGAGCTGCTCATGCCCAAGCACCTTGTCCTGAACGCGGTCGAGGGCGTCGATTTGACGCAGTGGCCCAACCTTTACAGGCTGAAAGACCTATTTGGAGTAACTATCTCCGCGCTGAGGATACGACTCAGTTCGCCGGGGAGGCTCAGCGTTGCGGATGACGGCACCATATTCGCAGGTTCGGAGGCGGAACGTGCAGGATAGATGCGCATCTTCTAACCCTTTCTTTTTTTGAGGCTAGACCTTGAAATATCCTTCAAGTGCTGAACGAAAGGAGGTGATAGACACATGCACAAACCAGGTACTATGTGCCAGCAGACCGGGCGCTATCAGTGCTCCGGCTGTGGCAACACGATCATCCTGAACAAGGGCAACCTGTTTCCGCCTTGCAGCGCCTGCAAGCAGGCGGGGATAACATGGACCTTGATACAGGTCTTGACGTGAAGTCGGACTGCTTCGGAGGGGTGGGCTCAGCCTGCCCCTCCGAAGCGCAAACCGAGAAAGGAGAATGATACCGAGAGGTATGACATGAATAGAAGTACTCATGTAGTCGTGGCTGCGGCTGCGGGGGTCGTGGCTGAAGTCGTTCGCTGCCGGTGCTCTGACCGGCCGATAGAGCTTCTGAATGTGGTGCTGGCTGCGTCTGCGGCCGCGACATTCGGCGCAGTGCCAGACGTCTTGGAACCTGCCTTTCACCCCAACCACCGCAGTCTGTTCCATGGCCTTGCCATGGCCGGCTGTGCGGGCTACGGCGTGAAAGCAGCAGCTTCGCAACAGGAATGGCCGGAGTGGATGAAGGCGCTTGCAGTGGGCGCGGCAGTCGGCTATCTGTCGCACTTGGCGCTGGACGCGACCACGCCCAAGAGCCTGCCGTTGCTGGGATAGCACCTGAACACGAGTATGAGCGGTCCGAAGCCGACCCCGAGGAAATGGGTTCTGTCGGCAGGGGCACCGGCCAAAGACAGCCGGCCGGTTCGATGGAACGGCTGCACGAAACAAGAGCAAACCTCAAAAGGAGGATGCATGTTCGAGATATGCAGTAGAGACTGTCTGTTCGTCCAAGGGCTGCCGGCAAACCCGTGCGTAATGCACGCGAATGGGCAGTCACCGGTGCCGGGAGCGTGCCGGGTGGCGCAAACCGCTCCCGCAAGCAGCATTGGGAAAGGTCGCACTGGCAATACGTGCGACCGACTACCAAAAGGAGTCCAAACATGAAATGCAGCGATGCATTCCGAGCCCACTGGTTGCCCGAGAGGCCTGCCTGGGCTGAACTAGCCGCGACCGTTCCCGAAGGTGCGGTCGCGGACCGAAGGAGAAAACATGTCTGCACACAAAGCGGACCATACGGTCTTGCCCGCGGTCCAGCGGGTCTTGGCCGGCGACGTGAGTTCGTATGAGCTAGTCCACAACGTCTGCGACCGGCCCCTGCGTGCCTTCATTGGTGCGCGCTTCAAGCAGCACGGCGGCGACTTCATTGACGAAGTGGCTGCTCGCACCCACGCCTTCGCCGTTTCCAACCTGAAACTCTTCGACCCGAACAAAGCCGCATTCCAAACCTGGCTGTGTCTGCGTTCTCTCAATTTCGCGGAGCAGGTCAGGCTGGAATGGTACGGCTACTACCGGCCAAGAGACAGGAAGGGCAGACGGCAGGTTGTGCCGAGGTTCGAGACGTTCGACGAGGAAGTGCACGCTCAGTACGTGCCGGCGGTGCCCGGGCCGGAAGAGGTCCGCGCACGCGACGAGCGCAGTCGGGTGCTCCAGCAGGAGTATGAATCCCTGGCGGAGCAAGGACGGCTGAGCATCGCGTGTCACGACGTCGAAGGCCTGACATTCACGCAGACTGCCCGACGGTTGGGTATCGGCGTGAGCCGAGTCCGGCGCGAACGCGAGCGTGCGCTGGCTGTCCTCAAGAGACGAATGCAGCAAAGGGGCATCCAGCCGTTCGACCGTGAGCCTGCGCCAACCCGGATTGACGGGTATGGTCAGTCTTTCGGCGACGAGGACGACTGGTGCGCCTCAGTGACCGCTGGCCTGCCCGATGGGCCTGACACGCTCGTCGGCGCAGACGCCAAGGATGAGCGAGAGGAGGTGAAACCAGTCTGATAGCATGAAAAGGAGGTCAAAGCCGCCGATTCACCATCGGCGGCTTTTTTTGTCGGCTTGGGACACAATCCCGATTTGCAGAGCCAAATTGGGTTATGTCCCGCGCCAGACCTCGGCGGCTTTTCTTTCCGCGAGTCCGCCACTTTGTCACTCTATCTCTCTATCTCTTTATCTCTTTATCTCTCTTCTCATCTTTCCCGGCAAATCCGCCCTCGGTGCCCATATAACTTAGTGAAGGGGATTGTCTGCGGACAGTCTCCAAAGGAACACTTAGGACCGTAACTCTATGGAGGTCTTATGATAGACCCCGTGAAACGGATAGCCCGGTGGAACGCGAAGTACAACACCGAGCGGATCAAGGCCGCGCTCGATGACCTCAGGCCTGACATGCTCGCGAGTGTGACGGCGACGTTTCCGCTGCTCACGGCCATGGAGCTGCAGGTGAAGCAGGTGCTGGACATCGCTGGTGCGTCCATCATCCAGTACCCCTTCTACCTCAACTTCGGCCGGGAGATGTGGCGACTGAAGCGGAGCGACGTGTCCGGCAACGCGCTGGCCGAGGAAGCAGCCGTGCTCATTGCGAAATGGGTGGGCCGTGGACTGACCCAGAGCGTGCTGGAGACGATCAGGACACAGGTCTTTGACGTGTCCGCGCCGACTCCGTAACGAAGAAAGGGGCCAAGGGGTCCGGGGTTCGAGGGGTCGAGTGAATGACCCCGAAGCTCTGACCTGAGGCTAAAGAAAGACCGGCCGGGCGCTCTGCCCGGCCGGCGAGTATAGCTGAAGTCGGGGCTCTTCTATCTGGATGAAGTCGCGGTCAGGGCTTGCGGACGAAGTGCGGCAGGGTGGCGGGAATCTCCATTGAGAGCTCGACCAGGCCGGCGAGCCGGCCTTCAGCATACCACGGCATCTGGTAGATGAGCTTCTTCTTGCCGGCTTTCTCGATGGTGTAGGCATTGGTGCGGCCGGACTCAAGCATCTCGGCCAGCTTCTTCCGGGCCGGCTCAGGATGACAGTCAAGGACACTGGTGCCGACGTAGTCCTTGTCAGCCCCGAACGTCTGCTTTGCCTTCTCGTTCATCTCAACAATGGTGCCGGTCCGGTCGCAGACCGTGACCGCAACCGGCGCTTCTTTGACCCAATTGTGTTGGTGCATTCTTTGCTCCTGATTCGTGTGCGGCCAGTCTAGCTGGACGGACGCTGAAGTCTACCGCAAAGGACGCGGGCGGGCTCTTCGCCCGCCCGCGCAAGATGTGGATGCGAGCTAGTCTTGGATGACAATCTTCCGTACGCTCGACTTCTCGACCCCTTGGCCCCTTGAACCTTCTTCTCTCACGAAGTAGACGCCGGGTCTCGGGAACGTAGCCTCCCGGCCCGTAGCGTCGAAGGCGGCCACACCGGCCGGCAGCCGGCGCAGGACGGTCGGCAAACCGGGCCGCTCCGCCGAACCTGCCGCCGGCGTTTCCTCGACGCCTCCGAATCCATACGAATACCAGACGTCCGCGTACGGCCCGCCGTCCGAGCCGCCGAAGAACCACATCCGGTTGCCAAAGGCCACGCCCGCGCCGCCCTGGCGCAGACCCCATCCGGTATGCTCGGTGGCCCGTGCCCAGCTTGCGCCGTCTTCCGAGTACCAGACGTCGTCGCACACCCCAACCTGGTCGCATCCGCCGATGACCCACAGCTTGTTGTCGAAGACGAGCGTAATGTGACTGTATCTCCGTCCGAAGTCTGCCGAGTCGGTGACGAGCGTCCAGTCCGTGCCGTTGGTCGAATTCCAGACGTCGGCCAGCGGGTGCAGCAGGCTGAGCCCGCCGATGACCCAGAGCTTGTTGTTGAATGCCGCCACGCCCAGGTCGGTTCTGCCCTCCCAGCCTGCGGAGTCGGTCGCACAGGTCCAGCTCGCGCCGTCCGCAGAGTACCAGACGTCGTCTTCGGTCCAAGTGGAAGTCATCCCGCCCAGCACCCACAGCTTCCCGTCGTACCCCTCGGCAGCCATTCCCTCTCTTGGCTCCCACGCCGTCGAGTCCACCGTCTTGGTCCAGTTCTTGCCATTCGTTGACCACCAGGCATCGCCCAGGAGGGCGGACCACTGGTCATGTCCGCCCAGAACCCACATCTTACCGTCGTGCACCGCCGCATTGTGGCCGCGCCTCGGTCTCCAGGTGGTCGCGGACGTTTCCATCACCCAGGGATTGCCGCTGGTCGAGCTGTACACGTCGTTCAGCAACTGGCCGAGCCGGTTCTCGCCGCCCAGAATCCACATCTTGCCGTCGTGCACCACCGCCCGGTGAAGCCAGCGCGGGTTCCACTGGGCTGATTCGATCAGCCTTATCCAGGTCACCTGGGCGGACATCATATTGGGGAGTAGACCGCAGAGCGCGGCCAGGATTGCGAACACCACACTGTTTCTCTTCACCAGTACCTCCTGCTTTGTTTGCCTCTGCCGGGGAAGCGGGGCGACCGGTTTGGAAAGACGGCGACAACTCGCCGCCCACCCGCTCCGGCCCGGCTATGTCGAAAGGATGTTATGACATGACTGGCACGTGTCAAGCGGCCGGGAAGGAGCGCGGGCGGACACAATGCCCGCCCGCGCAATGTGTGAGCTCGGACTAGTGCTGCAGAACCACCTTGCCGAGCAGGCTGGCGGTACCAGTCGCGGTCGAGACGATGAAGTACTGGCCCGCGGCCAGGTGCCGGACATCGTTGTCGCCTTGGTGCAGTTCCATCACCTTCCGGCCGCCCGCATCCAGCAGTCCCGCCGATCGGCAATTGGAGATCGGCAATTGGAGTTTCAGTAATCCCCGGGCAATCGTCGGCCCGGCCTTCATCTTTCCGCCTTCGTCCTTCATCTTCTCCTCGATTCCCAACAGCGGCTGGGTGACGTAGAGGGCGCCGCCGTTGGTCCCGGCATACAGCGCTCCCAGCGGCCCGCTGCAAAGCGCCAGGGTAAGGACGTCGGTGTTGCCGAGGCCGGTGTTCATTGCATTCCAGGTCTCGCCCGCGTCGGTCGAGACATAAACCCCGGACGCGGTCCCGGCATAGACCACGCTCGCGCTGACCGTATCCACGCAGATGGCGCGGACGTTCGCGATGGTGCCCTTGCGCGTCCAGTGAAACCCGTCGTCGGTGGACTTGTAGAACCCGGCGCCGGTGCCGCAATACCAGTTGTTCACGTCGGCCCGCGCCGCGAGGATAGCGAGCACCTGGCCGGAAAGACCGGTATCGCACCGCGTCCAGGTCGCGCCCAGGTCGGTGGTCACCTTGAGGAAGCGGTAGCTGTAGCCCGAGTCGCCGCCGACGAACACCCGGCCGGCGTTGTCCGGGTCGAACGCGATGCAGGTGCCCCGGGCATTGACGTCGTCGCAGGTGTCGTGCACCCAGGACGCGCCGCCGTCGGTCGAGTAGGAAGTCATCACGCAATAGGCGCTGTTGACGTACGCCGAGCCGGCCGAGTAGATGAGGCTGGAGTTATGCGGTGACTGAAGAATCTGTCCGCCGTCGCCTAAGTAGCTTTCGATTTGTGTCCAGACGGTCCCGCCGTCTGTGCTCTTGAAGAGCTCGGCGTTCCCTCAACCCGAGCCTTCGAGCGTCCAGATTACCTGCGGGTTGTTCCGGTCAATCACGATTCCGCACAGGCTGCCGCAGGAGAGGAAATCGGGCAGCCGGTTCCACGTCGCGCCCTCGTCGGTGGACTTGTATACCGCGTTGTCCTTGTACTCGGCGTAGAGCGTGCGCGGGTCGGCGGTCGGAATCCCGATTGCCGAGACCTTGGCCAGGGCCACGTCGCCGGTCCGCAACTGCCAGTTGCCGCCCGCAGTCAGCGAGCGGTAGATGCCGTCCCGGGTCGCGCAGAACACGGTGGCTGAGGATGCGCCGGTCGCGCCGACCGAACGGATGCTCTTGCCCGGGATGCCGCCGGTGTTGACCCAGGTCCGGCCGGTATCCGAGCTGCGCAGCAGCGCGGTGTCGCTCGCCGCGTACAGGAGCGCCGGATTGCTCGGCACTTCGGCAATCGCCTGGATGTTGTACTGGCTGGTCGCAACCGACCAGGTGGCGCCGGCATCGGTAGAGCGGATTATGCCGCCGGTGTTGGTGCCGCACAGAACGACGTTCGGGTCCGCGCTCGAAACCGTCGCCGCGTACACCCAGTAACCGTTGATGCCGGTCAGGTTCTTCGCCCAGGTTGAGCCGCCGTCCGTTGACTTGTACACGACCGTGTTCGCGGTCGCGCCGTTGCCCGGGTAACCGCCGGCGTAAACGATGTTCGGGTCGGTCGGCGACACCGCGATGGCGTAGCCGTTGCCGTAGATGGTCGTGTCAACGCAGACCGAGTCCCAGGTCGCGCCGCCGTCGGTTGAAACGTTGACCCCGAACCGGGTGTTGCTATTCAGGTATACGTAACCCGTGGTATAGGCACGTTGCGGGTCGGAAAGGCCCCGGGCCAGGCCGCGCGCGTAGGTGCCGCCCGGCACCGCGGCGTAGTTCCACTGGGTGCCGCCGTTGGTGGTGCGCACAATTGAGCCGATGGCCGCAATCACATTGTCCGGGTTGGTCGGGTGGACCGAGATGTTGAACGCGTAGTAGCCCATGCTGCCGGCCGGTTTCCAGGAGGAACCGCCGTCCGTTGACTTGAGCATCGGCGTCGGGTAGCCCTGCGGCGAGGCGTAGAGTATCTGGGGGTTGGACGGGCTGGCCGCGACCGACATCGCGGGCCCGCCGAACGGCCCGATACAGCTCCAGTCCGCCGCGGCCGCGCCGACGGCGAAGAGGACCGCGAACAGTAACTTCAACTGCATTGTGCTCCTTTGGCTGCCGGCTCAGGCCGGCATATTCGGGGTAATGTTAGGGCCGGGCCCGTTCAGGTCAAACCCGGCTCAGCGCCGGGCCGGCACCGGCGCCTTTGCTCGGCCGCTCGCGGACGGCCCTTCTTCGTACAACACCAGGGCTGAGAACGGGCAATCAACGCAGCAACTCCTGAGTTTGGCTGCGACCGAACCCTGCACCTCGCCGTGGCACAGGGTGCCCGCGATGGTCCAGCATACCCGGCCGCCGTTGGTCCCGCGATTCTGGCCGTCGGCCCGCTTCTCGACCGCGGCCGGGCATATCCCGAGCTCTCTGGCGGCGCGGCCGCCGGGCTGGCGGCCGCACCGATGGTATTCCCAGCAGTTCAGCCGGCGGGGCCGGCCCCGCGGCTCATGGCGAGATTCGAGATTGGCGATTGGAAATTTCAAATCTAGGAACCGGCCATCGCCGGCTTCTTTCCAAACCAGATGTTAGCAAGGTCGAGCACGACCACCAGCCCGAACGTCGCGGCCATCAGGAACCCGGCGCCCATCAGGAGATAGGCGAACCCGTTCGCGGCATAGCGCGTGAGCCACATGCCGCCCGCGTCGAGGACCGCCAAGAGGAACGGCAGCACCCCCATCACCGCCTTGAGCTTCGTGCTGTAGGTCGAGAACCAGAGTATCAGGAGCACCCACATGAACATCATCGCCCAGCCGCCCAGGTGGAAGTGGGTAAGGCTGACCATGTCCCCGAACTCCTTGGGGTAAATCATCTTCTCTTCTGACCCGCGCTCGTTCTCAATCGCGCCCTGGACCGTGAACTTGGTCTTATGATAGATGTTGACCACGCCGACCAGGTAGGTCAGACCGATGAGCAACAGGAAGAAGGTCAGCGTCAGCTTGGCGAACTTCGGCAGACCGGGCAGGGTAATGCCGAACATGGCTAGTCTCCGGAGCCGGCCTTGGCCGGCGGATAGGCGACGCTGCGCAGCACCAGCACCTTCTTGACCGCGAACGCGGTGGCCCGGGACGAAATGGTCGCTCCGGACACGGCGTCAATGTCCTTGCCCACGGTTATCGGGCTGGCAATGGTCTTGCCGAGGAACTGGTTCAGGAACCGCTTGGTTGAAATCGGCCGGCCGCGCTGCTCGACGTAGCTCATCACCGCGAGGTTCGTGACTTTGCCTGAAAGGTCCATCGCGACGATGTACTTGACCGGGCCCCATTTGCCGGGCTGGGTCTCGATGAGCGCCACGCCGGTCTTCTGCCCGTCCTTAGTCCCGAAGTAGAGGGTCAGGTTCGGGTTCTCGATTTCGCATTCGGTCTTGCCGCCGGCCGAGTAGAGGGTCCATTTGTCCCCGAGCTGGCCCTTGACCGCCTTCATCTGGTCTTCGGTCAGGGTCTTCTGTTCGGTGACGACCTTGAGTCCCGGGAACATCGCGCCGAGCGCCTGGTCCTGGTTCAAGAGCACGATGCCCAGCGCCGGTGCGGCGAAGAGCGTGCTGGCGAGGATGGTTATGAGTATCCGGTTCATTCGTTTCTCCTTATTGGGTTGTCTTGTCTCGCCCGGCGAGCGATTCGCGGGTCGCTTGAAGCGCGGTCGAATCGAGGATTCCGGCAAGGCCCGGGGTCAGGAATGCCCGCAGGCTGTCGTTGATAATCATGGCCTCAAATCCGGCCTGCCCGGCATACCGCATCGCCTGCGGGCCGAGTATGAACAGTACCTTGGACCAGCCCTGGGACTCAAGCGGGTCGCGCATGATGACCGTGGTGCTGGCAATGCCCTGCGCCGGCCGGCCGGTGCGCGGGTCAATGATATGGCAGTAGCGCATTGAATCCGGGCCGAAGAAGAACCGCTCGTAGTCGCCGGACGTGACGACCGCGAGATTCGAGGCCTGGACCACGCCGAGTATGCCGTCCGCGCGCGGGTTGCGCACCCCGATTTTCCAGTTCTGGCCCGCCTTCCTGCCGAGCGCGTACACGTCGCCGCCGAGGTCAATGAGCGCCGAATCCACGCCCCGGCCGCGCAGCACCGCCGCGGCCTCGGCCAGCGCATAGCCCTTGGCGATGCCGCCCAGGTCAATCGTGACGCGCGAGTCGTCCTTCGTCACCCGGTCGGCCTGGACCGAGAGCTTTCTATATCCGACGAGCGCTCGGCAGGAGTCTATCGCGCGCGGGTCCGGCAGGGCCGGCTCGTCGCCGTAGAATCCCCAGAGCCGGACCAATGGCTCGACCGTGACGTCGAAGACCCCGCCCGTCGCCTCGCTGACCTGCTGTGCCGCCCGGACGACATTGACGACCTCCGAGTCGGTGATGGGCTCGTTGCGGGTATTGAACCGATAGACCGGGCTCAGCGTGTCCAGGTGATTGAACTTGCGGCTGATTTCTTCCATCCGGTCGAATGCGGCTTGGACCGCGGCCGACGCCGGTTTCTGTGGCCCCGCGGCCGTGATGGTGACGTAGGTGTCCATCAGCAGCCGGGTCTGCTTGACGAGCGGCAGAGAGTTGTTTTTTGCACAGGCTGCGACAAGCAGACCGGCTGCCGACAGAAGAATGAGCCCCCGCAAGTCCCAGGATGACCCGTGAGGCACAACGAGTCGCCGGGTGGGGGCTCGCAAGCGTGAGTTAGGCATGGTGAATGGTGAACGGTGGAAGAGGAATGTCAAGAGCGTCCTCTTTGCCTTCGCCGTTCCCATTCACTGTCCTTCTAGAAAATCGTGCGCCAGCCGAGGGTGATGCGGTTGAAGTCGAGCTTGTTCAGGCTGCCGTCCCCGACCTTCCACATGCCCCGGTTGTATTCTAAGAGCAGCGCCGAGCCGGGGAGAACCCAGTACTGGACGGTCGCGCCGATGGTGGTATAACTCTCGCCCGCCTCGGTGGTGGTATTGCCGCTGCCGGTCGGATAGCCGAGCTTGCCCCAGGTGGTCCAATCCGGGCTGGACTGGTCATAGGTCAGCACCAGGCCGAGCTTGTCCGGGATGAAGTTGTAGCCGGCCTTGACGTAGTATGCAATCGGCTTGCGAGTGTAATCAACGGTGTCAATGCCGCCCTCGGGCTTGTGGTTGTACATCGTGGCCCCGGCCCAACTCCCGCCGAAGAACTCGCCCCGGAACCAGAAGCTGCCGAAGTCGCCGCCCAGACCCATCGCGTACCGGGTCCAGGGCTCTTCGTTGGGCGCCGCGCCTTCTTTGCCGAATCCGCAAGAACCCAGGAGCCTGAGTTTCCAGTAGGACGGGGCGACATGGAACAAGAGCGCCTTGTTCGAATTGTCGTCACCGTACATTTGCTCGCCGGCCAAGAGATACGCGTAGGTCGGAATCGAGAACCCGCCGCCCGGCTCCAGCGACTTGTACAGCTCAATTCCGAGGTCGTGCCACTCGCCACCGTAGCCGTTGGCCGATGACTTGAACAACCGGTTGGCCTCCTGGTAGCCCTTCTTCTCGCCGTAGTCTTCGGAGAAAATCGGCCGTATGATGCCGGTGGTCATCTGGAGGTCCCACGGGAGCATCACGGTGATGTTCGCCTCGGGTACGGCCAGCGCCTTCTGGGTCCCGGCTCCGCCCTGCTGGGTGCCGAGCTTGCGCCCGAGCTGGGGCGTGGCGCTGGTCGTCGTACCGCCGACCTCGGTCAGGGCGTTGACCGAAATCCGGTCGCTCAACTGGACGTTCCAGTACAGGCCCAGTCCGTGCGACTCGAACGCCATGTTGATCCGGCCGGTCGTATCCGGGTACGGTACACCGACCGCTTTCTGCAGGGTCGTGTCCCACTGCGGCAGGACGCCGTTGCCCATGCTCACATCAAACAGGTAGAACCCGAGGTCGCCGCCGAAGTTGAGCTCGACCGCCGGCGCGGTTCCGACCACGGCCAGTAGCAGTGCTGTCGCGAACAACAGTCTGCGTTGGGTCATCCTTACCTCCTTTGTCAGGGTGGGTTTGGTCACCCGGCCTGGCCGGATGCCGACTGGAGCCGGAACCCGGGCGCGCCCAAGACAGAGTGACATTGAGAGGCAAGTAGCAATCCTCGTGCCATCCCCGCGGACTCCATATGGAGATAACATCTTGGAATTGCGCAACCTGGCACGTCGGCCGGAGCTGACTAAGCTAGAGAAGTGGCGGTTTTCCGCCAGTGCGGCCTGCCATCCGCTCGGCCTCAAGATACAGCTCGGCAACGAGGTCGCTTGAGAGCCCGGCCAGCCCGCGGATTCCCTTGCTGCGGCCCGCGCCGGTCAAGAGCTTGCGGGCATAGTCCCAGAGTGCGGGAAACGCGGACCAGGAGAGACTGGTAATCGCGGCCATCCGGTCGGCCGAAATCCCGAATGCCTTGACCGGTGTCAGCGCCGCACCCAGCACGCGGCTGACCGCGTCCGGGGTCGTGGTCCAGGCGAGAATCGAGGTGGCAAAGAACAGGACGATGATGCGGGCGGCGAACAGCCCTCCCGAGGCGAGGCCGTCGGTCGTCACGCGCACCGGGCCGACCGAGAGGAGTATCCGGCCGTACCCGGTGAAGAGCACCGGCGCGAGAAACGCCAGGGCAAGGAACAGGGCCAGGCGCCTGAGGTCGCACGCGAGCTTCGCGAGGCTCACTCGGCCGACCGCAGCCAGGAGCGCGAGCACCAGGAACACCGCGCCATAGACCGCGAAGTCATGGACCGCAACGACCAGGACCGCAAGCGCCAGTGTGACGACAACTTTGAGCGCCGCCGGGACGCGGTGGAGCAGGCTGGCGACACGCGCCTCGCCATACGCTTCACGCTGTACGCAGTACGCTCGAACTCCTTCGTCTGGCGCAAGACGTTGGGCGTACGGCGTATCGCGCTGCATCCGGCGTGCAGCCTGGAGCGCGATGATGCCGGTCAAGAGCCCGGTCCCGACCGCGATGAGCGCCAGCCACGGCAGCAGGCTGAGCACCGCGCTCGTCCGGATGAACAGCAAGTAAACCACGACCACTTGGGCCAGGATGTGGCTGACCGAGCCGGCTACGCTGATGCCGATGAGGCTGAACCGCAGCGGCGTCTTCTCGGAAACGAAGTCCAGCCCGGCCATTGCCAGGGCGCTTGCGAGCGCGCCGGAAAAGCTCAGGATGAACGTTGGCGACAGGAAAGTGCCGAGCACGACCGAGCCGATGACCGTGCGCAGGAGCGAGATGCGCACCGCCTCCCCGCGGCCCAGCCGCACCAGGGCGATGAGCGTGACCATGTTGGCGAGCCCGATACGCACGCCCGGCACCGGGTAAGGAATGAACGACTCCGCGACCTGGAGCACCGCGGCGCTGGCCACGAGCAGGGCGACCAGGACCCAGTTAGAGGAATCTACGATCTCCGATTTTCGATCTACGAACTGCCTGTTCGGATCCACGCTTTCGGGGGTGTGGTTCGGAGATTCGGACTTGGGTTTGCCATTCGTGCTTGTTTCGGACTTCGGACTTCGGATTTCGGATTCCCCAGATGAGGAGGGTTCAAGGGTCCGGACACTGGGCCCCTCGGCCCCTTGGCCCCTTGACCCCTGTCCGTCAGTAGCTTTCCGCATCATACCCCGGATTCCGGCCCCTTATTTCCACCACGACCCGGGCCGGGATGCAGACAATCGGCCGGCCGGGCTGACTGATTCGGCCGGTGTGGCGGCAGATCCCTTTCGGGCAGTTCGACTCTTTGACCGCGACGCCGCCGGCCTTCACCTCAAGCGTAAGCCGGAAGTGGCCGGAGCCGACGTCGAACACCCGGTCGCGGCCCAGGGGCAGGACCGACACCAGCTTGCCATCCTGGTAAACGTACGCCGCGGCCGGGCCGGTTTGCCGGCCGGTTCCGCGCAACAGCGCGAGCGCCGGCAGGGCGACGAGCAGCACGGCCAGAAGAACGTCGGCGACTGTCAGCCTGAGAGAACGGGCGAGACCCGTTCGACTACGGCCCTTCGGGCCTTCGCTCAGGGTGACACTTCGTGTCATCTTGGATGCTGGATTGGCCCGGACAACTCGTTTTTCTCTGCGTCTCTGTAGTTCGTCCTCATCGGCGTTCATCGGTGTTCATCTGTGGTTTCACGTCCGCGCCCGAACTCAGTGTCTCCGTGGTTCAAGTCCGGGTTCCGGGGTCAGCGGGTTTTGGGTTTTGGATTTGGGATTCCTGATTCCCAACTGGAAGCTGGAAGATGAACTCGCTGCCTTTGCCTTCCTCGCTTGAGACCGTAATCGTGCCGCCGTGTGCCTCGACGAGTCCTTTGACCAGCGACAGGCCCAGCCCGACGCCTTCGCGTTTCTGCTGCCGGGCGTACTCGCCCTGGAAGAAAAGCTCGAACACCCGGCCCAGGTCATGTGCCGGGATGCCGACCCCGGTGTCGCGCACCCGCACTTCGACTGCCCCATCCAGCGACCGGCTCAAGACGAATACGCTGCCCGACGGCCGGTTGTACTTGATGGCATTGGAGATGAGGTTGGCGAGAATCGTGGTGACGGCGCGCGGGTCTGCCGGCACCGGCGGGGTCTCCTCGACCCCGGACAGGTCAACGGTCACTCCCCGGGTTTCGGCAAACCCGGCCAGGTTTTCGACTACGCGCCTGATTTCTGCATCCAGCCTGAGCGGGATGCGCTCCAGCGCGCCGTAACCGAGCTCAAGTTTCTGCAGGTCCAGCAGGTCGTCTTCAAACTTCATCAAGTTCGTTACCCGGGCCCTTGCCCGCTCAAGCATCGGCGAAATCGCGCACTCATAGCAGGCCGGTTTGACGTAGCCTTCGCTTACCGTGTCGAGAAGGCTCTTGACCGCGGCCACCGGCGCGCGCAGTTCGTGGGTCACGCGCATCACCGCCTTGACCCGGTTCTCGTCCGCCTGGCGCAGCGCCCGGTTGGCCTCGGTCAGGGCCCGGGTGCGCTCGGCCAGCCGTTCGCTCATGGTTATCGTCAGGTAGCATACAATATAAAGCGTGGCTGCGAAAGCGGCGAGCCGACCGACGACCAGCATCGCGGCCGGGTGCGGTCCGGCCGGGAGCGCGAAATGCGGCAGGATGCCGGAGAATTCTAGCAGCGCCATCAGCGAGTACAGCAGCACCGCCAGGGTGGTTACGAGGATGCTTTCGGCCCTGGGCAGGAGAATCCCGGCCAGCACCGCGTGGAACACGAAGAAGAAGCTGAACGGGTTGTCAATGCCGCCGGAGAAGTAGAGCAGGCCAGTAAGGGTGATGAGGTCGAGCACGACCTGGACCCGGGTGAAAAGCGCGAGCCGGACGGCCGGCGGCTCGGCCATTACCAGCAGCCGAAAGCCAAGGTTGTAGAGGGCGAGCCAGGCGGTAAGCGCGGCCAGCGGCCAGAGCGAGAGGGCCGGTCCGGCCCAGATCCGCGCCAAAGCGATGACCGCCGCGGTGCCGGCAACGGCGAACCAGCGTATCCGGATGAACCAGTCAAGCCGGCCCCGGACTTCGTCCGCCAGCCATCGAGACATCTTAGTCAGCGCCTAACCACGGATGAACACCGATGAACACGGACGAGGAATCCCCTCCTCCGGTTTCTATCGGTGTCTATCTGTGTTCATCTGTGGTTGCTAACCCAGCAGCCGTTCGACTTCGGACAAGAGCCGGCTCGCGGCCACGGGCTTGTCCAGAAACCGGTCCACCGGCAGGAACTCGCCGTCGGTGTCGGGCGAGAACCGCAGGGGCGTGGTGCCGTGAATCGCGGTCACCATCAGTACCGGCGTCCTGGGCAACTCCCGGTCACGCCTGAGGTCCTGCGCGACCTGGAATCCGGCCGAACCGGTCTCCATCATCACGTCGAGGATGACGAGGTCCGGCTTCTCTTTGCGGATGGCGACCAGGGCCTGGCTGCCCGATGCGCATTCGAGCACGCGGTAACCGGCTGATTCGAGCACTGCCCGGGTCGTCATGCGAAAGTCGGCGTCGTCGTCCACAAGCATCACGGTGCGCTGTTTATCGGAGTTCATACTTCCTCCGTTCCTTGTTCTACGTTCTGCATTTTGCACTTTGCATTTTGACTTCTCCTCACCCCTCCTCCAACCAAACCAACAGTTTTTCGAAACTCGCCCTGGTTTCGGCGCAGGGCAGCCGGGAAGCGAACTTTGCGGCTTCGAGCAGCGAATGCCGACCCAGCTTGCGGCAGAAGGGGGCACCGCCCCGGCGCGCGACGCTGCGCTCGATGGCATCTTCCGGGTTGCCGGTGAAGTCGCCGGCATCGTCGAAGTACTGATATGCCCTGCCGAAGCTCCGCCCGAAACCTTCGTACAGCTCGATTTCCGTGGATTGGGCCCGGCGCAGCCGGGCGCCCGCCCGGCAGCAGCAGGCAAATAGCGCCGCGGTCTTCTCGTCAATAATCTGCCGGTACCGGCCGAGGGTGCACTCGCCGGAGCGCTGAGTTTCCATCTCAAGCCACTGGCCCCGGCACATTGTCCGTACCGCGGCGATGACTTCGACGACGATATCCGCGGGCCGGACCCGGTCGAGCAGGCCCAGCCCCTCGACAAACAGGAGGTCGGCGAATACCACCGCTGGCTTGATGCCGATGACCCGGTGCAGCGAAGCGCCGGCCC
>Ga0116202_10001023_pt1 | contig 16280 bp, 8 predicted proteins | sample LakKivw325mmetaG_FD_94479 | JGI IMG/M metagenome (GOLD analysis project Ga0116202, IMG submission 94479) | Anoxic lake water microbial communities from Lake Kivu, Rwanda to study Microbial Dark Matter (Phase II) - Lake Kivu water 325m metaG | ecosystem: Environmental > Aquatic > Freshwater >...
AGGTTGTGTCGCCCCTGCGGGGCTTGTATCGTTTTGGATGTATCCTATAACCCAGGGTTCCCACCCTGGGCTAGGTTGTGTCGCCCCTGCGGGGCTTGTATCGTTTTGGATGTATCCTATAATCCAAGGTTCCCACCCTGGGCTAAGTTGTTCCGCCCCTGCGGGCGCCCCTGCGGGGCTTATCCCATAAGTTCTGTTTTCAATGATCAAGAATCAATCCTCATCTGAATGGGATGCAATCGATTAACAAGCGCAATCCCGTGCCACACCATTTAAAACCTCTCCCACAACTGCTTGGCCAAACTTCGGGAGCGGGACATCACCTCTGCCTCGTCCAAATCGAGTAGCAATTGTCCGTTCCACATCAGCATTTCCCCGGCGCAGATCGTGGCGCTCACATTCGCCTGGGAAATGCCATAGATGAGGTGTCCCAGCCAGGTCTGATCAGTCAAGGGGGTATGGGGATCGTAATCCACAAAGATGATATCGGCAGGGCTGCCGTTGGCGATGGTGCCATGCCCCGCAGCCCAGTATTTTTGGGCGATGCGGGGATTGTTTTTCACCAGCGTGTTTGCCAGTTCCATAAAGCCCGCAGAGGGATTGGCCTGTTTCAAATGCTGCGCCCAGAGGCCGACCCGCAATTCCTCCAGCATATTCACCGTCATGGCATCGGTGCCCAGTCCCACGGTTATGCCCAATTCGGTCATTTTCACAATATCGGCGATGCCCACGGCATTATTGAGATTGGATTGTGGATTGGTTACGATGGCGGCTCCTGATTCCGCCACCAGCATCATTTCCCGGGCATTGAGATGGACACCGTGAGCCAGGATGCTGTTTTTGTTCACGAGTCCCAGATCGCAGAGCCGTTCCACCACTCGTTTGCCGTGATGCTGGATGTTGTATAGCTCGTCCGATTCGGCTTCTGCGGCATGGATATGGGTGCCGCAGTTCAGTTCTGCCACCAGGGTCGAGATCTGATTCAAGGTATTGTCCGACAGCGTGAAAGCCGCATGCAGGCCAAACAATCCCTTCAGCTTGGGATCCGGATTTTCCTCAAGGGATCTGAGCCACTGGACATTTTCCTCGATGCCTTCCTGTGCCTTGTCCAGGCCATCCCGGTCGGAAACTTCATAGCAAAGGCTGGCACGGATCCCGGCTTTCTTCATCGCTTTTGCGATCAGGGCCAGCGATCCCCGGATGGCATAGGGGCTGGCATGATGGTCAATGATGGTGGCGCAGCCTTTTTTGATTGCATAGAGGGCGGAGACCAGGGCGCTGATATAGATGTCGTCTGCCAGCAGTTTCTTATCCAGGCGCCACCACAGGTTTTCCAGCACTGCATTGAAATCTTTGGAGGGAGCGGCTTTGCCCAGGCCTGTCACCAGAGTGGAATAGAAATGATGATGCGCATTGATCAGCCCCGGCAGGATGAGCTTGCCATCAGCGTCGATGCGCTCGCAACGGAGCAGGGAAAATTCCGCTTCCGGCGCAATGCGGATAATGACCCCATCCTCCACCAGGATCGCATGGTGCTCCAGCAGGGGCGCCTTCGGGTCGAAAGTTAGGATCGTACCCCCCGTAACGATGTATGCATTCATAAGTATCACCTCAGCTATTTATCGAACTTACAATTAAAACGGACTCGATGTTTCTGTCAATGGAAAAGCGGGTGATGAGGATATAAACAAAGAGGAAAAGAAGACCAGAAGGGAGATATCTCCGAAGCGATCACCTCCATAAGTCAGAATCCAGACAGCAGGCATTAACACGGCGTAACGATACACTTGCCTGGTCCAACCGGTACATCACTTGGGTCTCACGTTTTTTTAAACCATCTCCCGGTAGTGCTTTAGTAATGATCAGGATACTGATTTATGGTGAAAAGCAATACCAAATTGAAGCCCATATGTCCATCTCTCACATTTGGTCTGTGTTTTTTTCATTTTGGACAGATAGACAGTATCTTGCTCAAATCCTATAAGCTCAGCTCCCCAGCTTGTTCAGAATCAATCCGCCACGGCCCGCACCTGGTAGAACCTTTTGGGCTCGGTGAGGGGCGCCACCCAAAGGGTGCCATCGAAAACTCCTGTGCCATCCACGCCAAATCCTTCATCCGGCGACTCGGAGGAATAGACCCGATATGAGGTGGCTCCGGACACAGGCTGCCAGGACAGCTGCACCTCGCTGCCGGATTGGGTGATCTGGACGTTGAGAGGGGCGCCGATGTAATCGTTGGTTTCGTTGTACAGCAGCATCACTTCATCCGCCGAGAGCACGCGGTTGTAAACCCTGAAATCGTCCAGATCGCCATGGTACCAGGTATTGTCGCCGGCGACACAAAGTCCGAAATCGAGCGGATCATCCGTGCTGTGTATGAATCCCGTCCAATAGGCAAAATTGGTCTGCACTCCGTTGATATATACTCTTTGGACGGTTCCGTCATAGGTTCCCACCACATTGAACCACTCATCCTCGACCGGGGTGTGATTGGAATTCAGGTTCCTCCAACTATAGCCACTCTGCTTCAGGTGAAACAACACCTCGTCCGTGCTGTTGTTGAATTGGAAGCCATAGGTTTCGTTGCCCTTCATCACGATGTCCTCAAAGTATCCCGCGGTGGCGGCATGTTTGATCCAGACCGAGATGGTGAGGTTGGTCGTGATCTGAAGGTCGGGATGATTGGGAACGCGGATGAAGTCCTGCTCGAGGGAGTTGAAGTGGTAGGCGCCCTGGGGATTGCCAAAGCGGTCGGTGGTGAGGGTGGCTCCATACACCGTGCCGTGATGCCCGTTGCCGCTGGCGTCGTCGGCATTGCCGTGAAAGGGATAATGCGCCACCAGATTGTCCGTGGGCACGGTAGGTTGCGCAACCGCCTGAAAGTGCAGAGAGTAGAGCAGCAGCGTCCACACGGCTGCCAGTATGATCTTGTGCATCTTATTCTCCTTTGGTCGTATATAGAAAATTGCGCACCACGCGGAAACCGAGGTGGTCGTAATATGTGGACTGAGAATGAGACCGGTATTCTACGGTGCAGTGCGATGCCCCGTACCAGGCGCAACCTCCCCGCTTCACATGGGTGAAGGAGACCGGGCCAGGCCCGGTGGGATCGGTGTATTCGCCGGTGGGATAATCCTGCAGCCAGTAGTCCCACACCCATTCCAGCGCATTTCCGCTCATGTCGAACAGCGCCAGCTCGTTGGAGGCTTTGGTTCCCACCGGGTGCACGTTTCCGGCATTGTATAAATACCAGGCCACCTGGTCGATATCGTCGCTGCCGCTGTAGGTATAGCCCATTGAGGCGTTCCCGCCCTTGGCGGCGAACATCCATTCCATCTCGGTGGGCAGGCGGTAGCCATTGGCTCCGAAATCGCAGCAGATCAAATAATCCAGATAGGAGGAGTTAGACCATTCATAGGGCCAGAGGTCGGTGTCTGTGCCGTAATCAATGTAGAAATAGCAAGGGGTGAGGCCTTCACGCTCACTGCGCCAGTTGCAATATTGGATTGCCCGCAGCCAGGGGATGTTGGATACCGGCAGGTCGGGATCGCCCTGGGAGTAGGAGGAGGGACCCATTACCTGCAGATGCTGGCCGCGGGTGACTTCGTATCTGCCGATGTAGTAGGAGGAGAGGGTGACGGTGTATAAAATTGTGGGGTTAAAGGTTCCACCTGCTACCAAGTACAGGGAGGCTGGCAGGGGGGCCACGGTGCCGTCCTCGGCGGAAACCTTTACACGGTAGGAGCCTCCACCCAGGTTCTCGCTTTCGGAACCGATATCCCACACGATGTGCTTGCCGGTGCCGGTGGAGACGCCCGTCCCTATGTCCCCGCTCAGGCACGACAGGCTGGGAACCTTGTTATAGTAGTTGTCACTACTGGAACTGTATTTCAGGCTCACGGTGCAGGAGGGGGTGTCGTCATCCTCCAGGTCGTACCAGATATCCACCAGTTTGCTGCCATCGGTGCGCTGGGCCATGGTGATGTTGGAGATCACGGGCGGTTCGGCGCAGAGGGGAAGCAGGATAAGCAGCAGCGATGTGATAAGAAGAGCGTGTTTCATGGCCTGCCTCCTGATAGCGTCCTCAAATCGGCAAGGGTGGGCGCTTGGGGAGCCTTGATCAGCGCGGCTACGCGTCCGTCGTAATCTTTGTAGGCCACCACGCGGTAAAAAGACCGGGGATAGTTCTGCGCAGCGCCGCTGTGGGTGTAGCTGCATCCTGTAACAATATTTGCCAAGAGCGTGAACTGGCTTTCGTCCCCTGCATCGGGGCTGTGGAAAACCAGATAACCGTCGGGAACCAATGGGACCCCGGTCACGGTTTGGGTAACCGGTTCCCAACTGATCACAGCGTCGCCGCCGGAGACGATCGAGGCGGTAACCAGTTGCGGCGCCTGGGGCGGAACAAAGGTGATGGTAAAGGGCATGGCTGAGTCTTGCTGGCTGAAGTTGCCCTGGCTGTCTGTGGCCCTGATCCTGACCAGGGCTTCAGCCGTGTCGATGAGGGGTAGGGGCCAGGCGTAACTACCGGTGTTGGCGATTCCATCCGCCACCATCTCAAAGCTGTTTCCGCCATCCGCGCTGTAGCTGATCTGCACCGCAGTGGGTGGCAGCCACCAATCCGTGGCGGTCCAGGTGATATTGTAGGTTTCCCCGGCATACCAGACCTCCCCTCCGTTGGGCGAAATGAGAGCAAGCACCGGATCGCGGTTATCCAGGATGACGGATACGCCGGAAGTGGCGAAGCCCAGCATGGCGGGCATAGCAGTGGCCGCAAGCAGCAGCCCCAAACACAGCAGATATTTCATACTCCATACCTCCATTTTCTTTCAAAATCTGAATAAAACCAAGCAATTCCTTTAGTGGTAAGATGTCAAGCAAAACAGGGAAAGGGTGGAGTTGTTTGGAACCAAAGGATCAATCCCCCAAAGAAATTCCCAGACCCCGTGCCGTCGCCACCAGATCGGAATGGACATCCACCAGATTGTATTCCTTGATGGCTTCGCTGATCGGCACACCGATGATATTGGGATGCCGGTAGGCCACCATGTGTCCCCATTTCTGCTCCAGCACCAGCTCAAAGGCTTTGACACCGAACATGGAGGCGAGGATGCGGTCAAAGGAATTGGGCCTGCCGCCGCGCTGCAGGTGGCCCAGAATGGTCTCGCGGATATCGATGCTGCAGCCGGCTTCCTTCAGTTCCTGGGAAAGGTGCAATCCCGCCCCGCCCAGGCGGATCTTCATCGCTCCGGGCGTATCGTCCTTGCAGAAGGTCATGCTGCCCTGCTGTGGATGCGCACCTTCGGCGATCACGATGATGGCAAAGCCTTTGCCGGAATCCACCCGTTGGTCGATGGTTTCCATCACACTGCTGATCTTATAGGGAATCTCCGGGATCAGGCAAACTTCGGCGCCTCCAGCGATTGCGGCATGCAGTGCGATCCAGCCTGCATAGCGTCCCATCACCTCCAGGATCAACACCCGGTGGTGGCTGGCCGCGGTGGTTACCAGTTTGTCCACCGCATCTGTCGCCACATCCACCGCGGTCTGAAATCCGAAGGTGAAGTCCGTGTCCGAGAGGTCGTTGTCTATGGTCTTGGGCACGCCGATGATCGGGCAGCCCAGTTCGAACAGTTTCTGTGAGATGCGCTGGGAGCCATCGCCGCCGATGTTGACCACGGCTTCGATATTTTGGTAGCGCAGCCGCTGCAGGAAGTCCTCCGACCGGTCCACCGTTTTCCAGTTGCCGTCACTATCTTTCACCGGCCAGGCAAAGGGTCCGCCCTTGTTGGTGGTGCCGATAATGGTGCCGCCCTTCACGTGGATGCCCGCCACGCGTTCCATATTCAGCTCCACCAGATGCATGGGATCGCGCAGGATGCCATCGAAGGCGTCGATGCTGCCCAGAACCTCCCAATTGTGCTCATGCGAGGCACGTTTAACGATTGCCCGGATCACGGCATTCAGCCCGGGGCAATCTCCGCCCCCGGTGGCGATTAAAAGACGCTTTTTCATAGTTTTCTCCCTGGATGCACAGTCATACCAATACCCTGTGTTAGCACAGCAGCTATCCGTCAAGCTATTTGTGCCTGTCGAGGAAGGAGGATATCTTTTATCTTGATTACACAAACTGGTTTAGAAGCGGTTTGTTCGTATTTCAATCTCGATCTGGCTGTTTCTGCAGTTCTTGCTTACTCCCGTCTTTCTGCCATATTGCCTAATCTATTCAGAAATATGATCTTTACTTTGTGCTAGGCACTGGAAATTTCCAAGAGATCCCAAAGTCCAGGCTGCCTTGGCTCCCATTACCAATACGGAATCATTACGGAGTCATTACGGATTAACTCCGTAATGACTCCGTAATGATTCCGTAATGCTAATGGGGGCGGTGGGGAAAAAGAGGCAGAAAAAACAGAGCCAAGCTCAGAGCTCAGTTCAGTTCCATTCGCTGTTTAAGCAACAGAAGTATCATCAAATCCCAGGATTTTCCCTATCTCCCACTGCTTTTTCTGCCTTTGTTAGCAGGCTGTGAAAGTAGCACGGGCAAAATGTCTCTTGACAAGAACCACTCTTCCGGACAATGTTACCCTCAAAAGATCAGAGTCTTTCAACGGTGGAAGACAGTCCAGAATGGACAAGGAGATAGCAATGAATCAGGAACCTGAATCCGGCAATGGCAACAAGAACCCCAAACGCCACATACTGATCATTATCGGGATCGTGGTGGTGTTGGTGATCCTGGCCATAGCCCTGCCCCGCTATTGGAGCCATGTGAAAAACAAGCACGCCCGGGAGGCGCAACAAGCCATCACCGAATTGAAGAGCCGGGTGGACAGTTTTTGGCAGACGAATGGCCGAATGCAGGGCTTCACTCTGGAACAGGCCATGGCGGATGCCAAATTCAGCAAAAAACTACAGCGGAACTGGCAGTTCGTGGTGGTGTGGAAAAGCAACGAGATCTTCAATGTGGAGCTGATCGAGAAGCTGAAGGCGGTGTCGCCCACGGATTATGTCTATGTGGCGCCCTACCGGATCATTCTGGCGATCGCCACCAAGGCCAACCCCATCCGCGAAGGCAGCAAGATCTGGTTCGATGGCGGCAGCGGCGAGTTTCACGGCTATGGTGTGGATACCGTGGTGGAGCCGGATTGGGGCAGCATTTTCCCCGATCCCTGATCTGCTTTTCTCTGCTGCTGGGGCTGTGAAATAAGCTGAAGCAGCCCTTGAAAAGCTCCGCAGGAGCGAAACAACATAGCCCAGGGTGGAGTGAAGCGGAACCCTGGGTCAGCGAAGTTGATATATGATAAGCCCCTTGCGGGCGACACAACCCTTGGTATACATCGTTTTGAATGAAGGTGTCGCCCTTGCAGGGCTTGAAATTTATAAATATTTACCCCACCCCAGGGTTTCGCTGCGCTCCACCCTGGGCTATCTTGTGTCGCCCGTACCGGGCTTTTTTCACAGCCACTGCTACTGGTCTGCCGGGCTCGTCCTTTGGGGCGAAACCAAGCCTGGCCGGGCAAAGATTTAAGCCGTGAGCCGGTCTGGTATGCAGATAAGCATTGAATTGGAACAAGTTTTACTTGACATATATCATTGCTTTGTTTTTAGTGCGAATTTGTGAGAGTAGTGCATTGGAATCGTTTCCCCTGCATGCTTTCCATCCGACAGCTAAATCTTTTTAATACACAAAGAAAGGAGATGTTATGAGAGTTAGCATTCACAAACTGCTGCTTCTGCTGATCTTCTCAGCTGTGGCGCTGTGCGCCTGGGCCGATGTGAGCGAATATGCGTTCACCAGCTCCATTGGCACCTACACTGAGATCACCGGAGGCACGGTTCTGGGAACCACCCCGGAACTCGATAACGAGAGCTTCGATGGCATCAATCTGGGTTTCACCTTCACCTACAATGGTCAGACCACCACCCAGATCAGCGTCCAAACCAATGGATTCATAGCTTTTGGCCCCACGGTCGCCAACAGCTTTCTTGCCATCAGCAGCGCCACCGGCACCAACAACGTTGCCGCGGCATTGAACCGTGATATCAAAGGCAGACCAGATGGCTCGCTGACCTATCTGCTCAGCGGAACCGCCCCCAATCGGGTGTTCACCGTCCAATGGAAAAATTACCGCCGCGTTCCCACAACCGGTGCCAATGATGTGTTCAATTTCCAGATTCAATTGCATGAGAACGGCAATCAGGTCAAATTCGTCTATGGTCCGTTCACCGCGGTTACGATCACCACAGCCGCCACGGTGCAGGTGGGACTGCGTGGAGATTCCAATGCCGATTTCAACAACCGCACCACCACCACGGACTGGACCGCCACCACTGCCGGGACAGCTGCCAATGCCAGCTGCACTCTCAGCGCCACTGTGTTCCCTCCCGATGGGCTGACCTTCACCTTTGCCCCTGCCCAACAGGGCAATCCGCCCAACCCGGCACAGAATCCCAATCCCGCCAACAACGCCATCGATGTGCCGATCGGAACCAACCTGAGCTGGTCTCCCGGCGGTGGCACTGTTACCGGCTACAAAGTCTATCTGGGCACCAATACCCCACCCACCAACCTGGTGAATGGAACCGTCCAGACCGGCACTGTCTATGACCATCCCACCGATCTGCAATACAACACCCTTTACTATTGGCGGATCGTGCCCTTCAATGCCGATGGCGATGCTGTGAACTGTCCGATCTGGCAATTCACCACCTTGGCGGATCCCACCGTTACCACCTTCCCCTATGTGCAGAACTTTGATGCCGTAACACCCCCGGCCCTGCCAGTGGGATGGACGACCATCAATGCCAACGGTGATACCTACACTTGGGAAACCTTCGCCGGAAACGCGCATACCGATCCCAACAGCGTCCGCATCCGCTACAATGCCTCCCTGGCGATGAATGACTGGCTGATCACACCCCCGCTGCAATTCACCGAAGACCTGTTCTACCGGCTGAATTTCTTCTATCGCTGCTACAATGCCACCTATCCGGAGCAGCTTTCGGTGTATCTGGGAACCGCACCCACTGCCGCCGCCCTGACCACCCTGATCTGGGAGAACACCAATATCACCAACGTAACCTACAACGAAGCCCAGGAGCTGTTCCCCATCACCACCAGCGGCACCTATTACATCGGTTTCCACGGGCACAGCGCTGCCAATATGTTCTATCTCTATCTGGACAGCGTCACCATCACCGAGATCACCGAGATCCTCGATCCGCCCACCAACCTGGCCGCCGAGGTGCAAAACAACAACAATGTGCATCTGAGCTGGGTAGCCCCTGGTGGCACACCGCCTGCCGGTTTCGAAGATGGGTTTGAGACCTATGCGGATTTCGCCCTCACCTTCGATCCCTGGGTTTGCGTGGATGTGGATCAGAGCGCGACCTATGGCATGACCGGCTATTCCTGGCCCAATGTCTATGCCGCCCAAGCTTATATGATCTTCAATCCCAGCGCCACCACACCTCCCATCACCACCCTGCCCGCGCATGGTGGCAACAAGATGGCGGCCTGCTTTGCCAGTACTTCGGCTGTCAACAACGACTGGCTGATCTCACCGCCGGTTACGCCTGTGGCTGGTGATTTCCTGAATTTCTATGCCCGTTCCTACACCGCCCAATATGGTCTGGAACGCTTCAAGGTTGGTATCTCCACCGGTGGCACCACCCCGGCGGACTTCACCATCATCAGCGGCACCAACTATATTCAGGCACCGGTTGACTGGACGCTCTACAATTATGACCTCAGCTCCTATGCCGGCCAGAGCATCCGCTTTGCCATCCAGTGCGTGTCCGACGATGCCTTCATCTTCTTTGTGGATGATGTCTCGGTGGGGCCGATCCCGGTGTTCAGGACCGACCACCTGGCTTCCATCCCGGCTGAAGGTACAATCCAACGCAGCACCGGTGTGGCGGTTCCTGCTCCTCAGATCAGCACTCCGCTCACCCGCGAGCTTCTGGGTTACAAGGTGTATCGCGATGGTTCCCTGATCAGCACCATCACCAATCCCGCCACAGTGGTCTATGACGACATGGGACTGGCTTTGGGAACCTACAGCTATACTGTAACGGCGATTTACACCAGCGGCGAATCTGTGCCTGCCGGCCCTGTCTCCGTTACCATTGTTCCTCCGCTGGAGCCCCCGCTCGACCTTACCGCCACTGTGGACGGCAACGACGTAACCCTGAACTGGACCAGCCCGGAACCCCCGCAGCAAGGTGTGTGGATCACCTGGTGCAATGATGTGCTGGGAAATTCCATCGGCACCAACAGCGCCGGAGTGTGGGATGTAGCGCACCGCTTCGACCAGACCGACCTGGCCCCCTATCAGGGCGATGTGATCACCCAGGTGCGGTTCGTGCCCTCCTATCCTGATTGTGTCTATACCGTGAAGGTATGGACCGGTGGCACCGCTGCCGGCGCCGGACCCCTGGTCTCCTCCCAGGTGGTAAGCCCCTTTGTGGAAGACGAATGGAATTTGGTGGTGCTCAATACTCCGGTTCCCATTCCCAATACCGGCGATGTCTATATTGGTTATGAATGCAACACCCAGGGCGGTTATCCCGCTGGTTGCGATGCCGGACCTCAGATCGAGGGCAAAGGCAACATGATGTATTTCCAGGGTGCCTGGGCCACCCTCACCCAGCTGGCACCCACCCTCACCTACAACTGGTTGATCGAAACCTTCGTGGCACAGGGAATTGCCCTCAAGGCAGTGGAGCTTACCCCGATCGCCGAACAGCGCAGCTTTGACTTCAGCGAAGGCCAGCTGGCGCTGCAGACCAAGGAGATCGAGAGCCAGCGCGACCGGCCCGTTACCGGTTTCAAGGTCTATCGTGATGGCGTTCTGATCGGCACCATCACCGATCCCGGCGTCACCACCTACATTGATCTGGATCTGCCCAACGGCACCTATCTCTATGGTGTTACCACCGTTTACACCACCGGTGAATCCGATCCCGCCACGGTGAGTGCCACCGTGAACGTGGTGCTGGCACCGATCATCTTCGAAGACGGATTCGAGCAGTATGACAACTTTGTCAATCTGTTCGCACCCTGGACCCTGATCGATGTTGACCTGTCCGCCACCTATGGCTTCTCCAATGTCGAGTTCCCCGGCTCCGGCGAACCGATGGCCTACATCATCTTCAATCCCAGCGCCACCACGCCTCCGATCACCACTCTCACTGCTCATGGTGGAGACAAGATGGCTGCCTCCTTTGCCGCCGTCAATCCGCCCAACAACGACTGGATGATCGCTCCCAGAGCGCATCTGGGCACCAACAGCGCGCTGAGATTCTATGCCCGTTCCCATACCGCCCAATATGGCCTGGAACGTTTCCGCGTGGGCGTATCCACCCTGCCAAACGTGATTCCGCAAGGCTTCCAGTACATCACTGGAGGCACCTATGTGGAAGCTCCGATCGTCTGGACGGAATATGTCTATGACCTCTCCGCCTACGACAACCAGGTGGTCTGGCTGGGCATCCGCTGCGTATCCGATGACGCCTTCGTGTTCTATGTGGATGATTTCACCATCCACAGCCAGGGCGGCTGGGTGAGCAACGACGACCAGGGTGCCCCTGCCCTCGTTACCGAACTGCATCACAACTATCCCAATCCCTTCAATCCGGAAACCACCATCCGCTTCAGCGTGAAGGAAGCCAGCCCGGTCACCATCGAGATCTACAACGTGAAAGGCCAGTTGGTGAAGACCCTGGTCAACGACCTCAAGGAAGCCGGAAACCACAGCGTGGTCTGGAATGGCCGGGACAACAACAACCGCTCTGTTTCCAGCGGAGTCTATTTCTACAAGATGAACGCCGGTAAATACAGCAGCACACGTAAGATGATCCTGATGAAATGACGGGTTAACGGGTTAACGGGTTAACAAGTTAACAAGTTAACAAGTTAACAAGTTAACAAGTTAACAAGTTAACAAGTTAACAGGTTAACGAGTGAACAGATGAAAAGATAAACAGTTAAACAGGGCATGCGCCCCTTGTGGCAATGCTGCCACAGAGCATGCCCATGCAGTTGGGGGTGCGGGATGTTGATCCCGCGCCCCCTTTTCTTTTAGCCCAAAGATCAGAACAATAATCGCTGTGTGATATCACATTTCTTATAGAGGTTGTGAAAAAGGCTGAAGTAGCCCTCGATAAGTTCCTGCGGAACTGAGTCGATGGCGTAACCAGCGCTGGAGGTGCGACATTCCATAGCTTGGGGTGAAGCGCAGCGGAACCCCAAGGAAAGGAGATAAAAAACATTCAAGCCCCGGAGTGGCGACAACTCCATCTAAAACATTATTGTCCAACCATCTGTGTCGCCCCTCTGGGCTTGGTCAAAAATGGGATTATCTTACCCCAGGGTTCTGCTTTGCTTCACCCCGGGCTATGTTGTTTCGCTCCTGCGGAGCTTTTCACATACTGCTACAACCTTTTTTAACGGCCGCGAAACCATTTTCCCCCCCAATGTTTTTTCCAATGGTTTGCCTACAATGGTTTCCCAATGGTTCCACCAATGGTTTTTCCAATGGTTTCACCACAATTGTCTCAATACCGGTTTCCCCAATGGTTTCCCCATGGTTTCCCCACCATAGGTAATGCCTAAAACAGGATTGGCTCCCATTACCAATACGGAATCATTACGGAGTCATTACGGAGTTAATCCGTAATGACTCCGTAATGATTCCGTAATGCTAATGGGAGGGATGAGGAATCCAGGCGTCGTGCCTGGCTGGTGAGAAACTACCATAACCAACCACCGCAGAAGTTTTTACAGACACTTTTTATACACGCTGATCAGTTGATTAACAACTTTGGATCTTTTCCTGTGGATGCCTCGTCGTCCAAACTGGAAGGTATAGCCGAAGAAAGTTCTTGACTCAATCCCAGCTTCCGTAAGGGCAAACCAAGGCGGAACTTGCCGTAAATGCCTTTATTAATGCCCAGTATGGCGCCCCAAAAAGCTCGCAGCATTTCATGAAACCGAAACCACAGAAAGCGGTGAAGAGCTCCCAACCTGGACCATCCGCCTCAAATTCCAAGCCGGACGCCAGGCCAAATATCCCCAGATGAAACAAGAAATCAGGGATTTTGTGAAAAACATCTATCCGGAGGATTATCCCAGCCTGAAAGAGATCGACCCGAATTGGGATGGCGTGACCAAGGAATAGAGATCTGGCCAGGTGTTAGATAGAGCCACTGAGAGCTGCGGACTTGAGTGCATCTGAAACGGCATTTACATGAAAAGCAAGGCTGTTTTGGAGTTCATTTTGGCCTTCGCAACCTACACGTTGACATCAGATTATGAGGCCAGCTGGACTTCAAACAGCGTATTTCATGGTCGGTTGCCAAAATCCATTATCAGCAAAGTTTAGATAGAATTGATATGCCGTCCCGTTGAGACCCAGATAGAAGATTGGATTCTAAACGCTATCTGAAATTCCGTCCCGCTGGGACTCGGGCTGTTGACAAACCCGCTTCAGCGGCAGTGAAAAAAGGCTGAAGTAGCCTTTGATAAGCTCCTTAGGAGCGAAACAACATAGCCCAGGGTGGAGCGAAGCGAAACCCTGGGGTTGGATGACTATAGTTATGTTCAAGCCCCGGCGGGGCGACACAGGTGATTGGGGAATAATGTTTTAGATCGGGGTATCGCCCCTCCGGGGCTTGAATGATTTTATATCTTCTTTCCTTGGGGTTCCGCTGCGCTTCACCCCAAGCTATGGAATGTCGCGCCTCCAGCGCTGGTAACGCCATCGACTTAGCTCCGCAGGAGCGAAACAACTTAGCCCAGGGTGGTAACCCTGGGATCAGGTTTCCCAATCATATGTGCCGCCCTTCCAGGGCTTGAACGTCAGTTGTTCACGCTATCCCAGGGTTCCGCTACACTCCACCCTGGGCTATGTTGTTCCGCCCGTACCGGGCTTTTTTTCACAGCCTCTCAATTCTGCAGTAAAAAACCCCAAAGCACCATTTCCGCTTGACACGATGCCTGCTTCGAATAGGCGGGTAAAAAAATCCGCCTGTTGAGGAGAACCCATGCTCAACGTGTATGTGAACGGCAAGGCCACCCAGGTGGCGAAGAATACCAAAGTCCTGCACGCCTGCACCAAAGCGGGCTATCCTGTGCCGCATCTCTGTTACCATGAAGACCTTCCCGCCTTCGGAAACTGCGGCGTCTGCATGGTGGAGATCGGTGGACGCGCTTTACGGGCCTGTTCCACCCCCTGCGAAGAGGGGATGAGGATCAAGACCACCGGCAGGAAACTGCTCGACCTGCGCCGCGAAGCTTTGGAGATCATCCTCTCCAACCATCCCAACAACTGTCCCGAATGCATCAAGAACGGGCGTTGCGAGCTGCAGGACCTGGCCGAGCAACTTGCCATCCGCCACATGCACCTGAAAAAAGTGAGAAAGAAATACAAGGGCCGGGACGAATCCTCGCCCTCGATCACACTGGACCAATCCTATTGCATCCAATGCGGGCGCTGCGTGTATGTGTGCAACGAGATCCAGGATGTGCATGCCCTGGAGAATTCCGAGCGGGGTTTCAACACCTTTGTGGGACCCACCTTCAGCCGTCCGCTGGAGCAGAGCGAATGTGTTAAATGCGGCCAGTGCTCCGCCCATTGCCCGGTGGCGGCGATCTATGAAGTGGACGATTCCGATCCGCTGTGGGCAGCCCTGGACGACCCGGAGCTGGTTTTGGTGGCGCAGTCCGCCCCCGCGGTGCGGGTGGCCTTGGGAGAGGAATTTGGCTTCAAACCGGGCACCAATGTGGTGGGGAAGATGTATTCGGCCTTGCGGGAACTGGGCTTCCACTATGTGTTCGACACCAATTTTGGTGCCGATCTCACCATCATGGAGGAAGCCAGCGAATTTGTGGAGATCTTCCAGCACCACCCGGAGCGGTTTCCGCTGATCACCACCTGCTGCCCCTCCTGGGTGGATTACCTGGAAAAATTCCATGCCGACCTGATCCCCCATTTCTCCTCCGCCAAATCGCCGCACCAGATGGTGGGCACCATGGTGAAAACGTTCTGGGCGGATCAGATGAAGATCGACCCCAGGAAGATCTTCCTGGCCTCCATTATGCCCTGCACCGCCAAGAAATATGAGATCGAACGGATGGAGGACATGTATGCCTCCGGTTATAAGGATGTGAACCTCACCCTCACCACCCGCGAGCTGGCGCGCATGCTGAAAACCCGCGGCATCGACCTTGCCCGGCTGCCGGACGGCCAGGCGGATAATCCCCTGGGCGAATACAGTGGTGCCGGCACCATCTTCGGCGCCAGCGGCGGTGTGATGGAAGCCGCTCTGCGCACAGCCCATTTCTTCGCCACGGGCACAGAATTGCCGATTCCCAGGATCGACTTTGTACGCGGTGGCAAGGGGATCAAGAAAGGGAAACTGGAGATCCTGGGCAGGGAAATTCGCATTGGCGTGGCTTCCGGACTGGGCAATGTGAACACCCTGATGACCGAGATCAGGGAAGCAAAACTTCAAGGAAAGGAACCACCCTACCACTTTGTGGAGGTGATGGCCTGCCGTGGAGGCTGTGTGGGCGGCGGCGGACAGCCCTATCGCAGCACCAACCGCATCCGCCTGCAGCGGGCCAAAGGTCTCTACAAAGAGGATGAATCCCTGCCCCGCCGCGAATCCCATAACAACCCTTCCATCCAAAAGCTCTACCAAGAATACCTGGGCCAGCCCAATTCCGCCAAAGCCAGGAAACTGCTGCACACCAGCTATATTGCCCGGCCGATCAAGGTGGGGGGAGCATTGGAATGAGAGTAGTAATTGGTGGGATTCAGTAAAAAAGCCCGGAGGGCGAAACAACCATAGCCCAGGGTGGAGCGCAGCGGAACCCTGGGGTTGGGTGCCCCAAATTATACCCAAGCCCCGGAGGGGCGACACAGGTGATTGGCAAATAATGTTTTAGATGGAGGTGTCGCCCTTCCAGGGCTTGACAGTTATATTGTTTTCTATTCTTGGGGTTCCGCTGCGCTCCACCCCAAGCTATGGAATGTCGCGCTTCCAGCGCTTTCTTATGTTTTCGTTTTCCTTCCTTGGGGTTCAGCTGCGCTCCACCCCAAGCTATGGAATGTCGCGCTTCCAGCGCTTTCTTATGTTTTCGTTTTCTATTCTTGGGGTTTCGCTGCGTTCCACCCCAAGCTATGGAATGTCGCGCTTCCAGCGCTTTCTTATGTTTTCGTTTTCTATTCTTGGGGTTTCGCTGCGTTCCACCCCAAGCTATGGAATGTCGC
>Ga0116202_10001026_pt1 | contig 16271 bp, 14 predicted proteins | sample LakKivw325mmetaG_FD_94479 | JGI IMG/M metagenome (GOLD analysis project Ga0116202, IMG submission 94479) | Anoxic lake water microbial communities from Lake Kivu, Rwanda to study Microbial Dark Matter (Phase II) - Lake Kivu water 325m metaG | ecosystem: Environmental > Aquatic > Freshwater >...
ACCACGGCCTGTGGTGAGCACTCACTGCTCTTCCGAAACAAGTGCTCTCGTCCCCAAGAGGGGACGAGAGCACTTGTTTCGGAAGAGCAGTGAGTGCTCACCACAGGCCGTGGTGGATCGGAAAGTAGCCGTGAGGCTACTATCCGTCTCCTCCGGTGCCTCGATCAGCTCCCGGAGAGGGAATATCGCGCCTTCTCCAGTGCTTTGTCTCTAATTCGCCACCCCTTCTTGTCCCCCTCGACAAAGAGGAGGAGGTCAAAAGTGGTGATCGAAGCTCCCACTGTTCCTCCTTCCCTCCTTTCGTGGAGTTTGCTCTTCTATCTTATGGGGTAGGCCGGCAGAAGTCAACTGCGATGGGGATAAGAGGAGGTGTTGCTGGTTAGCCGGAAGGTTCCTCTCCCCGGTCGCGGCGAGGCTTACCAGCCTCTTCAGGTTTCTCTTCCGTTGCCTCAACAGTGGCAACAGCCTCTTCCTCGGTTACCGGCGCTTCCTCGACTTCTTCCTTTGCCATCTCGGCATAGTCGATCTTGAGGACGGCTTCATTTGGCTCATGCTCCAGTATTTTTACCTTGGAGTGATCAATGGGCAAGTCTTTAATTTCGATCATCTGCCCCACTTCGGTTAGATTTGTGATGTCAACTTTGATTTCCGACGGAAGGTCTTGGGGGAAACACTCTACTTCCACCTCGTCGAGGAGGGTGAGGAGAATGCCAACGCCACTTTTGACTGCTGGCGATTCTCCCTCGACCTTGATTGCCACCGTTGCCGTAAGTTCTTCTCCCGCCTCGATACGTTGGAGGTCGGCATGCATGATCTTTCCGAACGGATCACGCTGGACGTCGGCGATGAGGACCGACGCCTTTTTGCCCCCAACATCTAAATCAATGATGGTCGATTCACCCGCCTCGCGATAGACCCTCTCGAACTCCATTTGGTTGAGGCTTAGCGACTGGGGTTTCTCGTCACCGCCAATAAGGACGGCGGGAATAATGCCTTGACGGCGCAGCGCCTTAACTTTCTTCCCGGTAATTTCGCGTTTCCCTGCCTTGAGTTTCATCTCTGGATTATCATAGCAGAACTTTTCGCTTCTTCCAAGAAAATGGCAACCCCCGAGGTTTTTCTGTCTAAAAACTCGGGGTTCCTTCTTATAGCAGCCGTCTCTTGATTGCCTCGAGGACCATAGTGGAGACCTCCTCTCTTGTCCCTTCAGCGTCAATGATCTCCACTAGGCCGAGAGAGGCGAGATAGTCCAGCGCGGGAAGAGTCCGTTGGCGGAACTCCCGGAACCTTTCGTCTATTTTGGTGGCTTTCCACGCCTCGCTCTCCTGATCGGCGGCAAGTATCTCGCCGCAGTGAGGGCATCGCTCTCCGGCGTGATCCCTGGTGGTGGGATAACGGCACTCGCGGCGGGGACAGGTAAGGCGGTTGAATGCCCTCCGCCGGGCTGTCTCCTCGGCGGTAGAAAGGGTCAATACCAGGACGCGGTCCCGACCGTAAACTTCAAACAAGAGAGGCGCGATTGTTTCCGCCTCGTAAAGTGTTCGCGGGGATCCGGAAAAGATAACCCCTTTCCTTGGCTGGCATAGGTATGAATCCGTTCAACGACGAGGTTGGCGACCCATCGAGGATCGTTAAGGAGCCCCGCTTCGTAGATCTCCCTTTGCTTTTGAACCGTTGGATCTGAGGCAAAGGTGGGGTCATGGATCCGGCGGTAAATCTCGGCCCCGGTGTCAACGTGAACAAAGTTCGGGAAACTCCCTATCAAATTGAATGCCTGCGTCCCCTTACCGACACCAGGTAATCCCATCAAGAGAATAGCGCCCTTCTCCACTAATTTTCCTTTCTTATAGTTATGTTGAGCACCAAAGCATAGCTCAAGTTCCCCTTAAAGATAAAGGAATTACCCTCCCTTTGCAACGTTTCCCCTGAAATCTGCATTCCGAACGGCTCTTCAAAAGTGAAGGTGAAGGCGTCGCCGGCTGTCCCCGGCTGTTTTCTGACGTTGAGGCGGTAATTATCCAACGTCTCCAAGTTGAGGAAGGAGGGAAGGCGGTATTTCAGTTCAAGCATCACCGTTGTTTGAGGCTCAATGCTGAGGAAGGCCGCGAACTCGGTCTTTCCCGCCTCCTCGGCGGTCATCGTTTCGGGGAGGTAATTCTCGCCGTTGAGCACCGCTTCTTTCAATTCGCTCCCCCGAGGGACCAAAAGCCGGAAGAGGTTGTGGTAGGTCCCCGCGGGCCACGATTCGGTTCCGGTGTGCGTCCAGGTTATTGTCAGCTTCCCCTCAAGGCCGTTTTCTCGATCACTGTTAAAAACCCTGTAGTCAATGCTTCTTGTGACCCAAAAGTTCGCTTTTGAGCCATAATTGCTGTCGATCGCCATAAGAAAGTCGCCGTTGGTCTCTTCGATCCGTCCGTCGAACCCCACCTCGATTAGTGTTTGGGTGAGGTCTTTTTCGTCGAAGCAGAGAAGAAGGTCGTGCCTTTTGAGCCCTTCCCAACCGATCCGGGCCAGGAGGTCATAACTCTCCTTCTTCGGGCCAAAAAGACTGTTGAGGAGTGCCTCTCCCAACTCTTGGAGGAAGCGTTTCTTTTTGGTTGACCCGGGGAAGAACTCTTTTTCCACTTCTTCGGTCGTCACCGCAAAAAGGTTTTCGGCGGTGACTGTTCTCTTGGAATCAGTCAGTTCCAGTGGGCCGGCGAGAGCGACGAGCTCTTTAGCTAAGAGGAGGTTGATGCCTGCTACTCCGTCAATGACCGTCCCTTGCGCCGCCTCAAAGAGCTGGCTGATCGCCTGGGCGCTTTCGGGAAAAGAAGCGAAGTAGTTGCTTTCCCTTAGTTTCAGCGTTTCCATGTTGAGAAAGTGTTTGGTGGTTTCAGGGGCAGGGACGCCGCCGGCGAAGTCAAATTGGTAAGAATCAAAGAGTTCTAGCGTTTTGATCCTGCCGCCTTCAAGAGTCAGTTGAGCCAACGATCCTAAGAATCCGCCTCCAGCGCGCGCTTCAGCCGAGTTTTGGAAGAGGATGAGGTAATTTCTCTCACCGCGATAGCCAAGAAGATCAGGGGCGGCGGAGGCGAGGGCGCTTCCCAGCTTGAGGGCCGTCGTTCCCTCCTCGAGATAGTCAAGCAAAGGCGCAAGCCAATGATTGAAGGGGGAGCCAATTTGAGTTAAGCAGAGCTGGCTGGTTAGGAGATGATTTTCCGCTTCTTTGAGGGTGACAACGAGTCGGTTGAACTCTTCTTCGGTCTGGGCCTGGGTCACTTCTCCCCGGCGGCTCTTGAAGAGATTCTCGACGGCGGTGGTCATCATCTCTCCTTCAGCCACAATTTTTTCTACTGCCGCCACTGCCTCCGCGCCTCCTTGGCTGACGAGAGCCAGGGAGTGGAGGGGAGTAATCCTTTTGGAGAAAGAGGCGATGTCGAAAAAGCGTCCAAGAGCAGCGAGATGCTTTCGCGCCTCAATAGCAGAGTGTTGTGTTGCTTGGAAGTCAAGAGTACTGATCTGGTGGCGCAGCTGGAGCAGCTCGTAAGCGGCGAGAGAAGCGCGTCCACAGGTATACAAGAAAGGACTAAAGAGGAGGAACAAGAGAGCCGTTATGATTATTCCCTTTCGGCCTGGCCATCGGGAGCGGGGGAGGCGGAGACGTGCCCTGAAGCACGTCTTTTGCCTTTTCGAAGGAGCCTTTGCTTCCTCGGTGGATAGCGATCGCAATGTCCTCATAATCCCCTCTTTGAGAGAGACTCTAGGTTTGAACCCGGGAAGGGCCTTCTCCTCCACGTTGGACTCTTCCTCGATGGGAACGAGGCCTCGGTGGTAGCGGATCTCGTGCCTTCCACCACCAAGCTCCTTGAGGAGGTCGGCGAGGGCGGCCGAAGTGGCAGCCGCGGGAGGAAGGGCTTGGTAGGTGGTGCCCATTCTTTCCACGGTGAGAGCGCCCTTTATTGCTTCGGCAGCGTCAGTGAGATAGAGGTAGTGGTGGCTGTCCTTCCCTTCGCCATAGACAGTGAGAGTTGGTCCGCCGGGGGAAAGAGTTGATTGGTCAGCAATGAATTCGGAAAGCAGTTCTCCCAATGCTCCGGACTCGTTGAGGGGGATTCCCGGGCCGTAAAGGGTGGGCAGTCGGAGAATGGTTGTCCGCCCTCCTCTTCGTTGGTTCTCTTGGGTGAGCGCTTCAGCAAAGCGGAGTGCCTCGCAAGCGGCTGTCCTTTCCACAGCGGGCGACTGGCAAGAGGCCTTGATGCTAGAAACTAGGAGAAAAAGCGCCTGATCTTCTTTTGCTTTCTCAAGGAGCTGATGCGTTCCTTCGGTTAAAGTCCGCGGTGTGTTTGCTAGTTGGATGAGATAATCATATTTTTCCTTCGGAGGGCAAGTTAATCTAGGAGGGAGGATCGACACCTGAAAGCCCGATTTTCGAAGGACCCCGGCGACCTCTTCAGTCAGGGCCCCTTGGCCAAAAGCAAGAAGAGCCTTTCCTCCACTCATTTCCCTTTCATTCTAGTATGTCTGGGGGGTAAATTGCAGGTAGAGAGATGGGTTATAATCGAAGGAATGGTGGAGCGGCTTTTCCTTTTTACCGATGGGGCATCACGGGGGAATCCCGGGCCGGCCGGGGCGGGTGTTGTTCTCAAGAATCAGGAGGGGAAGGTTCTTATGGAGAGGAGCCAATTCCTCGGTCGGATGACAAATAATGAAGCAGAGTATCGAGCCCTGATCCTTGGCTTAGTCTCGGCGGAAAAGTTCAGGCCCAAGACGCTCGTTTGTCTTCTCGATTCCGAGCTGGTTGCTTCCCAGCTCAAAGGCGTTTACAAAATCAGGAAGCCCCATTTGGGAGTGTTGGTGCAGGAAGCCCGTCGGGCGGAATCCGCCTTTGCGAAAGTGATTTACAAAGTGATTCCTCGGGAGAAAAATGAGCAAGCTGACAGATTGGCGAATGAAGCCCTGCAGCGCAGATGACATCTATATAAAAACAGTAGGGCCAGTTGGGGCGGCAAAAAGTGACGAAAATACGAAGTTTCTAATTCTCTCTTATGCTTGAGGAAGCAATTACTAAGACTCTTGCTTATCGCGACATTTTTGACTACCCGCTGACGGCGGAGGAGGTTTGGCAGTTTTTGGTCGAGGAGAAAGCGACTAAAAAGAGGGTGGAGAGGGCGTTAACGGCGATGGTGGCTAAAGGGCTAATCGGAGGGAGGGAAGAGTTTTACTTTCTTCCCGGAAGGGAGACAATTGTGCCGCTTCGGCGGCGGCGGGAGACTGTTTCGAAAGGGAAACTGGCAAAAGCTCGGAAGCGTGCCGCCTGGTTGCGTCTTATCCCTTGGGTGCGGGCCGTGTTTGCCACTGGAGCAGTAGCGGTGGGGAACGCCGATGAGGCGGCCGACCTTGACATTTTGATTGTTACTTCCCCTGGGCGGTTGTGGTTGGCGCGCTTCTTGGTGTTTTCTGTCCTTCTTCTGCTGGGGGCGAAGCGGAAAGCCAAGAGCCCCATCGGCAAGGATAAAATCTGCCCAAATATGTTTTTTGTGAGCAGCAGTCTTGCTCTCCCTCGAAACGAACGGAATCTTTATACAGCCCACGAAGCAGTTCAGGCGAAATTGCTCTGGGAGAGGGGCTCAATTCATCGGCAGTTTCTGGCGGAGAACAACTGGATAGGGAAATTTCTCCCTAACTGGGAGCCCCAGCTTCGAGGTCTGGAAGCGTGGAAGTGTGAAGGTGGCAGAGGGGAAAAGGAGGTGGGGAAGAAGGCGGTTTCCTTGGCCTTTCCGCCCCTCAACTTTCTCGAGAAAGCTGCTTATGAACTCCAGTTGAAATATATGGCGAGGCGGCGGACGACAGAGGTCGTGTCGCCGGAGCGGATCCTTTTTCACGCGAAGGATTTGCCGGCGATCATTCTTGCCGCTTACCGTGCTCGCCTAGATGAGCAGCAGAGGGCAGCCCTCCCTTTGTGACTTAATCTTCGGCTCTTCGCTTTCGGGGAGGCACGAGAGTGCCATCCAACTTGACCCCAACAACTCCCCCTCCAAAAATAAATCGTGATCTGCCTGGGCTTCGGTTGATAAGCCTGTAGCACCACCTATAATAGTTGGTGGCTAGAAGAGGCTTCTGATTTAAAAACTTGGAGGGACGGAGATGGGAAAAAAGGAATTGAGGTGGGACCTAACAGAATTTGGGTACCTTGGCCCCACCGATTCCGCGATCGACAGGGATCTTGCGGGGGCGCTAGTGCTCGCCCAAGAATTTGGGGCGAAGTTTAGGGGGCGGATCAACAGCCCCGGTCTTGATGCCGCGACTCTTGTCGCGGCACTGAAGTGCTACGAGGAAATAGCCCAGCTTCTCTGGAAGCTGGGGGCGTACGCGTCCTTGTTGTACTCTCTCGACACGCAGAATGCTGTCGCTAGCGCCTTGCTGGCGAAAGTCGAAGAGTCGGGGGTTTCGATTAGAAACCACTGCCTCTTCTTCGGACTCGAGTGGAAAGCCCTTCCCCAAGGGCAGGCGGAGGGTCTTATCGGAGACCCGGAGCTTGCTCCGTGGAGGCACTACCTAGAAGTGTCACGGCTGTTTGCGCCATACGTCTTGGACGAGGAGAGGGAACAGCTGATTAACGAATTCGATCCGGTGATGGAGGCGTGGAGAAAGCACTTCGAAAAGATCATCGGCCGGATCAAAGTGCTGGGCGTCCCTTTGGACAAGGCGCTCTCCGAGGCCGCCCACAATCCAGACCGCAGGGTGCGGCGGCGTTACTACAACGCCATCACCAATGCACTACGACGCGAAGCGCCGTACATCATTGACGTCATCAACGCCACACTTCTTGAACCTCACAAGTGTGAGGGTGCGCAAATATGAGGACGTTATGGCGCCGACGAACGTCGGCAACGAGATCAGCCCAGAAGCTGTAGAGGCGCTCCTGCAGGCTTGCGATGATAGTGTCGGCCTCGTTCGACGCTATTATGAGCTTAAGCGGCGCCTGATGGGGCTCAGCAGGCTTGCCGCCTTTGATCGCTACGCTCCAGTCGGACTTGAAAAAACAAGTACAATCCTCCTTGAGGAGGCTCAAGAGTTGGTCGTCGCCACTTTTGCCGAATTCTCCGCCGCGATGGGCGCCGTGGCCAGAAGGGCGTTTGAGGATGGCTGGGTTGACAGCCCCGTTGCCCAAGGGAAGTGCGGTGGTGCTTTTGCCTACCCAGTTCCCTTTATCCATCCATTCATTTTGCTCAACTGGGCGGGAAGTTTGGAGGGCGCCCTGACACTAGCCCATGAGCTGGGCCACGGTGTCCATCAAAGTATGTCCGCCACGCTGCCCTTACTTGTGGGTGATGTGCCGATTACTCTGGCCGAGACGGCCAGTGTTTTCGGTGAAAAGCTCGTCTTTGCTAAGCTCATGGAGCGGGCCGGCCGTGAAGAGCGGCTGGCGCTCCTGTGTTCCTCGATCGAGGAAATTATCGCTACGAGCTTTCGGCAAGCGGCGATCACGAGGTTCGAGCAGAAGCTTTACGAGGCTCGCGCTCAAGGCGAGCTTTCGGTCGAAGCAGTAAACGCCATGTGGCTGTCGACCCAGAAAGCAGCGCTGGGCGGCGGCATCGACTTAGGCGGTAGCTACAGCTGGTGGTGGGTCTATGTCCACCATCTCCTGCGGCCATTCTATTGTTATGGATATGTCTTCGGTCAAGTACTCGTTCTAGCCCTCTATGCCAGGTATCTGGAAGAGGGCAAGAGTTTCGCGCCGAAGTATCTCCAGCTTCTCGCCGCCGGCGGCAGCGACAGCCCGGCCAACCTCCTGGCCAAGTTGGGGATCGACATCGAAAGTCCCGACTTTTGGCAGGGAGGCTTCAACGGCCTCAAAGGTATGATCGAGGAAGCTGAAGCCCTTGCCGCCGAGCTTGGGTGTTGAAATAGCTTTTTTGTGTAAGGCCGTTGGAGAGCAAACCAGCGGGCCTTCTCTATCCCGAATGTACAGAATAGCTACCCTGGCCTCGGATGCGCTTTGTTCCCTATCCATTTTTCTCCTCTTCCGGGAAAGATTGTGTGAGGCAGACAGTTGAAGCTTTGTGAAAGGCGGGGCAATTGAAACTTGTAGCACCTCCCGGTGACATCTGTTTCCGCTAGGTGCCAAGCCGCCGCCAGTCTTGCCAAGGCTTTTGGCGAGGAAGCAACCTTCTCCCAAATGTCCGTACCCCATACAGGGGCTTGACAAGGCTCTTGTTTGTTTTTATAATCTCATCACAGACAGGCCCCTGCCTTGGATTTGCTTAGGGAGGATTCCATGAAAGCCAAGATCAAACCACTCGCCGATAATGTTCTCATTGAGCCTTTGGAGCGGGAAACGAGGACTCCTGCCGGTATTGTTATTCCTGATACGGCCAAAGAGAAACCCCAAGAGGGGAAAGTGATTGCCGTTGGCGCCGGGAAGTACGAGGAGGGGGAACGGATCAAAGTTGAGGTTGAGGTGGGTGATAAGATTCTGTACCGCCGTTACGGTGGCACCGAGGTAAAAATAGAAGGTAAAGAGTATCTAATTGTTTCGAGCGACGACATTCTTGCAATTATTGATTAGTCGCTGGCTGCTAATTTATGGCTAAACAAGTTATCTACGCCGAAGAGGCGCGGGGAAAGTTAAAAGCGGGAGTTGAAAAGTTGGCGAGAGCGGTTGTTACCACTTTGGGGCCAAAGGGGAGGAATGTTGCTCTCGATAAGAAATGGGGCGCCCCCAACGTCGTTCACGACGGGGTGACCGTTGCCAAGGAGATTGAGCTCGAAGATCCGTTCGAGAATATGGGGGCCCAGCTTGTCCAGGAGGCGGCAAGCAAGACGAACGAGAACGCCGGTGATGGCACAACCACGGCGACCTTTTTAGCAGCCTCGATAATCGATCAAGGTTTGAAGAATATCACCGCCGGTGCCAATCCGATGGAGATCAAGCGCGGGATTGAAAAGGCAGTTGACTTGGTCACCGCCGAGATCAAGAAGGTTGCTAAGCCGATAAAGACGCGGGAGGAGAAGGTTCAGGTGGCGACTATTTCCGCCGCTGACCCTGAGATTGGCGGAATCATTGCTGACGCGTTCGAGAAAGTTGGCGACGATGGGGTGATTACCGTCGAAGAGGGAAAAGGGCTGAAGACCGAGGTCGAATACAAAGAGGGGATGCTGCTCGACAAAGGCTACGCCTCACCTTACTTCATCACCAATGCCGAACGCCTCGAGGCGGTAGTCGAGGACGCCTATATTTTGGTTACCGACCAAAAAATTTCTTCTCTCAATGATCTTCTCCCCTTGCTGGAGAGCCTGACCAAAGTCACTAAGAATATCGTTATTATCGCCGAAGAGATTGAAGGTGAAGCATTAGCAACACTGGTGGTAAACCGGCTCCGGGGAACGTTGAATGCTTTGGCGGTGAAGGCGCCCGGTTTTGGTGATCGGCGGAAGGAGATGCTTCAGGACATTGCCATTTTGACCGGGGCAACTTTCATCGCTGAAGAGGCGGGAAGAAAGCTCGAGTCGGCTACTTTGGATAACCTCGGGAAGGCGGAACGGGTAGTGGCAGGGAAAGAAGAGACTATTATTGTCGGTGGGGCAGGGCAGAAGAAAGATATTGAAGCGAGAGTTGCCCAATTGCGTCGGCAGATTGAGGAGACGGATTCCGATTTTGATCGGGAGAAGTTGGAGGAGCGGTTGGCGAAACTTGCTGGCGGTGTGGCCGTCATTTACGTTGGAGCGGCGACAGAAGTTGAGCTTAAGGAGAAGAAACACCGCGTTGAGGACGCCTATGAGGCAACCAAGGCTGCCTTGGAGGAGGGGATTGTTCCCGGCGGTGGGGTAACACCGCTTCGGGTGCGGGAAGTATTGAAGAGTGCGCCGAAGGGTAGCATGGACGAGTCGCTTGGATTTGATATCCTCTACGCTGCGTTGGAGCAACCGGCGCGGAAGATTGTTGAGAATGCTGGTGTCGATGCTGGTCGGGTTTTAGCTGAAATTGAGAAGAAGGAGAGCCCCAGCTTTGGTTATGACGTTTCAACAGAGACCTTCTGTGATTTGGTAAAGCAGGGAATAGTTGATCCGGCGAAGGTGACGCGATCGGCGATCGAGAACGCCGCTTCAGTGGCAATGATGGTTCTCACCACCGAGGCATTGGTTACCGATATCCCCGAGAAAGAAAAGCCCGCCGGTCCAGCAATGCCCCCAGGCGGAATGGGTGATTACTGATCCCTTTTCCCCAAGAGTTTCCGCTGATGCCTTAACGCCGGACGGAAACGGAAATCAAAGTTCCTCAATCGCTATTCCCTTGCCCTTTGGTGCTTTTTTGGCGAGGGGAAGAGTAATAGTCAGAATTCCGTCTTGGAGCTTAGCCCGTGCCTTATCTTCCTCCACTGGTTTGGGGAGGGTGGTGACATAATGATAAGCGCTCTGAAGCTGAGAGCGGTATGTCGTTTCCTTTTCCCTTTTCTCCTTCCCCTCCTGGTGTTCGGCGTCAATTCTGATAACCCCGTCCTTTATCTCCACCGAGATTTCTTCTTTCTTCGCTCCGGGAACCGCGGCCTCGGCTACCAGGGTATCTTTAGTTTCGTAAAGGTTAAGGCCGCCGCGAAACGGAAGAGAACGCTTGTCTTCAAAGGGTTGCTGCCCCCAGAAACCAAAGAAGGGAAGGTCAAATTCGTAAAGACCGTTCATTGCTGTTAGTCACCTCCTCTCGTCTCTACTTTATAACGCAATGAGGGGGAGGTTGCAAGAGTCTGTAGGCTGTCCCGAGGAACCCCTTCCCGCCAGAGGCGGGAACGTTTGGAGGTGCGGGCCGGATTCGAACCGGCGTGGAAACGCTCTGCAGGCGTTTGCCTAACCACTCGGCCACCGCACCTTGGTACCTCTTACCTAACGGCGGGCCCTCCAATGCTTTATTTAATCCTCAGCGAATACTAACCTTTAGGCCTCGGCAGTTTATTATACCTTGAGAGTGGTATCTGGTAAAATGAGAGGCGATGAAGGGGATAAAGCTAATTTTTATCGCCGCCATTCTTGCCATTGTCGGGGTAGGGGTTTTCCTCTTCGGCAACGAGTTGTCGCTGAAGGCGGCCCTCCTCGTCTCCTCTGATCCAGAAGGGCAGATGGTTTACCTCGATGGCCAGGAGCTTGGGTCAACTCCGCTGAACATCGGTGATTTAGCCGGAGGGGAATTTACTCTTACTTTTAGCGAATTTTCCCAAAAAATTCATCTCACTGGCGGAGCTTTGACGGTAGTGGACTGGGTCTTTGGCCCTTCGGAAATATTTTCCGCCGGGGATATCGTCTGGCTTAGCCCTGCCGGGGGCGGGGCGGAGCTGTTGGTTATTGCCAAGCCGGCGGCGGAAGTCTTTCTCAATGGCTCCTCGGTGGGAGAATCGCCTCTGAGCAAAGAGATTCAACCGGGCGAGTATACCTTGGAAATCAGGGAGGATGGATACTTCCCGCGAACGCTTACCGTCGCCGTCAAAGAAGGCTACCGCCTCAATGTCCAGGCTAATCTTTCCCTTAACCCTCTCCCGGAGGTGGCGTCCGAATTGGAGGCCGGGGGCCAGCATATTAAGGTGATGGACCTTTCTTCCGGTGAGGTGCCGCTACTGGCAGACTTTGCGGCGTGGGCGGCCGGAGCCGCCTTTTATGCCAAGAGAGGCGAAGAGAGCTACAATTTCTTCCTGACGGCCGAGGGAAAGCTTTATGATATCGATGGTAGTGAGGTTTCGTTGTCCTCACTGGCGCAGCAGGAGGAAGATATAACCATCGGCTATCTCGGCGAGGAGGGACGGGGGTTGGCTGTGGCTGCTTCGGCGACGTTGGAGCAAATGCAATCGGTGCTCTTCCCCACGCCTCCGAAAGTATTAGTGCTGGAAACAGGGACCGGTTTTCTGCGGGTACGGTCTGGTCCCGGCAAGACTTTTTCTGAAGTTGGTAAGGCAACGCCCGGCGAGACTTACGATTACCTCGGCGAAGAGTCAGGATGGTTCAAGATTGATTTCAACGGGAGCGAAGGCTGGGTCTCCGGCCAGTACGCCCAGAAACTGTAAGGCACTTGCCTCGCTCCGCGGCTTTGTTCTCCTCTGCCGGCCGGCGGATTAGAATAGGGGCTGTCTGACCCCACCAGCTGGTGGAAGAGACAGCCCCCTCTCAATTTTTGACTAGGAGGTGATGTTCCCTCTCCCGAAGAGGCGGTGGATCCTCCGCAGCTTCTTCTTCCGCCAGTAGATTCGCCGCCGCACCATGATCACCGTTCTCTTCCCATCGGCAGTTTGGTCCGTTGACGAGCTTAAAACGAATGCCCTGTCTTGGAACTGGCGCTCTTGCAGGATTGCTAAGGCATAGCCATCCCGTCTTTCCAGCGCCCGCATCACTAGATCTTCGTCAGGCAGCCCCAAGAGAAAAAACGCCTCCGGTGTTAGCAAAAGCCCCTCCCTTTCCTAAGATAGCAGGGGTATGGTAATAAAGATGAGTGTTGCTGTCAACTTGCTTCGGAGGAGTTAGCCGCCCAAGCCATAGATGATGATGAAGATAGAGGTGGCCCAGAGAATGGTGGTGGCGAGGAGTGGCCAATCAGAGAGGAGAGCTTTCTCCGGAGATTCCCCCTCCTTCTTTTCGTAGATGATGTAGAGGTACCGGGAAACGCCGTAGATGACAAGAGGAATAGTGAGCATCATCCATTTGGGAGTAGCCAGGGTGGGGGGGATAAGTTCCAAGAGTTGCGAAGAAGGCGTTATCGGTGACGTCTGGAAAGAGAAAATGGCGTAGCTAATGGTGGTGAAAGCAGCAGCCATGGAAATAATGCTGTCAAGCAAGGTGTCGGGGTAGTGTCTCAGCGTCTCACGCGTCAGCGGGTGTCGTTTGAGGGGAGACAGCAATGTCCACTCCGACCGTCGTTTGCCGAAGGCGAGGAGGAGGGCGAGGCCGATAACGGATAGGATCAACCAGGAGGAGATCGGCGTCGGCATAACAAAGGCTCCGGCATAAACGCGGAGGACAAAAGCCATGGCGACAACGAGGGCGTCAAGGATGATCACACTCCTGAAGTAAAGGCTGTAAGAAAGCTGCAAGAGGAGGAAAGTGGCGGCGAGGGCAAAGAACGAGTGGCTAAAGCGGATTCCTGCCCAAGCTAGAGAACCTAGCGCCAGTAAGCATGAAGTAAAGACGGCGATGCTGACGGGTAATGTCCCCTTGGCGATGGGCCGTTCTTTCTTGAGCGGGTGCCTCCGGTCGCGTCCGCGGTCGTTGACGTCATTGAATAAGTAAGCGGCGGAAGAGAGAAAGGAGAAGACAATTGCCGCCTCGAGGGTTTTGGTTAAGGCGGTAGCGTTGAGCACCTCCCCCCCGAAAAGAATAGCGGCGAAGAGGCTGGTGTTCTTCAGCCATTGCCGCGGCCGCATAGAGGTGATTAAGGCTTTCAGGGTCTTTACCACAGGATCATTTTATCACCTCGTCTTTTTGCTATGCTTTGATTGCAGGCAATGGTAGTGTTGCTTCCTACGAGGAAGAGGCTCCTTCTCATCGCGGTTACCTTGACCGCCATTGTCTGTATCGGCGGGGGTTGGCTCCTTCTCCGGGGAGAGTCATCTAGGGAGGGTACCGAGGGAGGAGATCGGGTTAGGGATCTTGGAAACGGCATCAGCGTTGAATTCATCAGCTCCTCTTACAAGACTGTCTCCAAGAGAACTTCGGGGTTCTTCGAAACTGGTCAAGAGGCTGACATTATGCTTTCGGGAATTGATTTTAACGATGCGGGTGGCCCTCTCCTCTTTAATCACCCGGGCGGTATTGCCAGTGATGGCACCCATCTTATTCTTGCCGACCGCAACAACAATAGGGTTCTTATTTGGAATACCCTTCCGACGGGCAACACCGAACCCGATCTCGTTCTCGGCCAAAAGGATTTCGCTGCCAACAACCCCGGTACCGGTCTTGATGAGATGAATTGGCCGGTTGCTGTTGCTACCGACGGCACCCACGTTCTTGTCGCCGACACTTACAATGACCGTATCCTAGTTTGGAACCAGTTCCCGGCTGAAAACGGTCAGCCGGCCGACATTGAGCTCAAAGGCACGGGGAATCCCCACGATCCGATGGTCGATCCGAGGACGAAACTAGCTTGGCCCTGGGCAATTTGGACCGATGGGACGAGGTTGGTGGTGACGAGCACTGGTTCGGGCACAGTTTTAATCTGGAACAATTTTCCTACCCAAAACAATAAGCTTGCCGATCTAGTCCTCTATGCCGGCGGGGATTTCGGTACCCCGCGGAGTGTGGGGAGTAACGGGACCCATCTAATCGTCGGCGATCACAACGCCAAGCCGAATAATAACGGCTGCGGCACGTTTTTCTGGGAGACTTTTCCGACAACGGACGATCAGCCCTATGATTTCTTCGTCGCCGCGCCTCAATGGATGGGAGAGAAACACGAGGTTTCATCTTTCGGCGACGTCATTTGGAGTCCGACGTTTACCCCAGACGGGAAGCTGATTGGTCTTACCAATGCTGGTCTCTACATCTGGGATAGCAGCTTCCCTAATGGCGAGGAAGACGCTCCCGATTTGATGATGGGAGCGGTCGGCGAAACGGATGAAGGTTACCGGTTCCGCGACGGCGACGGTTCGGGAATGGCCTTAGCAGGTGGGAGGCTCTACCTTTCTTTAAGTAACGCTAACAAGATCGTCGTCTTCAATTCCGTTCCCGCCTCGGCCGACCAGTTGCCGGATTTCGCCATCGGGGCGCCGGATATTAGTACCGATACTTTGCAGACGAATTTTATTATCAGCAATCCTGTTCCCGCCTCCGACGGTAGAAGTCTCTTCGTCTCCTCCGACTTTGATAGGAAACTTTATGTTTGGAAAAACAGGCCCGATGAAAGTGGTGCTCATCCCGACCTTGTTTACTCTCTTCCCGAGGGCCCATGGGATAACGCCCTTTACGAGAACAGTTTCGCCCTCGCTGGCCAGCGTTCCGTTTATGTTTGGAGGACACTTCCTACCGAAGGGCAGGCGCCCGACCTAATTTTCACCGACAAGATCGGAAGCGCCGCTTTTGGTGAGCTTAGAGGAGTGGCGATCGACAGTAGATATTTCTATCTCTCCGATAGTACGGCGGGGAAGGTTTACGTTTGGGAAGGGATTCCCGAAGATGACGAGGCTCCGAAATTTACCCTTACGGTTGAGAAGCCAACCCGCCTTTCCAGCGACGGCGACTATCTCCTTGTCACCTGCACCGAAGGAGGACCGGGAGGATCAGTAAGGGCGTATGCCGTCGATGGCCTTGCCGATGACGCTAATCCGCTCAAGGTCTTAGAGGGATTCAATCTCCCCCAGGGAGCAACTGTTTCCCACGGCCATCTTTTTATTGGTGATACCGGATATAACCGTGTCCTTATTTGGGAGGAGATCAAGGACGCCCTTGTCGGCGACAATCCCGATGTTCGTCTCGGGTTGACGGAAGCGAATTTGCTGCCCGAACAGGCCAAACCGCAGATTGGCAAGGACAAGCTTTTCTGGCCGGCCGTTCCGTTCTTTGATGGCGATTATCTCTGGGTAGGGGAGTTCAAATTCTCTGAGAGGCTTTTGCGTTTCAGTCCCTCCTCCTCGGCGGTTAGCTGTTCTGTCTGTGGAGATTGAGTTCTTTTTGATCACTCGGCCGTTCTGCCTCATTGCGGTATCGATGCTGCTGTTGGGGATGACTAGGGCAACCTCCGCCCCGCCTTTGGGGAGAAAAAGATTGCCCGCTGGTGTGAAGTTACCAAGCGGGCAAATACCATCTTACTGGTAAATGATGAGTACCGGAGTTGGCTTCAATGCCAGTACTTCTTCCGGTGTCATCAAGGGGTTGTCATAACCCCAATCCCGCCACGGCCGCTCAAAGAACAGCTTGATCCCCTTGAGGGGAAGGTTCTCGGCGGCGGCGTTGGCGGCGTATTCCCCCCTCTTTACTGAGGGGGAACCAAACCCGTCATCATCATGGATCAAGTCCACCCGCTCAAAGGGGTGGACTTCCTCGCGCCCGCGGATCATTGCTTGGTTAAATTGGTGGACAACGAGAATCTTTTTCCCTGAAATTCCGTTGTCCTCGAGATATTGCTGGATCAACACTTGGGCGGTGTTGATCTGCTCTCCCGTCACGTAACCAAGCTCCTCGGCCGGACGAGTAGTGTGCCATTCTGGATCGATCGCCAGGTGAACACACTCATACTTGAGGTAGGGAAGCATCTCGGTGATCGCCTCCGCTACCGTGTACTTTCCAAGCTGATGATCGAGAATGACGAGGAAGTCGTTCTC
>Ga0116202_10001027_pt1 | contig 16270 bp, 11 predicted proteins | sample LakKivw325mmetaG_FD_94479 | JGI IMG/M metagenome (GOLD analysis project Ga0116202, IMG submission 94479) | Anoxic lake water microbial communities from Lake Kivu, Rwanda to study Microbial Dark Matter (Phase II) - Lake Kivu water 325m metaG | ecosystem: Environmental > Aquatic > Freshwater >...
ATATCCCCTGCAGAAACATTCGTATATGTTGGGGCAGACCGCATTCTCACATACAGTGTTGACGGACAGTTCTTTTAGCAGGCGGCGCACCTTCTCACTCTCTCCGTCCGTACGCACTCTCTTTTTGACCCAGCCGGGTATCGCTTGCATGGTACGTTATATTAACATGTTCCGCTGCATCGGGACAATACAAGCCCTGGCGGGAGGTTTCTGTTACCTGTCAACTGAAAAAACGAGGCTTGTTGAATCGCTGTCCAGTTCATTATCAAACGTGAATTCCCGCAGTACCGTCTTTCCTGCGTCGGCGCTCAAACGGACGCGTCCGACAAAATATATCGGCACGAACCCGCTGCCGGGCGTCATTTCGGAATAGCAGGTGAATGTCACCACGTTGTTACCCGGCGTAAGAAATCCGCCAAAGTCAATCCATCCGCTGTTGTATTCTCCGGGCATTTTGTCTATGTAGCCGGACGGCTGCGGCGGGGAATCTTCTATGCCTTTACCGGACAGGTACCCGGCAGTTTTAGCTGTCATGGCAAATTCCGTATTCCACACATTAATCCTGTAATATCCCCTGAACCGTCCGAATATCGTGGCGGGAATGTCAAAACGCAGGTGCATTGTTTTCCATCCCTTCGGCACATGGCGCACATTCCCGGCTTCATCCTTCTTGCCGGCTACGAATTCAAGGTAATAGCGTGGAGGACGGCCTTCTTTTTTCTGTATCAGCTTGAGATACCGACGCAGGTATACGGGAGTCTTTCCCCGTACAAGGAGATATCCCCTGATACCGTACGGTTCCACAGGTCCGGTGGAAATCTTTCCGTCGGTCTTTTCCGGCATAGGACTTATTGTGAAGTCCCAGTAGTCCGTTCCCCTGAGGCGGTACAGGTCATATTTCCCCTTCATCCCGAGTCTTTTCCTGTCCAGTGTCAGTACATCACCTTCCGAGGATTTCTCCCCGATATGCCCCACGGTGACCAGGAGATACTCCGGGGAAATTCTGTAGACTGCCGCAAGGAATGTATCGTCGGAATGACTGACCACAGGAGGGTGATTGTTGATTGAGAACAGAACGGCTTTTTCCATGGGAAGGCTCTTCCACATCAACCATAATGGCACGATGTATTGACGAAATGTGGGGTCCTTGGGATGCGAAAGAGGTCCGGGCAGTTGCGTGCCAAGGTTCACGTGCGGGAATTCACCCACACCTGCATAGAAGGCAACGGCGCGGGGACTTCGGTACTGCGCAAAAGCGCCAGTCCATATCATGGGGATACCGATGGACTGGGATGTATAGAAGAAATTGCTCTCAATGTCATCCATCAGGTGTCCGCGTTCCTGTTCGCCGCTTAAGTACCCGTCAACAAGATCCTGTCCGGCAGCCGTAATCCACGGGCCTGTGTGGCTGATAAAAAGCCCGCGCGGCCCCACGATGCGTCTGACCAGCAGCATTATGCGGTAGAAACGTTTGACGGGAAACCTGTAGTCTTTCTCCACTATGCACCACGGACTTCCACCATCAACATAGATACCGTCGTAGTTACGTTTCAAAATCCCGCGAAACCAGTTTTTCTTCAGTCCGTCTTCGTACAGGCGGGAATAAAACATAACCCTTATGTCATGCGCGTGGCACCTGGCTACCAGTTTCCTCATGTACGGTTTATCCCTTACCTCGTCGCACCGTACCTGATGGGTGGGCCATGAGCTTTCGTGCAGGCATAATACCGAAGCACCGTATTTCGCCATTTTGTCCGCAAGATCAATAGACGGTGATTTTCCCGTTTCAAACCAGTGGTATATGCGCTGGCCCACGGCACGGCTCTTTTGCGGTGACCGGGAGACGGCAATTCCCCATGTATTCCTGTAAACTGTACCCGGCAAAATAGTTGCAGGCGAATTTAAAATCTCCCACCTGCAGGACATTTTACCGTCTCTGGGACCAAAAAAATTACCGGTTTTCCTTCTGTCGTCAGTCCCCAACGCCTCCCATTTTTCAAGGAAAAATTCCACGTGGTTGGAGAACCGCTCCTTCCTCCCGAAATCAATCCCGATATACGGGTCAAGGCATCCGTTTATCCGGCGCGAATCCCGTCGTGTCTTGAACCTGTCAAGGCCTGTTTCCCCGACGCTTACGGTCATCAGGCTGCCCGCTTCGTCGTGCTCAATCGCGTCAAGCTCCGGCCGCTTGAAACACCACCACCTGAACCACTGAAACGGCTTGAATGGCACGGTCATGCCGAGTCCACACTTTCTTATGGTTACCGGGGTTGCGTCTTTGCCGTAGCTTATGTCAATGTCGCAGAATAACACGCCGGTTTCATAGACGGTATAATCCAGGATGATACCTATGGGGCCGCCCGGAACCGTCAGCGTATTGGTGAAAGTGAAGGCCGCGCACGTTTTGGTTTTCTTCTTGAAAGCGAAGTCGGATTTCCGGGAATCCTTCAGTGTGCGCTTCCAGCTCTCTCCTTCAATGGAAAACGACGGGATTGTGCCTGTTTCAGGGGCTGTCAGGATGAAATCTGCTTCCATGTCGTTCAGGCATATCCGGCTGATTTCCCCGTTGCCGGACATATCCCATTCCATGCGGAAAAATGCACCTTCCAGCGTCAGTCTTTGCGAAGTCTTTCTAATCTCCATTTTCCTTCCTTTTGTCAGTGTTATTTTACAGGCAGGCGCCTGAACCATTTTGTGGTTTGAGCCGGCATGGAAAAGATGTATTCTTCGGCATTTCTTGCAGCCACCGCCCCGGTTTCAATATCTACCAGGGTACTCTTGCCTTTCCATCGGAGCGTCTTTTCTCCCGAAGTGCGGGCGTGTATTACCATGAAACCGTTCCCTGCGTAAGTGGCGTCTCCTTCCGGTCCGACGGGTATGATACCTGCCAGTCCTGCGATCTGCCGCAACATGGAAGGGGTGAATCCTCCGGGCAGGGAAATATATACCGAAATCCAGTCAGGAAAACGTTTAACTGCTATAACAACGTCATCAGTCCCTGACAAGCGAGTGATTGGCGTGGCAGTTTCATCTTCCACAACGAAGAGAGGGCCTTTGGTCCGTTCAAACAAAGCGTTCAGAGAGTCAAACCTGTACTCTTTTCCTGCTTTTTCCACGATGTTCATTCCTGTTAGCCTTCGGATATTTCTTGAAAAATTCTCTCCGCAGCTGTATCCGGCAGCGTGAACAAAGACAAGAATGTTACCATTTTTCTGCATGTTTTTTTCAATCCATTCAATCTGTTCGGGTGACATACTTGCAGCCGAAAGAAACAAGTTTATCTTGTATCTCGGTCTTGCAGGATTGTCCACATCGGATAACAAATAGCCATCCCATGACAATCCGGACAGATTCAGGGCATTTCTGGCACTGTAATGTCCTGCCACGGACGCATAGAAGCCGTAGTTCTCTTTGCTCGTAATGAAAACAGGCAGTTCTTCATCGCAAAAGACGGCCAGCTGTCCGTGATCCGATGGCAACGGTTGCCTCGCAGATTCCTCGGCCGCCTTGCGAGCTTCCTGCAGGCTTGCAATTGCATTTGCCGACCACCAGTTGTTACCACCGAGTCCGTAGACCCATGCACCGCCGGACTGACAGAGTGACATGCCAAGGTCCCTGCGTACCTGGTTCATCAGGCCAACGTCACCTTTCGGGACTCCGTAATCATTGCGCAGGTTTTCTGCAAGGTAGGAATAGTCCGAACGGTGGTCAAGCTCAATGAGGTAGAACTTGTTGTGCAGTCTCAACGAACCGGTAAGAGAATTCAGACAACCTGGGCGCCCGAGAGTGCGGAAAAGCCCGTATTCCGGCACACTTACTACGCCATCCAGATACGGCTGGCTCACGAGAGTTTTCAACGCGGAATGGTTGATTCCGTGGCCGTGGATAAAATCCGCATAATACGCGCTTGCAACTACCGGACGGCCTATCGCTTCCTTGAAAGAGCGGGCAAAAAGATTTATGGTTTCAGCCGTACCCTCGGAGTGAAACCGTCCGGCGTCTATTTCGCGGCGATCTGCGCCACTGGCCGTGATACGGAAATAACTTTCGTCCGTACGCTTCGGTATGGACGCCGTTTCAAAGGTCACCTTCGGGTCACCCCATGCTTTTTTCAGGTCAGCAACGTTATTCCTGTAGGTCTTGCGCAGCCAATCACGGAATGCCGCGGAAGTGCCGTCGGAGTAGTCCCACTGATACCACAGGTAGCTGTACCACTGTCCGTCTGAACCGCATACAATGTGGATGCCTGCAACACTTTTCTACCCGCTTCCCCGGATAGTTTGCACATCTTGCACCTCCTGCCGTTTTTACCCGGCGTTAACTGTTTCCTTTTTCAGCAATGAAGAGACTGACTTCCTTTTTATGAAGGTGAATTCCTCTTTGATGATTTCTTCCTCTTCAGGCAGTCCGTTTCTTATCGCCTGCAAGAGTTTGTCAACAGAGGTCTTTGCCATACTGCCGTAAGGAATCTCAAAACAGGATACCGGAGGAGTTAGCGCCTTAAGCCCCTCCCAGTCCCGCAAGGATATGATAGAAATATCCTGTGGCACATTGATGCACATTATGGACATTTGTCTCAGCAGGTTCACACATGCGGCGGCCGGTTCTGTGACAATGGCGGTTACATCCGGATTCATTTCAAGATAGCCGCGCATAATCTGGTCACCGGGGAGTTCTTCCCACTGTTCCAGCGGTCCGGTAAACTCCACGCTCACAACCCATCTCGGTAGAAGACCGCCGCGCTTTGCGTAGAAGGACTTATAGGCGTTCTCGGTCTCATTTTCCTTGCTGGCGCACACCAGTCCTATTCTCCGGTGTCCCAGTTTCCAGAGATGTTCCATGGCAGACCGGACAGCCTGCATATCGTCCCCCCTGACAAGGGCGGCTTTAAGCTCTCCCACAAATAGGGCATTTCCCCATCTTATATAGGGAAATTTGTCTTTTTCCAGGACTGTAAGCGACTTCTTGCAGTTCGGTGTATCCAGAGTTACGATGATTGCTCCCGAAAGATTCATCTGCCGTATCTTCTGGTACAGGTTCACCGTTTCGTAGAAATCTTTTTCAAAAGGGATTATCTTGAGGTCAAATCCGAGCGGGTGGAGAAACTGATATATGTGTTCGGATATTCTTCTTATGCGTTCTTCGGCTTCCTTGAAATAGAAGAACCCGATTGTGGGAGAGTTCTCGCCGGCATTATCCTTTATGAAGGTCCCTGCTCTTCGCTTTCTCACAATGAGCCCTTTCTTCTTCAACCCGTTCATGGCATTGGCCACGGTGCGGGTGTTCAATTCCATGAACCTGCTCAACTCCATGTCCCCGGGGAGTCTTGTTCCCGGCGTAAGAACGCCGCTGACAATCAACTTCTCAAGCTCTTTTTCCAGCTGGTAATAGAGCGGTATGGGGTCGTCTCTGCGAATCCTGTTCTTGATATCTTTCAGGTTGTCCTGCTGCATATTTACCTCGCAATAAATGCACTTATATACCTTTATACCACATTAAATTATTTTTGTCAAGTCTATTGCAGGCTGACCGTGTGTGCTATAATAAAAGGTGTGTAAAAGTTCGGAGGTATTCAATGGTAAAACCCGATACATGGATAAGAAGGATGGGAGAGAAGATGATAAGCCCTTTCCATCCGGAGAAAGTTAAACAGGGGATCTCTTTCGGGGTGTCCTCTTACGGTTATGATTTTACGCTTGCCGACGAGTTTTTCATATTCAGGGGAACCGGTCCGGTCTCGCCAAAGAAAATAAGGGACTCGGATTTTGAAAAGTTTTCCGGGAAGGTGTGCACAATACCTCCCAACAGTTTCATCCTTGGCAGGAGCGCGGAATATTTCAGGATACCTCGCGAAATTACGGGAATATGTTTCGGCAAGTCAACCTATGCGAGATGCGGCATAATAGTAAACGTCACCCCGCTTGAACCGGAATGGGAAGGAAATATAACGGTGCAGGTTGCAAATCTTACCCCTGTTCCCGGCGAGGTTTATGCCGGAGAAGGTATCGCGCAGATACTGTTTCTCCAGGCGGATGAGGTCTGTGATAAGTCCTATAAGGATCTTGCAGGCAAGTACCAGTCTTCAAGGGGTATTCTTCTGCCACGTTGAAACGGAGCCGGGCTTCAGAGTACCTATTACGTTTCTCACGTTTTCTATCCTTTCCGCTATGTCCGGATGGCTTCTCAAAAAGCTTAGATTTAAGGACGGGGATTTGCTCTCAATATCCTTTAATTTGTTGAAAAACGTTATCATCCCTTCGGGATTGTATCCGGCGCGGTAGGCGTAGGTTACGCCGTACGTGTCTGCACGCAGTTCCTGGGACCTGCTGTATTTCAGCATGCCCAGGGTAAATGCCGCATCAACCGCGTTCTGGATTGCCGCACTCCTGTTCTGGAGCAATATCTGTGCCGGGATTGAGTACATGATGGATTTCTGCATCTGGTTTACTCCGTCTCTTGCGCAAACATGAGCGACTTCATGTCCCATTATGTTTGCCAGTTCGTCGGAGGACGGTGTTTCCTTGAGGAGCCCGCTGTAAAGGTATATGTAGCCGCCGGGCAATGCGAATGCGTTCACTTCATCGTTCTCCATAACCCTTACCGTGTATGTCAGGTTGGGTCTGTCCGAAGACTTTCCTATTTTCTGTATGATCTCCTTGATTCTTGCGGGGGTCTCCAATATCTTGTTTTCCTTCTGCATCTTGTTGTCCGCGGCGACGCCCATATCAATCTCATCCTGCTCGGAATACATGGTGTATTCCGTCTTCTGTGTGACCGGGTTGTAGTAGGTGGTACAACCGGCGAGTAGCGCAAGAAACAAAACAGCGATTATCTTCTTCAGCATGTTTTCCCCCTTATTTGCCTATGCAGAACTGCGAGAAAATCCTGTCCATAACGTCTGCCGAGACGTCTCTTCCCGTAAGTTCGTCTATCTTTCTTATGCAGGTTTTCAGGTTTTCGGCTGCTATCTCAATCTCCGCATTGTCCAGTATGGTCTTTTCCGTCAGCAGCAGTATTTCTCTTATCTCCACTATTTTACCCTCCTGCCGGAGATTAAGAAACATTTCGTCGCCTTTCATTTCCCCGTAACCTTCCAGTATGAGAGCATATATTTCATTTTCCAGCCTCTCTATCCCCGCCCCGGTTCTTGCAGATATGGAGACAATCCTTTTCCGCGGGAACTCTTTTTCCAGTTGTTCTTTCTCAATTTTCTCGGGCAGGTCGTTCTTGTTAATGATTATCAGATAGTTTTTCCCCTTTATGTGCGCCAGCAGCTGACGGTCATACTCGTTCATTTTCTTGCTGCCGTCAAGCATTATTAGATTTACCTCCGCTTTATCCATCCACCTGAGGGCTATTTCCACCCCCATTCTTTCTATCCGTCCACGGACATTCCGTATGCCCGCCGTGTCTATGATGTTTACGGGGATACCCCTTATGTTTATCGTTTCCTGTATTGCGTCTCTCGTTGTCCCCGGAACTTCCGTGACTATTGCTCTGTCTTCCTTCAGCAGTGAGTTGAGCAGGCTTGATTTGCCTGCGTTTGCGCGTCCGGTTATTGCTGCATTTATGCCCTGCTGAATGAGCTTTCCTTTGCCCGCGCGTGAAATGGTTTTTTCGGTAAAGGACAGTACTTCCCGTATTCTCCGTGCCGTGTCAAACCCGGAGGATTCAACATCTTCCTCGTCAGGAAAATTGATCCGTGCTTCCATTACCGACAGGGCTTCCAGCAGTGAATCCCTTATAACCGCAAGTTCTTTTGAAAAATTTCCCTTCAGTTTGTTTACAGCCATGTCCAGAGACCTGTCTGTCTTGCTGTAGATGACCTCCAGTATGCTCTCCGCCTGCGCAAGGTCTATCCTGCCGTTGACAAAAGCTCTTTTAGTGAATTCCCCGGGCAGTGCCTGCCTTGCGCCGTTCCTGATACACGCCGACAAGACTTCTTTAAGGGGAACAATACCCCCGTGGCACCCGATTTCCGCCATGTCCTCCCTCGTGTAGCTGCGGGGTTTCCGCATTATGGTTACGAGTACCTCGTCAAGTGTTTTTTTCCCGTCCACGACGTACCCGTAGCGTACGCTGTGGGAGGGCAGTCTCCGGAGGCCGGTTTTTCCTGCAGGCCGGAATATTCTTTCAATAATTCTATATGTATCTGGCCCGCTGATACGCACTATCCCGATGCCGCTTATTCCCAGGGGTGTTGAAATTGCGCAGATTGTATCGTTTTGCATCTCTCTATTCTAACATATATAATATTTTCTGATGGAAGCGAGAAAGAAGTACGAAAACGTGAAACTCTTCTGCGGCATCCTCTACAGGGATGAGGATATCTTCAATGCCGCTTTAAGGAAACTTGTCCTGAAATTCGGAAACGAGGTTGACCTTTCCGCCGGTCCGTTCAATTTTGATTTCACAGGATACTACCGGGATGAGATGGGTGATAGCCTCAAGAGGCGCTTTGTTTCATTCAAAAAGATAGTATCGCCGGAAAATTCTTGCTCGTGGAAGATACTTACCAACAATATTGAGAAAGAATTTTACGGAACCGGTGAATTTCCGAGAAGGGTGAACCTTGATCCCGGCTACATGAACCTGTCAAGGGTGATTCTTTTTTCGGCCAAGGATTTCTATCACAGGATATATCTTGGGAAAGGAATTTTTGCGGAGGTGACGCTTTATTTTAAAAAAAACAGGTTCGTGTTCCTGCCATGGACTTTCCCTGACTACAAGAGTAAGGAGTATCTTGATTTTTTCATGCGTTTGAGGGAGGTCTACAAAGTGCAGCTGCACAATGAGAAAGTGGATCCGAGTACTGACTGACGCCGCAATAGATACGGAATTGGTCTTGACAATGAGAAGGCTCTCCGGTACAATTGCCTTAAGCAGTTGAACATTTCATACATTTCATACAAGTTATACAAAATACGGATTTCATCTTAAAAAAAGGTCTGAAGGAGCGCTAAAATGAAAAAGTCGCCCAAGTTCTTCGGGAAAGTCTCCGTAGGCAGCAAGGGACAGATTGTCATCCCGGCTGAAGCAAGAAAAATGATGGATATCAAACCGGGGGATAATCTGATCATCATGTCCGGGCCGTCGCACAGGAAGAGAATGTTAAACATTCTTCCGGAGGATGAGTTCAGAAAGTTTCTTAAGTTTTTTGAAGAACACATCACTGATATGAAAAGGGCGGTTTCAAAGACGCCAAAATAACCTGTAAAGATACATGAGCAGGTTCTACAACGGGAGAAAAAATGTCCGTTCTGCGAAAGAAAATCATTATGGCGGTCGTTCTTGTATTTGCGGGACTGTTCGGCTGGCGGGTATATGGCAGAATAGTCAAGGCACGGCACACAGGCGGGCCTTCGCAGGCAGGAGTCGCGGTTGAAGTGACTCCTGTCGTCAAAAGCACCATACGGGACGTGAAGCAATTCACCGGTTCGCTGCAGCCGCACTCGCAGTTTATCGTGGCTCCGAAGGTGGCAGGCCGCCTTGAAAAGATCTTTGTTGACATGGGAGACAGCGTGAAACGGGGCCAGCTTATTGCAGAACTGGACAGCCAGGAATACGTGCAGGAAGTTGAACAGGCACGCGCGGAACTGGAAGTGGCCAGGGCGAGTGTGGCGGAATCCATGAGCGCACTGGATGTCGCGAAACGGGAGTTTGAGAGAATCAGGGTTCTGCGTGATAAGAAAATCGCGTCAGAATCTGAACTTGACCAGGCTGAAGCTTCTTACAAGGTGAACGATGCCAGATTGAAGGTTGCCGGGGCGCAGGTAGAACAGAAGCAGGCCGCTCTGAAAGCGGCGGAGGTGCGGCTGTCCTTCACGCAGATACGCGCATCGTGGGAGGACGGAAGCGGGACAAGGGTAGTCGGAGAGAAATACGTGGATGAGGGCACAATGCTCCGTGCCAATGACTCCATCGTTTCCATCCTGGACATTGACTCCATAAAAGCCGAAATATATGTTGCCGAGGAGGACTATTCCAGGGTGTACATAGGACAGTCCGTTGTCCTGACCACCGATGCTTATGTTGGCAGAGAGTTCACGGGAACGATCGTACGCATGGCTCCTGCATTGAAGGAATCCTCACGCGCGGCAGACATTGAGGTCGCCATCTCCAACCCGAAGCATCTGCTCAAGCCCGGCATGTTTGTGAGGGCGGAAATTGAGATGGCGCGCCGCGAGGGAGTAACGGTTGTGCCGTTCGCCGCCCTGGTAAAGCGTGACGAAAAACAGGGGGTCTTTCTTCTCAACAGAGGAGAAATGAAGGTCAGTTTTGTTCCGGTTAAGACGGGAATTGTCACCGCGGACCTGGCTGAAATTGTCCAGCCGGCCATTGAAGGATATGTTGTGACTCTCGGACAGCATCTTCTTGATGACGGGTCAAGCGTTGTCCTGCCGGAAGAGGAAAAAGAAAAATCGGCAGTCCCTCATAATTCAGGCGTACCAGGAAGAATTCGGGATAAAGGAAGCAGACCATGAAAATGTCCGAGTTCTCAATTCACCACCCCAAGCTCACCACCATGGTGGTGCTCATGGTCATAATCATAGGCGTCGTGTCCCTGCGCCAGCTTCCAATTGATCTCATGCCGGATATCTCCTACCCGGCTCTCAACGTATCGGCGACATATGAAAATGCAAGTCCGGAGGAGATAGAAGAGCTTGTGACCCGTCCCATAGAGGAAGCCATGAGTGCAGTCCCGGGTGTTGAGGAGGTTGCATCGGTATCGTCGGAAGGAACAAGCCGGGTAACGGTATCCTTTTCATGGGGAACAGACCTGGATACCGCGGCAAACGACGTGCGGGACCGCCTTGACCGGGTGATGCGGCAACTGCCGGAAGACATGGACAGACCCTCACTTTTCAAATTTGACCCGTCCAGCATGCCGATCCTTATCATGGGCGCTTCCGGCAACATGGATCCCATTGAATTGCGCAGGATCATAGATGAACAGGTCAAATACCGTGTTGAACGGGTGCCCGGCGTGGCGTCTCTGGACGTGAGAGGCGGCCTTGAGAGGGAAATACACGTTGACCTCTACCTGGACAAAATTAAGGGGCTCCGCCTCCCGCTTGATCAGATCCTGACTTCTATCAAAGCGAGCAACATCACCCAGCCGGCCGGAACGGTGGAACGCGGTAACTACGAAGCCGTCGTCCGCACCCCGGGAGAATATACAAACCTGGAACAGCTACGCGACACGGTCGTGGCCACGATTGACGGAGCGCCCGTCAGGATAAGGGATATCGCTTCCGTTGAGGATTCCTATCAGAAGGTTACCCGCATTGTCAGGGTGAACGGCCGTCCCGGCGTAAACCTGTCGGTTACAAAGCAATCCGGGAAGAATACGGTTGCGGTAGCACGGGCAGTTCTGAAGGAGGTTGAAAACATAAACCGGGATATCAAGCAGATAAAGATTATTCCCATAATAGATTCTTCGGACTATATCAGACGTTCAATATCTTCAGTCGGCTCTTCGGTTTTCTACGGCGGGTTGTTTGCCATCCTTGTATTGCTCTTCTTCCTGCGGAGCATCAGCAGCACGGCAATAATTTCTATCGCCATACCAATCTCAATAATTGCCGCTTTTGCTTTGATGTATTTTTCCGGGTTCACACTGAACATAATGACCATGGGCGGCCTTGCGCTGGGGATCGGGATGCTTGTGGATAACTCAATTGTGGTACTGGAGAATATCTATCGTATACGGGAAGGAGGCCTGGATGCCGAGCAGTCTGCCATAAACGGTACGCATGAAGTTGCGGCCGCGGTTATTGCAAGCACGCTTACAACGGTAGTGGTTTTTCTTCCTCTCATATTTCTGCAGGGCATGGCGGGAGTCATGTTCAAACAACTGGCTCTGGTGGTAAGTTTTGCATTGTTGTGCTCTCTTGCCGTTGCCCTGACGGTGGTTCCCATGCTGGCTTCAAAATATCTCCATCCCATAAAGCCGGCCTATTTTGCCGGTGAGACGCTTGCGCACAGGTTGGTCAGAACCAGCGGCAGGATGCTTAACGGGTTGGACAATGCTTACAAGAGAATCCTGCACCAGGCACTCTTGCACAGGAGAAGAGTCTTGACGCTGATAATTGCAGTTTTCATGGGAAGTCTTCTCCTGATTCCCCTTGTAGGTGTGGAACTCATGCCGCAGAGCGACGAGGGAGAAGTGCGCGTGGACGGCGAAATGGACGTGGGAACAAAGCTTGCCGTGGTTGATGAAAAGTTCCAGACAATAGACTCCATAGTCAGGAGAGAAGTTCCGGAAATAAAAAGTATGGTTGATGCCGTGGGCGGCACAGGCTTTATGTCTTCAGGCGGACATACCGGACAGATTCGTATTGCGCTCAAACCTCAAGCTGAACGGAAACGATCCAGCGAGCAGATTGCGTCCGTCCTGCGGCGCAAATTGTCGCATATTCCCGGGATGACCGTTCGCACGCGTGCGGGAACCGGAATGTTTACGAGAATGCTGTTGCGGGGCGGCGGAAGTTCCGACAGGGTGCAGGTGGAGATACGGGGCTATAACATGGATACTGCCGACGCTCTTGCCCTTCAGGTGAAAAATGCAGTGGAAAAGGTGGAAGGTATTACCGATGCGAAAATCAGCCGTGAATCCGGAAGTCCCGAAGAGCTTGTCATTGTGGACAGGCAGAAGGCTGCCGATCTCAAGCTGACTGTATCTTATATAGCCCAGATACTTCAGACTGCTATAGGAGGCAGTACGGCCAGTTACTACAGAGAGGGAGGGGATGAATACGCCATACTGGTCCGTTTCAAGGATGCCGACACGATGTCCATGGATGAGATGCTGGACCTCACGCTGACCAATTCCGCGGGACAGTCCGTGATGCTGCGGAGCGTTGTTGAAGTGCAGCCATACAGCGGGCCGGTCAGCATAGAAAGGAAGGATCAGGAGCGCATCGTTAGCGTATCGGCAAATACAAGCGACAGGGACCTGGGTTCCATCCTGAGTGATGTAAAGAGCAAATTGGGGGCAATTCCGGTGCCCAGGGATTTCACCGTGAGTTTAACCGGCGAATACGAGGAACAACAGAAGGCTTTCAGAGAACTGACAGGTGTTTTTATTCTTTCCCTGCTCCTTGTTTACATGGTCATGGTTTCACTCTACGAGTCTCTGCGCGATCCGTTTGTGGTAATGTTTTCCGTTCCTCCTGCGGTTATCGGCGTCATATGGATGCTCTTTCTCACCGGAACGACATTCAACATGCAGTCATTCATAGGTTGTGTTATGCTGGGCGGCATCGTGGTCAACAACGCCATAGTTCTTGTTGACTATATTAATCTCATGCGGCGCCGGGACAAACTGCCTTTGCGTGAAGCCATAGAAGAAGCCGGGCGGCGGCGCTTGCGACCGATCCTGATGACATCTCTTACCACCATGCTCGGCTTGTTACCCATGGCTCTGGGTTTAGGGGAGGGCGGAGAGTTCCAGGCTCCGCTGGCACGCGCGGTAATAGGGGGCCTGCTCCTGGCAAGCCTGATTACACTTTTCATTGTTCCGGTTGTCTATTTCATCTTTGAGAGCCGTCTGGAAAAGAAGGAGGAAAAACTGATTTCTTCCGGCCGGACAGAGGCATAGGTCAACAGAAAGAAGGAGGACCATAGCATGAGGAAGAAGAGAATATTTCCAGCAGATTTACTTACCCGTTTCTTAATTATCCCGGTTTTTTGCGCGTTATGGGTTCTTGAGTTTCCATGCATATCAGAAGGCGCGGAAAAACAGACCGTGCAAACAGGAGTTTCTTCATCTGCGGAAAACGTTCCGCTGGCGATAACGCTGGGGGACGCCATTGTTATGGCTCTCAAGAATAACCGCGCCTTGCGCGTTGAACGTCTGAATCCATCCATAAGAAAGACCTATGAGAATCAGGAGAGCGCCGTTTTTGACCCGGCCGTTTCAGCGGAGGTTTCCGCCTCCCGCGAGAGGTCATTGGAAACAACTGACACCACAGGCGGTATCACGGACGGAGGCGTGGAAATCACCAAGTTCCTGCCCACAGGCACGGAACTGTCAGCAGGAATAACTGCATACAGGGACTGGTCCGACCTTTACAGCGACAGGTACGGCACCCGGCTCGGGCTCACTGTTACTCAATCTCTCCTGCGGGGCGGGGGCATTGATTTCAACCTTGCCAGTGTCCGTCAGGCAAGGCTTGACACACTCTCTTCACAGTACGAACTGCGCGGTTTCGCGGAGAACCTGGTTGCAGAGGTTGAGATGACGTACTGGAATTATGCGCTTGCCATTCGTCAGATAGAAATCTACCGGCAGTCCGTAGACCTGGCAGAGCATCAGCTCAAGGAGACCGAAGAAAGGATCAGCGTGGGAACGATCGGGGAGATAGAGCTTGCGGCGGCCCGGGCAGAACTGGCGCTCCGGAAGGAAGCCATGATAAATGCGCAAAGCAACCTTGAAAGTATTCGCCTGCGGCTGCTGCGACTTCTGAATCCGTCAAATAACGGATTGTGGAATCGCGGGATAACGCTCAAGAACCTGCCTGCAGTGCCGGACGTGAAACTTGACGATGTGGAGTCTCATTCGGCAGTTGCGCTGCGCATGCGGCCCGACCTTAACCAGGCGCGGCTCGCCATAAATCGCGGCGATATAGAGATAGTCAAGACAAAAAATGGACTGCTTCCCAAAATGGACCTTTTCATCAATCTTGGAAAGACGGGATATGCGGATTCGTTTGGCGGTTCAGCGGAGGATATCGGCGGAAAGGGTTATGACATTTCCGGCGGGATTGCTTTTGAGTGGCCCATAGGCAACAGGGATGCGGAATCGCGCCACCGCCGGGCTGTTCTCGGTCGTCAGCAGGCAGGAGAAGCGCTGGAAAACCTTACACAGCTGGCAGAGCTTGACGTGAGGCTTGCCTACATAGAGGTCAACCGCGCGTCCCAGCAAATAACGGCAACTGCCGCCACCCGGAGTCTGGAGGAGGAAAAACTTCGCGCGGAAACTGAAAAGTTCAGTGTCGGCAGGTCAACTGCACTGCTTGTAGCCCAGGCGCAAAGAGACTTTCTGGATTCTCAAATAACGGAAGTGCAGGCATTGGTAAACTACCTGAATTCTCTGGTTGACCTGTTCCGTCTGGAGGGTTCTCTCCTTGAAAGACGCGGCGTCTCTACCGATTCCCTTCACTGAAGAAGGTTTGAGATGTTGATATAATCACCATGATTGATGAGAAAAATAACCTGATACACGGGCCTGTGTTACAGTCCATCATTGCGATATCCATGCCTATTATTCTTGCCAGTTTTTTGCAGACGGCATACCAGTTGACGGATACCTTCTGGGTCGGCAGGCTGGGAACCGCCGCCATCGCCTCGGTCTCTTTGAGTTTCCCGGTTATCTTCCTTATAGTCTCTCTGGGGGGAGGGTTATCCATTGCCGGTACAATACTGGTTGCCCAGTACAAGGGCAAAAATGACGAGAAAGCCGTGGACCATATTACCGCCCAGACTCTGTTAACGGTTCTCGTGATTTCTGCAATTCTTTCCTGCACGGGTTACTTTTTATCCCCGTATTTCGTCAAGCTTCTGGGTGCCGGAAAAGACGTGTTCACAAACGCGGTCTCCTACATGAGAATCTCTTTTACGGGCGTGATATTCATGTTTGCTTTCATGGTTTTCCAGTCGCTGATGAGGGGAGTTGGAGACGTAAAAATACCGATGTATATTATTCTCGGAACGGTTCTGATGAACCTTGTAATTGACCCGCTTTTCATAATGGGCTATGGATTTGTTCCTGCTCTCGGTGTTTCAGGCGCAGCACTTGCCACTATTATCGCGCAGGGCATTTCTGCATCCATCGGAATATACCTGATGTTAAGAAAAAGGCACCAGATACAACTTCACTTGAGGGGTTTCAAACCGGATTTCCCGCTGATAAGAAAAATGTTCCTGCTCGGTTTGCCGGCCTCCGTGGAACATTCAACCGTGGCCCTTGGCATGAATCTTCTGATATTTCTTGTAACCGGGTTCGGGACGATTGCAATTGCGGCATACGGCATAGGACAGAGGATATCCAGCTTTGTAGTCATCCCGACTATCGGACTTTCAATGGCAACTTCCACTCTCGTGGGACAGAATATGGGAGCCGGCAAGATAGAAAGGGCTGAAAGAATAGTTCGTGTTGCGGTACTCCTCGGGTTCATAATTCTGACAGTGATGGGAATACTGATGTTCGTGTTTGCAAATCTCCTGGCCAGAGTCTTTATCCCGGGCGAGCCGGAAACCATTGTAA
>Ga0116202_10001031_pt1 | contig 16237 bp, 16 predicted proteins | sample LakKivw325mmetaG_FD_94479 | JGI IMG/M metagenome (GOLD analysis project Ga0116202, IMG submission 94479) | Anoxic lake water microbial communities from Lake Kivu, Rwanda to study Microbial Dark Matter (Phase II) - Lake Kivu water 325m metaG | ecosystem: Environmental > Aquatic > Freshwater >...
GTCCAGAGAAAAATATGGCAAAAACCAGAAAGAGAATTTTTCTCATATTAACCGCCTGTCGTTTTAAAAATCATCTGACCGAACTGAGCCGGATTATCAATTCTACCTGTCCATGTGACAACTGGAAGATGGTCAGAAATCCTCTGAAAATTAACCTGCCATTTTCCTGTCGGTGATCCGGATATATTAAAATCACTGAATGGAATACTGATCTCAGCAATCCAACCATTTGCTGTTATGCTGGTGGCTGTACTCCAGCCGGATTTCCATTCTGCGTCTTTATCATCTATCCCGTATTTCTTCCAGACATAGGCAAATTTAAGAAAATTTGTTGCATGCAGTGTGTACTGATACCATCTTTTATCAGAAGATGAAGGGTTTATGCATATGGTTATAAAATCGCGACTGTCAAAAGTCAGAGAGGATGCCTCAGGATCATTACAGGAGACAAGAATGTAGAGTTTTTCTTCATCAAATGCAATGGTAATTGAGGTCTGAACCTCAGAAAAAACCTTCTCACCGGAGACATAAACCATTGTTCTATCTTCCATCAGTGCTCTCCATATCCTATCATTGGAATTTCCATCAATAACAGGAGCTTGATTCACCTTAGTTGCAATAATTTTTTTCATCTGTGCCTCTGGCATTCCTTTCAAGGAAATCTCCTGTTTTTTCTGTATCTCAGGAATCATTGACTTCAGAAATACTGGGATTTTTCTATCAGATAAGTACTGGCGCGCCTGTGTACGCAATGGCTCTATATCCTGCCGGCTGAGATTTACAAGCGTATAAAGTCCCTTCTCCTCACCAAGTCTGCTGAGAGCCCAGGCTACCTTAAGTTTCACCTCAAGTTCTGCATTCTCAAAAATTCTTAACAGGCCGGGTATGGTTTCAGATGCATTAAGCAAAGCAATTGTTTCAACAGCCATGGACTGAATCCGATAATCCTGGCTGTTTATATCACGCAACGCAAACTTCAGTCCTGCTCTGTTTCCCAATATCGCAAGCGCATATGCCGCGCAGATCTGAATCTCCGGATCATCGTTCTTCAGTTGAGACAGCAGAAGAGGTATAGACTTTGTAATACCAGCTTTTCCGAGACCTATTATTGCAAGTTTTCTCATTTCAATTGAATCTTCGTTCAGAACAATATCCTTCAACACAGGAAATATTGCGGCCTCGGGTTGATAGGAAATCAATTCAAGCGCTGCCATTCTGACATCCTGGTATTTCGAAAACAACATCTGTTTTACGACAGGGGTAATCTGTTCATTATCCTTGAAAAATGAAAGTTTCTCAATTGCCTGATTTCTCTTTATTTCTTCTTTTTCTCCTATACCATCGCTGATATCAGCAATGATTTTTTTAAGAATATTTCTGGCATTCAATCTCACAGAACTTTCAGGGTCCAGTCTGCTGGCAAAATTGAGATACATAAGAAATGCGCTATCATTCTTATTCACATTAAACCATGCACTCAATATTGCTTTTCTCATTGTTGGTTCAGGGTTATTTTTGATTGAATCAAAAAATAAAGCCTCTTCTTCTTTCCCGATTTTTCCAATAAGTTCAACTGCTCTGATCCTTGCATCCAGCGAAAATTTTCTGCTTATAACCGCATCCTCAAGGACAGAAATAAAATCAGCATTTTTTGATGCAAGAATAATATTATATGCGTATTCTCTTACCCTTGCGGATTTATCATCAAGTTTTCTGACAATCGCCGGAAATGAGACGAAATCTTCAAACTTTTTGAGAGCCCAGAGGGAAAAAATCCTCACATTTTCATCGGGATCTTCAAGCTTCCCCACCAGAGCAGGTATGCTTTCGTTATCGCCAAGCCGAACTAAAGTTTTTATGGATTCAATCCTCAATTTGATTGATGGTTCAAGAAGTTTACTGCGCAAAAATTCAAACCCTTCTGCGGTCTTCATGTTCTCGAGCGCCCAGACAGCCTGGATTTTCACATCATCAAGTGGACTGTTCAAAAACTCAAGTAAAACTGGAATAGCGCGACTATCAGTTGTTGCTTCAAGCGCCCATATTGCATTAATCTGAGTTTTTACATCATCAACATTTGCTGACTTTTTTATACTGTCAAAAACAGAATCAGAAAGTTTTTTGAATGCGTACCTTGCCTCATCCCTGCCGAGAATCCTCCGAAGTGCCCAGAAAAGTTCTGACCTCACCTGAAAATTCTCATCGTTAAGATGGGATAGTACTGGATCAATCATTGTTTCATCACCAAACTTACCTATTCCAATTGCCGCCCAGTATCTAACCTGCCAGTAAGAATCATCAAGAGCCTTTCTCAGATCAAAAAGTACCTCTTCAGCAGAACCCCATTGAACCAACCCCTTAATACTGTTCAGTCTAACCTGCCAGTAAGCATCATTAAGACCTTTCTGGTATGATGTAACAAACGACCTATCTCCCAGTTTTAACAATGCTTCTGAAGCAAGAACTCTGACGTCGGTTGATGGATCATCAAGAACGATAAGAACATCAGGAAGAACTTTTGTGTTTTTTTCCGAAAGGATATTTTTTAAAACCTTTATCTTCTGCGCTGTTGTTCCATTAACAAAAATTTCCTTCAGATTTGTACTGCAATAACCAAAACCAAACAAACAGAAAAACAAAATAAAAACAAGATTAATCGTATAATTCTGGTGGAAACCCGATATCAACAATCTTAATTTTGCCTGCATAATTTCTACCCTGTTCTGTGTATAAGCCCTTTTTCCCAAAACCAAATGTTATTGTCCTATCTGCTTTTACGGCAACCCCATAAGTTTCACCTGTATCTGCGTCTATCCCAGAAGGTATATCAGCACTGATCACATATTTACCGGCATTATTTATGGCCTCAATAATCTGTCTCGCTCTTCCCCTGATTTCCCTGCTGAGCCCTATCCCAAAAATTGCATCAACTATTAAACCTGATTTCCTGAGTTCGCAGAAAAATATATCGTCAGTGAACTCATTTAGAACCAGGTTCATTTTAACCAGAATTTTATAATTTGTAAAGGCTGGTTCTTTCGCCTGTCCAGGATCAAAAATGGTAAACGTCACAACCGAAAAACCCCAGCAGTGAAGATATCTTGCAGTAACCATTCCATCACCACCATTATTTCCGGGTCCGGAAATTACAACAACCCTGTTCTTTTTATTTGCTTTTAAAACCCTCTGTACCTCAAGAGCAACAGCCCTGCCGGCACTCTCCATCAAAATCAAAGGTGGAATACAGAACTTTTCGTATGCTTGCCTTTCCTTTTCATATATCTGGTCACGGGTGAGAATTAGCCTTTTCATAAGTTCAACATTTTTCCCAATTTTAAACCTATTTCATAAACTGGCCCTGCTCCTATTGTAGCAACAAGAACTCCTGGTTTTACTGTCGAAGCGAGATATTTCACGATATTATCAAAATCCGGAATATATCTGGCGTTTGTACCGTTTCTTGTGATTCTTTCAACAAGCATTTCACTGTTAATAAGTTTCCTTTCCTGTTCAGAATCCCTCACAAAATAAATATCAGGCACGATTACCTCATCGGCAAGAGTAAAAGATGAAGCGAAATCCTCAAGTAAAAATCTTGTTCTACTGTATTGGTGAGGTTGAAAAACTGCAATTATTTTTTTTGTTGGAAACCTCTGACGAAGTCCCTTCAATGTTGCCACTATCTCAGTCGGATGATGGCCATAATCGTCTACGATTACAATATCATTTTTTTTAGCAATTATCTGAGATCTTCTTAACACTCCGGGAAACATGGCAAGAGACGATGCTATTTTTGAAAAAGGTATATCAAGCGTCAGTCCTGTGGTTGTTGCGGCAAGAGCATTCAGCACATTGTGTTTACCAAAAACCGGTGTGTATATCTTGCCGAGTTTTTGCCCCCTGTGGTAGCAATCAAACCTGTTTCCTTCTTCTGTAAACCTGATATTTTTCGCCTGAATATCCCCATGTTCAATACCATAACCAAAGCCAATGGTACCGCAATTATCAATAACCGATTGTACCCTGGGATCATCAATCATTCCTATAATTCTACCTCCAGGCTGAACTCTTTCTGAAAAATCCTCAAAAGCATTTTTTATATCATTGATGTCTCGATAGTAATCAAGGTGGTCCTCTTCAATTGAAGTAATAATACCGATTTCCGGAACCAGATGCAAAAAAGACCTCTTATATTCGCATGCTTCCACAACGAGAAAATTTGTTTTTCCAACCCCTGAATTTCCGCATCCACATATCTCTCCACCAATAACAAAATCAGGATCAAAACCTGCCTGCTTCAACATAAAAACAATCATGGCAGATGTTGTTGTTTTTCCGTGTGTTCCAGCAACAGCAATTCCTCTTTTCCTCAGCATCAACAGTCCAAGAGCACGTGGGTAGGAAATTACGGGTATACCCAGTTCCTTTGCCCTTTTACATTCAGGATTTTCAAAATTTATTGCCTGTGATCTCACAACAATGTCTATATTCCCAGCAATATTCAATGGCTTGTGTTCATAGAAAACTCTTATACCAATCTTTTCAAGATTCTGGGTTTGAATTGTTTTTCTGGCGTCTGAGCCCTGAACTTTCTTACCGAGAGCATTGAAAATCTTCGCAAGCCCGCTTGTTCCGGTTCCTCCGATCCCGACAATATGAACTGTATTAATTCTGTTAAGCCAGTTTTCCATTTTTATTCAATAATTTCAGGCAATGCCTTGCAAGATTACCATTGATATCGGCAATACGGGCAGATTTAAAAAGTTTTTTCCTTTCTTCCAGCTGTTCATCAAGTATTAACAAATTGTTGATCAGTTTCTCAGGGGAAGAGTCAGACTCTTCCATTCTTATGCATCCAAATTTCTCAGCCCATTTTGCATTACAGGACTGATGACCTCCAGCAAATCTGTACGGAATTAAAATAGATGGAATGCCCTTAAAAGAAAGCTCGGCAAGGGTTCCAGCACCGGCTCTGGCTATTCCAATATCAGAAAGGTTCATAAATAAAGGCAATGCGAGAGAAAAATCTTTCACAAGTGCCTTAATGCAATTTTTCTCATAAAAACTTTTAATCTTCTGGTAATCCTTTTTACCGGAAATGTGGATGAATTGAAATCGTGTGCTGTTAAGCCTTTTAAGGGAACTCAAAACCAGATCGTTTATAAACGCGGCTCCCTGGCTTCCTCCAAGAATAAGAACTGTTTTTTTATCGGGTGAAAGACCAAAATCCTCGGGAACGCAATCAGACGAAATCATTTCTTTTCTTAAAGGAAGTCCAGTGTGTATTGTTTTTTTCAGAAACTTTTCAGTTCCTTCAAAAGTAATGGCTGCCGGTATTCTGAATTTATTCAAAATTCTGTTAGCAAGGCCGGGCATAAAATTTTGTTCATGAATAATGACAGGTTTCCGTAAAACAAGCGCTGAGATTCCAATGAAAACCGAACTATAACTACCCATACACACAACAAGGTCTGGTTTTACTCTCAAAATAAAAGACAAACTCCTGATAAAAACAAAAATTGACCTCATAAAGATAAGAGGCATAAGGTATATTTTTTCAGGCCTTTTCAAAACACAAATGGGTATTAAAGTAAAATTTTTCGTTTCCCATACTTCATTATTTTTGATTTTTTTTTCTCCAGCAAAAACGACCTCGACGTCAGAAGAAATCTCTCTTATCTTTTCACCAAGTGCAACTCCCGGAAAGTAATGCCCGCCGGTTGAGCCCACCACGATTAAAATTTTCTTTTTCATTTCATGGTTTCTGAAAGATAGAGTATTTTATCATAATGCCGTGATATAATAAATTAATGAAATACGAAGAAAGGTTTTACAGAAATCTAATCAGTTCAGAATTGATATTCTGCACTGTTCAGGTTGAGGAAAGTGATCTTTTTATACTTGCAGAGAAGGATGTTTCATCTGAAGCAGAAATTGAACTCAGAAAACAGAGACAGTTTCTCAAGCAATATATAAAACTTTTTCCGGATTTTTATTATTCCTTTGAACCGATCAGATGTAAAGACAGTGCTCCTGAAATTGTTAGAATCATGGGTGATGCCTCTCTTCTGTGCAATGTCGGGCCGATGGCAACAGTGGCCGGTGCGATAGCAGAGATGGTTGGAAAAAAACTTTTGAAAATTTCAAAACAGGTCATCATTGAAAACGGTGGGGATATTTTTTTGATGACGGAAAAAGAAAGAACAATATCAATTTTTGCCGGAAGCAGCCCGCTTTCAATGAAAGTGGGTATCAGATTAAAACCAAGAGATCACTCTTTTGGAGTCGCAACATCAAGCAGCAAAGTCGGTCATTCAACAAGCTTTGGAACTGCTGACAGTGTCACTGTAATATGTCCAACAGCAACACTTGCCGATGGACTTGCCACCCATATCTGTAACTGGAAAATCGATTCAGATTTTTCAGATATAAAGAAAAAAATTAAGAATTTTCCTTTTCTTGAAGGTATAGTGGTAATAAAAGGCAAAAAAATGTTTGCCTGGGGAGACCTGGAGATTGTCTATCTCAATTAAAATAATGCAGATTCTGTCAAAACTGAGGGTATCAGCAGGCTGGGTTTTCTTTATTCTGATCGCGCTTATTGGCAAGGTTCAGAATTTCTGGCCCTGGCCATTATTACTTATAATTGGAGGTGAAAGTATCAGAACAATTGCAGCAGGCACAATCAAAAAAAATGAAATACTTGCAACTTCAGGCATATACGGCAACGTCAGACATCCGCTTTATTTTGGCAGTTCTCTTATAAGTCTGGGTTTTTGTTTGATGTGCAACAATATATTTTTATGGACATATTTTTTCATATTTTTTCCACTGTGCTACGGCCCGGCAATTTTTCTTGAAGAAACATATCTTGAAAGCAGGTTTGGAGAAAGATTTCAAAAATACAGGCAGACCGTTCCCGCATTTATGCCGTTCAGAATTCGGAAAATGGATTTGAAAAACAATCTTTCATTGAGATTGATATTTGAGAACAGGGAACATCACAACTGGTTGATTTTACTGATTACAGTGCTTGTGCTGGTTTTGAAAATAAAATTTATGGATATATCATTCCGCTGAAAATTTTGATTATCTTATGGTATCACGCAAAAATAAAAAACTTGACAAAGTGTTTGAAAAAAGTAAAATACTAACTCAATATTTTTCAAAAAGGAGAGGATTGTGGAAGTAACGGTAAAGGAGCTTCTTGAAGTTGGAGTATATTTCGGACATCCATCAAGACAGTTTGATCCACGGATAAGACCCTATCTGTTTGGAAAAAGACAGGGCATCTATATCATTGATATCAGTAAAACATGCGAAAAAATCTATCAGGCCGCAGAGGTTCTGCAGAGATTTGCAAGGGAGAAAAAATCGATTCTTTTTGTGGGTACTAAAAAACAGGCTCATGATGTAATAAAAGAGGTTGCAGAGCAAACCTCTCAACCCTATGTCAATTACAGGTGGATAGGTGGGACCCTGACCAATTTTAATGCAATAAGGAAGAGAATTGAAAGACTTGAAGAGATTGAAAAGCTTGAGGAATCCGGACAGATTAATTATTATACAAAAAAAGAAGCCAGTATAATTTTAAAAGAAAAGGAAGAATTGTTAAAGAAATTTAACGGAATAAGACATCTGAGAGAACTACCAGGAATTATGGTCGTTGTGGACATAAAGAAAGAAATCAACGCTGTTGCTGAAGCAAAGAAACTTGGAATCCCAGTAGTAGGTATTGTTGATACAAACGGAAACCCGGAACTTGCTGATTATCCGATACCAGCCAATGATGATGGCTTCAAATCCATACAGCTGCTTCTCGGAAAGCTTTCTGAGGCGATAAAAGAAGCACAATCAGAAAAAGAAATAATGGAAGAAAAACAGAATACACAGGAAGAAGGAGAAAAGAATGTCGCAGACAGTGGAGATGATAAAGAAACTGCGTGATCTCACCGGACTTGGAGTTATTGACTGCAAAAAGGCCCTGGAGAAAGCCGGGAATGATTTTGATAAAGCTCTTTCAATGTTGAAGGAACAGGGAATAAAAATAGCCGAAAAGAAAACAGAAAGAGTTACAAAAGAAGGGCTTGTAGGAAGCTATATACATTCCAATGGCAAGATAGGAGTTCTTGTCGAGATAACATGCGAAAGTGATTTTGTTGCGAGAACAGACGATTTCAAAGAATTGGTAAAGAATATATGCCTTCAGATTGCAGCAACTGCACCTGAATATGTAAGCAAAGGTCAGGTTCCGGCTGATGTTGTGGAAGAAAAGAAAAAGAGCTATAAAGATATTGAAGATTTTTATAAAGAAAAAGTCCTCTTCTGTCAGAGCTTTATACGTGATGATTCTCTGACAGTTGAAGAATATGTAAAAAGCAAGATAGCCAAACTTGGTGAAAATATAAATATTACAAGGTTCACCCGTTATCAGATAGGTGAGTGATTATGAAAGAGATTGTCTTTCGAGTTGGAAGTGAAAAGATAAAAGGTGTCTTGAATGATACAAGAACAGCATCAACCATATATTCTTCACTTCCGATAAAAAGCAAAGTAAATTTGTGGGGTAAAGAAATTTATTTTTCTGTTGATATTCACTGTTCGGATGAAAACGGCAAAGAACTTGTTGAAAAAGGCGACATAGCATACTGGCCAGAAGGTCCCGCCATCTGTATTTTCTTTGGACCAACACCAATAAGCAAGGAGAATGAAATAAGACCTTACAGCAGGGTGAATCTTATCGGAAAAATCAGTGGACATTGTATTGAAAAGTTGTATAATATAAAAACCGGTGAAGAAATTTTCATGGAACCCATAACCAATGGAGGTGTTTGATGAATGCATCGACGAGCGGGTTATTTTTTGAAATGGGTTATTTGCTCTCCCTTATAGTAATAGGACTGAGTTTTCTTGGATTTATGCTCGCGATGATGATGGACGAAATAAATAAGAAAAAAGGTATTGTTATGTATGTGCTTTCGATTATACTGCTTCTGCTCGGTGGATACTACTATTACACTGTTGGACAATGGCAAAAGTTGCAGGGCGGACCCTGCATTAATAAACTCAATTATTATCTCTACATATACAAAGAACAACCAGCTATTCAGCAGCAAATAATTCCTATTATGCCAGAAACTCCGCAGAATCAGTAAGGAATTGATTATGCGTCTGAATGGTGGTTGGCTTGTTTTCATTCTTTTTCTATGTTTGTCGTCAGGTTGCATCTATCCACCTCCCTATAGACTTGAGAAAAACCAGAATACCGGAATCATACCCGATAAAAGTGCGGTATATCTCATTGATGCAGCTGACGTTATTGTTTATCCTTCAGGTGTTTCAGTTACAACTGTACATCAGAAAATACTGATTACGGGTGAAAAAGGAAAACGTCATGGTACATTGCAGATATCGTATAATGACGACAGACAGAGTGTGGAAATACTTGAAGCAAAAACAATAACATCCGAAAATGAAGTGTACAGTGTTAAAAAGTCTGATATCAGAATAATCACTCCCGCTGAACTCAGTTCATACTCAGTGCTTTATCCAGGGATAAAGGTATGCACGGTTACATTTCCGGCGGTAAACATCGGCAGTACCATTGAATATGTATACAGGATAAAAACTAATAAACCACTAATACCCGGTGAGTTCTGGGACGGTTTCTATTTTCAAAATACAGAACCATTCATGCTCTCCAATTACAGACTGACAGTCCCTGACAATTTATCATTATACATTCATCCTTTTTCTGTTGATATTAAACAGAAAACCAGAAAAGGTAGATTTATAACATACGAGTGGGAAAAAAATAATATGCCGGCGATAGTACCTGAAAATATGATGCCTCCAATCTCTGAAATCGTTCCAAAAATACTTGTCACCACAATGAGGGATTGGAATGAAGTGGGAAACTGGTTTTTCAACCTTGCAGCTGATTCAACCATTCCAGATTCAAACATAAAAGCATTGGCTCTTAAAATAACAGAGGGAATGAGGACTGATGATGAAAAAATAAAAGCCGTGTATCACTATATATGCAAGAATATCAGATATATTGGACTTGAACTTGGCATACATGGATTTAAACCGCACAATGCAAAGGATGTAATGAAACTTGGATACGGAGATTGCAAAGATAAATCAGCACTTATGGTCGCAATGCTAAAATCACTGGGTATCAGGTCATACATTGCCCTGATAAATACTGAAAGGAATATTGAAGAAGGTATCCCGTTTCCAGGGCAATTTAACCATGCGATAGTGGCGATACCGATGAAAAATAATTTTCTTATACTTGACCCGACATCTGAGGTTATCCCCTATCCGGAATTGCCTCCATCAGATCAGAATAAGGCTGTGCTTGTACCAACTGAAGAAAAAACATTTTTTATAAAAACAGCCGCTGCCAGTCCAGAAGAAAATCAGAAAATACGCGAGATATCCGCCACCCTGGACAGTACCGGCAACCTTGCAGCAACTGTTTCAGTGAAATTGAATGGAATCTTCGCAGCTTCCATACGGCACGTCTTCAGATATCTCTCTGAAGAGGAAAGGAAGATGGAACTGGCCAGAAGCCTGAACAGAATTGTTCCAAACACAACTCTGAAAAAATTTGATATTAAAGGAATTGATTCACTTGATGAACAGGTGGAACAGGTTTATGCTTTCAATTCAAAAAAATACGCAACAAAAATTCAATCCAAACTTTTGTTCAAACCAGCTTTGCTTGAAAAAATGGAGGGGACCGAACTTGTAAGTCTTGAAACAAGAAAATTTTCAATTCGTATACCCTATAAGAGGTCCAATACAGATAGAATAATCTTTGTCATTCCGGAAGGCTATGCAGTGGATGCGTATCCTGAACCGCTGTCGATAAAAACCAGCTTCGGCAGGTATTCAATCAGCTTTGAAATAAACAACAACCAGCTTATCTATACCAGGTCGTTTGCTCTGGATGTTCTTGAGGTTTCACCTGAGGATTACAATGAATTTAAAACATTCTATGAACTTGTCGCTTACAATGATGGACTTTCTGTAATATTGAAAAGAATTGACTGATTTTTTGTGATAAAATATTAGACGGTTTTGATTTATCTGTCCTCTTTTCAAAAAAAATACAAAGGGGGTACATTTGGACGCTCTGCATTTAAAGGAATTGTTATCAGTAATGGAATCAATGAATGCTTCTGATATTCATCTTCAGGCTGGTTCACCTGTTGCGTATAGAATAAAAGGTGAAATAGTAAAACAGGAAAATATACCGGCTATGAATGAAGAACAATTAAGGACGATGATTTTCGAAATCCTCAGTGAAAAAGATAAAAAAACCTTTGAGGAGAGAGGTACTCTTGATACTGCCATAAGTTTTTCTGGCATTGGAAGATTCAGAATGAGCGTTTTTCTTCAAAGGGGATCAATTGCCCTGGCTGCACGAAGAATTTCAAATAAAATACCGGACTTTGATTTTCTGCATCTACCCGAAGCAACAAAAAATATAACATCCTTCCCAAACGGTCTTGTTCTTGTTACCGGTCCCACCGGCTGCGGTAAATCAAGCACTCTGGCGGCAATCATCAATGGAATTAACAGGGTCAGAAGGTGTCATATAATGTGTATAGAAGACCCGATTGAATACCTTTACAGAAATGAACTCACCATTATCAACCAGAGAGAAATAGGTATAGACGTCCCAAGTTTTAAGGAAGCACTGAGATATGTTGTAAGACAGGACCCGGATGTTATTCTGGTGGGGGAAATAAGGGATAGAGACACAATTGAATTTGCACTTCAGGCTGCCGAAACAGGACATCTTGTATTCGGAACACTCCACAGTTCCAATGTGAGTCAGACAATCAGCAGAATTCTCAATTTCTTTCCGCATTCAGAACATCCGGCCATTCGAAGAGCCATTGCTTCGCATCTTAAAGCCGTGATGTCGCAGATGCTTCTTCCATGTTGCAAAGAGGGTATACATCTTGTACCTGCTGTTGAATTGATGTTTATGAACTCAACGATAAGCCGTCTCATCGTTGAAGAACAGGACGCAAAAATTGTCAAGGCAATAAGAGCCGGCAGAACAGAAGGAATGCGGGATTTTGAACAATCACTCCATTATCTTATTACAGAAGGATTCATAACAAGAGAAGTTGGCCTTGAACATGCTGACAATCCGCAGAGCCTTGACATGAAGCTGAGAGGAATCTCACTCACAGAAGAAGGTGGCATTATTTCATGAGAAGATTCATATTAATTTTTCTGCTATATCTGGCTTCAGCATATTTTTTTGACAGATCTCATGCAGAAAATCTGACCTTTGTGGTTTTCGGGGATATCCATCTTCAGGATATCGCCTCTGACGGTGAAAAAATTCTTTCCAGAATTGTTGAAAATATTAACAGCCACAAACCAAAACCTGAATTTGCGGTATGCCTCGGAGATATTGTTGGTTATCCTTCAAGCATTGATCCTGTAAAATATGTCAATGCAATCGATAAGTATCTTATGTTAACAGAAAAACTTGTTGCAATTCCGGTATATACAATTCCGGGTAATCATGATCTCGAAGGAGGTGAAAAATTCAGGGACATTTTTCAGGCAAAGATTGGTCCTTTATTCTTCTCCATTGAAAAAAAGGGAGTTTTATTGATTTTCCTCAACAGCGAAGATTTTTCAGGTGAACAATTAAGCTGGTTGAATAATCAATTAAAGAATAAATCAATGAAACTCGTTTTCACTCATAAACCGGTTTTTCCAGTCTTCGCAAATCAAAATTATTCTCTTGATTTGAAAACATCTTTATATCTGAGAGGGAGCTTCATGCAGAATAATGTTATTGCTGTTTTCTCAGGGCATGAACATTTTTTTTATCAAAAAAAATCTGGTAAAATTATGCAGATCATTTCAGGTGGTGCTGGAGGCAGGCTTGCTCCTGTGCCTGAAAATGGAAAAAGTGCTCACCATTACTGTATAATTACTGTAACCGAAACAGGGTCGGTTATAACAGAACCAGTAATAATCGAAAAATAATAAGGAAAATTATGGAATGGAAAACTTTAAATCTTGACAATGGCGTAAGTCTGGTATACAAACGTGTACAGGAATGCTACTCTGTTGCAATGGGAATATTTGTTAGGTCAGGGGTAAGGTATGAAACACCAGAGTACTCAGGCATATCCCATTTTGTTGAGCATCTTCTGTTTAAGGGAACACATACCAGGTCTGCAAGAGAATTAAAGGAAGCAATAGAAGGAAAAGGTGGAAGTTTCAATGCTTTCACTGCTGAAGAACTCACCTGTTATCACATCAAAATACTTCAGCAGCATATTGAAACAGGCATTGAAATATTGTCTGACATGATTAAAAATCCTCTGTTTAAATCAGAAGAGATTGATAAAGAACGAAATGTGATTCTTGAAGAAATAAATATGTACAGAGATATACCATCCCGTCAAGTTTATGAACTTCTTGATAGAATAATGTTTACCAATCATCCTCTTGGCACATCAGGTCTGGGTACACCTGAAACATTGAAAAACATTGACAGAGAGGCTTTGCTAAAATATACGGATAGATTTCATAAAGGTAAAAATATTGTTGTCAGCGTGGCTGGAAAGTTTGATGAAGACAAGCTTTTTCAGCTAATAGAGAAACATCTTGGAAAAATTCATGAGGGTGAAAAATCCAGTTTTGTGCCATTTAATACTTTTAAGGATGACGACAGATACAATGTGGAAATCAGGAAAACCGAGCAATGCCATTTCTGTATTGGCTTTTATGCCTATCCGAGAGAGGACGAGAGAAAATTTCCAATGACTCTTGCCAGCACCATTCTTGGTGGAAACATGAGCAGCAGGCTCTTTAATGAAGTCAGAGAAAATCGCGGCCTTGTCTATAACATAGGCAGCTACGTAAAATCTTATCACGATACGGGTGCTGCTGTTATATCAGCAGGATTGTGTCCTGAAAATCTGATTGAATGTATAAGTGTTATAAAAGATCAGTTGAACAATATTATAAATGTCAGAGTCTCCGAAGAGGAGCTGGAAAGAGCAAAAGAATATCTGGTATCCCAGTTCCTCATGGGATTTGAAGATCCTATGAAATACATGATCTGGTTAGGAGAACAGAAGACAACCAGAAAGAAAATGCTCTCATTAAAAGAAGTTGAAGAAAAAATCAGAAATGTAAAAGTTGAAGATATTCAAAATGTGTGTAATGATATATTCAATAAAAAACCATTTTTTGCCTTGATCGGACCTGAAGATAAGAAAGAAAATGTTTCAAAGATTCTGGAGGCTGAAAGATGATAAAAAAAGATATTATCGAACAGATTGTAAAACAAACAGGATTGAGCAGGCCGATGGTAAGGATGGTTGTGGAAAAATTCATTGACCATGTCAGAAAGGCCCTCCTTGAAAAGCAAAGGATTGAACTGAGAAATCTCGGAGTATTCAAAGTCAAGAAGGTTAAACCTAAGAAGGGCCGCAATCTCAGAACAGGAGAGGAAATTCCGGTTCCTGAAAGATGGAAGGTTGTTTTCAAACCTTCAAAAATATTTATGCAATTAAATCCGGAAAATTCTGAACAAAAGCTGCCGTTTGAATCCACTGAAAAGTAGATCTAATAACTCAAGTAGGCAAAATGTCTGTTGGATTTGGGGTTGTTGGGCTGGGAATGGGAAAAGCTCGCGCAAGGCTCGTAAAGCAGACTTCTGGCGCTGAACTGGTTGCGGTGTGTGATATAAATCAGGAAAGATTGCAGAAAGTATGTGATGAATTTGGTTGCAGGGGTTACCATGAGTATGATGAAATGCTGAAGGACAAAAATATTGATGTCGTCTACATAATGACACCAAGTGGAACCCATCTTGATTTTGCAAAAAAAGCCGCGCGCAGAGGCAAACATATAATAACGACAAAACCAATGGAGATTACTGTTTCGAGATGTGAGAAATTTATCGAACTGTGTGAAAAAAATAACGTGGCTCTTGTTGTTGATTTTGAATTGAGATATAAAAGAGAAAACCAGCAGTTGAAGGCAGCAATAGAAAACGGAGAACTCGGCGATATACTTTTCGCAGAAGCGAGATGTAAATGGTACAGAACACAGGAATACTATGATAAAGGCGGCTGGAGGGGAACATGGAAGTATGATGGAGGAGGTTCAGCAGCTAATCAGGGTATCCATGTCATCGACCAGCTTGTTTGGATGTGCGGAAAGGTTGAGGTGGTTTCCTCTATCTACGGTGTTTACGGCCACAAAATAGAAACAGAAGACTGCACGGTTTCAATAATTAAATTGAAAAATGGAAATCCAGGCTGCATTGTAACCACCACAAATCATCATCTGGGCGACGAGTATGGGATTTCTTTATCCTGTAAAAATGGAAGTGTATCAAATTTCAAAGGAGAACTTAAAATAAAAATGGGTGATGGCTCCCAGCAACTTAAAACGGAAGTTCCTGAATTACCGGGAAATGCTGTGGAGGATATGCTGGGTGTTCTGAATGATAACAAAAAACCTTTTGTTTCAGGTTATGAGGGAATGAAGTCGATTGAACTTCTGGAGCAGATCTACAAAAAGGGAAGGAAACTCTACAGAGCTCAACAGTGAAAAGACATCTTTTCATAAGTTTAATTGTCTATTTTTGCGCAATTACCTGCGCAGTCTCTTTCGCAGCAGAAAAAATTCATCTTGCGGCAAAAGGTAAAGCATTGATGCCAATCGTGATTTCAGAAAATGCAGACGAAAATATTAAAAAACTTGCTTCAGAACTTGCGTATTACCTGAAAGCTATCACAGGTGCCGAATTCGAAATAAAAACTGAAAACAGTGACTCAGGAATTATTGTGGGCACGATTGGTCAATTCCCAGAGGAAAAGATCGCCCAGAAACTTGAAATCCGCGATACATACGATGGAAAGGAAGCATATGCAGTAAAAAGTGAAAGAAAAAGATTGCTTCTACTAGGTGCAACTGAAACAGGAACTTCCCATGCGATCTTCAAGTTTCTTGACATTTGCGGCTGCAGGTGGTTCTTTCCTGCCAGAGAATGGGAGGTAATACCAAAAAATTCTGAATTATCTGTCAGCGTTGAAGAATACGATAGACCAGCGTTTCTCTCAAGAAGGATATGGTATGGATATGGCTTCTTTGATAGACATACGGGAAAAGCATTAGAAGATTACAACACATGGGTCAGACACAACAGGCTTGGAGGATCTTTAAAAAC
>Ga0116202_10001032_pt1 | contig 16213 bp, 27 predicted proteins | sample LakKivw325mmetaG_FD_94479 | JGI IMG/M metagenome (GOLD analysis project Ga0116202, IMG submission 94479) | Anoxic lake water microbial communities from Lake Kivu, Rwanda to study Microbial Dark Matter (Phase II) - Lake Kivu water 325m metaG | ecosystem: Environmental > Aquatic > Freshwater >...
AGAAGGCAGGGGTTGGAGCGGTCTCATATATGAAAGAGTTTCGGATGGAAGATACCTCAGGATATGAATTGGGTCAGGAGATTAAGGTGACGCTCTTTAAACCAGGAGATTTCGTGGATGTCACCGGTTTGTCCAAGGGAAAAGGGTTTGCCGGTGTGATCAAGCGTCATGGGTTTCATGGTTCTCCGGGGTCCCATGGGACGCATGAATATTTCCGGCACGGTGGATCGGTTGGCTCTGCCACCTTTCCTCATCATGTCTTTAAAGGTCTGAAGATGCCGGGTCAGTATGGAAATAGCAGGGTGACCATTCAAAATATTAAGGTCTTAGATATCAAGGAGGATCAGAACCTTCTCCTTCTCAGGGGAGGGATTCCCGGAAGTCACAATGGCTGGGTCCTCGTTCGAAGCGCAACGAAGAAGGGTTCTGCGACTGCATCGGCTTAAGGAAGAAAGATCATGACCACATTTGCTATTCATGATATCCATCACCAGAAAGTGAGAGAGATCGAACTGGATGACCGGATCTTCAACGCCAAGATCAACCCCTCTCTTTTCTATGACACCGTCCGGCTGTACCTGGCCTCTCAAAGAAAGGGAAGCTCTGCCACCAAGAATAAGTCTCTGGTCCGGGGAGGAGGAGCAAAACCCTGGCGGCAGAAGGGGACGGGTAGGGCTCGAGCGGGTTCCCGGCGCTCTCCTCTCTGGAGGGGAGGGGGGACCATTTTCGGCCCGATGCCGAGAGACTATTCCTTCTCGCTTCCCCGAAAGGTAAAGAAAGCAGCCCTCTGGGCCGCCCTCAGTTTAAAGCGTCAGGAGGGGAAATTGATCTTACTCGATCAATTTCCGTTAAATGGATTTAAGACCCGGGAGGTTCTCGGAATATTGAAGGAACTCGAAGTGGCCGATGGTCTCATCGTCACTGCCGAAAAGCACCCCTTTCTCGAGCGATCCGTTCGGAATATTTCAGGCATGGAGGTCGTCCGGCTGGAAAATCTTCAGGTCTATGAGATCCTCAACCATGAACATTTGATTCTGCTGAGCGAAGCAGTGGAGAAGCTACAAGGGGCCTTTGTGTCATGAAAGAACCAGAAAAGATTATTCGAAGACCTCTGGTCACCGAGAAAAGTACACACCAGAAAGAGGAGAGCCGTCAATATGCCTTCGAGGTGAACCCAAAGGCCAATAAGATTGAGATCAAATCAGCGGTTGAGCAGCTCTTTAAGGTTAAGGTGGTGGAGGTCCGAACCCTCAACATACTGGGAAAGATGAAACGTCTGGGACGGAGATATGGAAAGAGGCCTGATTGGAAAAAGGCCATCGTCACCCTGAGAGAGGGGGACCGTATCGATTTCTTTGAAGGAGCCTAAAACCATAAATTCGAAATCCATAGTTTTGAATTTGGAATTTCGGCCATTTGAATTTGTTTGGGATTTCGGATTTAGAATTTTGGATTTCATGGAGTGAAGAGATGGGTATTAAAAAATTTCGGCCGACATCTCCCGGCAGACGGTTTATGACCGTATCCGATTACGGAGAGATTACCTCCGTTCAGCCTGAGCGAAGCCTCCTTATCCCTTTGAAGAAAACAGGAGGGAGAAACTCCTATGGAAGGGTTACCGCCTGGCATCGGGGAGGGGGACACAGAAGGATTTATCGCCTGATCGATTTCAAAAGGAATAAAAGAGAGATCCCGGCCAAAGTCGCCCAGATCGAGTATGATCCCAATCGATCCGCCCGAATTGCATTGCTCCATTATCGCGACGGGGAGAAACAATATATCCTTTCCCCCGATCAACTCAAGGTCGGCGATCAAATCATCGCCAGCCCCAATGCGGACATCAAACCCGGTAATGCCCTTCCATTAAGAAATATTCCTACGGGAACGCTCATTCATAATGTAGAACTCAAGGTGGGCAAAGGAGGTCAGATCATCCGCAGTGCCGGTACCTCCGGACAATTGATGGCCAAGGAAGGGAAATATGCCCATGTTAAACTTCCCTCCGGCGAGGTCCGATTGGTTCTTCAGGATTGCTATGCGACCATCGGACAGGTCAGCCATATTGAGCATGAAAATATCTCCCTTGGAAAGGCAGGGCGAAAGAGGTGGTTGGGTTGGCGCCCTGTGGTCAGAGGGGTGGCCATGAACCCGATCGATCACCCCCTCGGGGGCGGTGAGGGAAAGAGCTCCGGTGGAAGGCCTGCCTGTACCCCCTGGGGTGTTCCCGAGAAAAAGACCCGAAAAAATAAGTCAACCAACAAATATATTCTGAAGAGGAGAGATTGATGGCCCGTTCACTCAAGAAGGGACCCTTTGTGGATGGACATTTGTTAAAAAAAGTGGAAGAGGCTCGGAGGCTGAAGGAGGGGAAGGTGATCAAGACCTGGTCCAGGCGGTCCACGATCCTTCCTGAGATGGTCGGATTAACTTTCGCCGTTCATAATGGAAAGAAGTTTATTCCCGTCTTCATTACAGAGGAGATGGTGGGTCATAAATTGGGTGAGTTCTCTCCCACCCGAATTTTCCATGGCCACTCCGGGGATCGCAAGACAAAGGTGAAAGGGAAGGCAGCCTAAGAGGGGAAGGGACAGGAGATGGAAGTCAGGGCTAAATTGAGATTTGCACGTTTGGCGCCCAGTAAGGCAAAGCTCGTGGCGGATCTGATCCGGGGGAAAGGATCCGAAGAGGCAATGAATATCCTTTCTTTCACCAAGAAAGCTGCCGCCGGGGTGATCAAAAAATTATTGAAGTCAGCCATCGCCAATGCCAATCAGAGGAAGACGATCGATGTGGATCGCCTTTATGTGAAAAAGATCTCTGTGGATCAGGGGCCGACCTGGAAGCGTTACACCCCTCGAGCTCTGGGCCGGGCAACGATGATCCGGAAAAGAACAAGCCACATCACCATTGTCCTGGATGAAAAGTGAAAGGAGGCGCCACCTTGGGTCAGAAAGTGCATCCTACCGGTTTTCGATTGGGATTTATTAAAGATTGGAGTTCCCGTTGGTTTGCCGAGAGGGATTATCCCCAGCTTCTCATTGAAGATATCAGGATCCGAGACTTTTTGAAGAAAAAACTTTATCATGCAGGGGTCTCAAGGATTGAGATTGAGCGGGCAGCCAGTAAGGCAAAGAAGGCAAAGGTGACGATCCATACCGCCCGTCCCGGGATCATCATCGGGAAGAAGGGGGCTGAGGTGGAGAACCTCAAAAAGGAGCTCCAGAAGATGACCCAGAAAGAGATCTTCATCAGTATCCAGGAGGTCAAACGGGCAGAGATCGATGCCCAATTGGTAGCTGAAAATGTAGCCCTCCAACTGGAACGACGGGTGGGGTTTCGAAGGGCAATGAAAAGGGCCGTAGGATCGGCGATAAAGCTGGGAGCAAAAGGAATCAAGATCTTTTTGGCAGGAAGATTGGGGGGAGCGGAGATGGCCAGAAGTGAGTGGTACCGGGAAGGACGAGTCCCCCTTCATACCCTTCGGGCCGATATCGATTTCGGCCTGGCTGAAGCCAGGACGACTTACGGGGCCATCGGTGTCAAGGTATGGATCTTTAAAGGAGAGGTCTTCTCGACGAAGGAAGGAGAGGAGCGGGCAGCTTAGATAAATCAGGAATAATGGAATATTGGAATGATGGAATAATGTGAAAATCCAAAGATTTTTTATCAACCCAATATTCCAATGTTCCAGCATTCCATTTTTCCTAAACAGGATGAAGTGTTATGTTGATGCCGAAGAAAACAAAATATCGAAAGATGCAGAGGGGAAAGATGAGGGGGGTCGCCTCCCGTGGACATACCCTGAACTTTGGTGATTTCGGGCTTCAAGCTCAGGAATGTGGTTGGTTGACTTCCCGGCAGATCGAGGCGGCACGAATTGCCATGACGCGATTCATCAAAAGGACAGGCCGGATCTGGATCCGCATCTTTCCCGATAAACCGATCACCAAAAAGCCTGCAGAGACTCGAATGGGGAAGGGAAAAGGCCCGCCCGAAGACTGGGTGGCGGTCATCCGGCCAGGCAGGATTCTCTATGAGATGGAGGGAGTTCCGGAGGAAAGGGCAAGGGAGGCCTTCCTCCTGGCATCTCATAAGCTTCCCATCAGAACAAAGTTCATCATGAGGGGGATCCATCCATGAAAGCAAAGGACCTCCGGCTCCTGAGCGAAGGGGAATTGCTTGAGAAGGAGAAGGGGCTCCATGAGGAGCTCCTCAATCTTCGTTTTCAACATGCGACCGGGCAATTGGAGAATGTGGCACGTATTCCTCAGGTCAAACGGGATATCGCCCGGGTGAAGACGATCCTCAAAGAGAAGACGCCGGCTAAAGGGAAATAGAGACCATGGGAGAAAGAGGAAAACAGAAGACATTAACGGGCTTTGTCACAAGCGATAAAATGGATAAGACCGTGGTGGTGATGGTGAACCGTCTGGTCCTGCACCCTGTTTACAAGAAATACATTCGAAAAAGGAAAAAGGTGAAGGCTCATGACGAGAAGAACGAATGCCATACGGGCGATAAGGTCTTACTCATCGAGACTCGCCCTCTCAGCCGTGACAAACGATGGCGGGTCAAGGAAATCCTTGAGCGGGCCGCCTAACGACAATGGAAAGTTGAATGGTGGAGGGAGAAGGTGGTTTTGAAAAGCATTTTTCACCCACCCCTTTTCACTTTCTCCTCTCAAACGGGAGTGGATTATGATCCAGATGCGGACTATCCTCGAAGTGGCCGATAATTCAGGAGCCAAAAGATTGGGATGCGTGAAAGTCCTCGGTGGGACACGTCGCAAGTATGCAACCCTGGGCGATATCATCGTCGTCTCAGTAAAAGACGCCTTACCTAATTCCAAGATTAAAAAAGGGGATGTCGTTCGAGCGGTGATTGTCCGGACGAAGAAGGAGGTCAAACGTCCCGATGGTTCATACATCAAGTTTGATGACAATTCTGCAGTGCTGATCAACCCCCAAGGGGAGCCCATCGGGACACGGATCTTTGGCCCCGTGGCCAGGGAGCTTCGTGCAAAACGATTTATGAAGATCATCTCTTTGGCTCCAGAAGTCCTGTGAAGGAGAGATAGTTGAATGATCGTCCAAAAATTTCATATCAAAAAGAATGACCTTGTAATGGTCGTCAACGGCAGGGAGAAGGGCAAAAGCGGCCGTGTCTTAAGAGTCCTTCCGGAAAAAGAGAAGCTGATTATCGAAAAGATCAACTTCATTAAGCGGCACACCCGTCCCCACGGCCAACAGAAACAGGGGGGGATTATCGAGAAAGAGGCTCCGCTCCATGTCTCCAATGTAATGCTCCTCTGTGAGAAGTGTAACAAGCCTGTCCGGATCGGTCACCGCCTCATCGAGGGAGACAGGAAGGTTCGGTTCTGCCGAAAATGCGGGGAACTCTTTGATAAATAGGTGATACCATGGCTAAGCTGAAAGAGGTCTATCAGGAGAAAGTGGTGCCTGCGCTGATTAAACGATTTAGTTACAGGAATAAGATGGAAGTCCCCAGGCTGGAAAAGATCGTTATCAATATGGGATTGGGGGAGGCGATCCAAAATATAAAGATTCTTGACTCCGCTGTTCAGGAGTTGAGCCTCATCACGGGACAGAAGGCTGTGATCACCAAGGCTAAAAAGTCGATTGCCCAGTTTAAATTGAGATCGGGAATGCCAATCGGCGCGGTGGTCACTCTTCGAAAAGAGAGGATGTATGAGTTCTTCAATCGTCTCGTTAATGTTGCTCTGCCAAGGGTAAGGGACTTTAAGGGCCTCTCCGGTAAGTCTTTTGATGGTAGGGGAAATTACGCTCTCGGTCTTCGTGAACAGTTGATTTTCCCGGAGATCCATTATGATAAGATCGATAAGGTGAAAGGGATGAACATCGTGATTGTCACCTCAGCGAGGAACGATGAGGAGGGTAAAGAGCTGCTGAGGTTATTGGGGATGCCCTTTAGAAATTAAAACCCTCTCAACATGCTTTTGTAAGGAACGGTTTGAAACCGTTCCTTACGGAGGTGGGGGGATTAGGATCAGAAGGAGGAGGAAATTGGCAAAACTTTCATTGGAGAATAAGGCAAAGAGACCTCAGAAGTTTAAAGTCCGTCAATACCACCGGTGTCCGCTCTGCGGGAGGCCAAGGGCCTTTCTCCGAAGATTCAATATGTGCCGCCTCTGTTTCAGAAAATATGCCTCTCGGGGCGAAATCCCCGGGGTCATTAAGGCAAGCTGGTAATGGGGAGTCCGATATGTCAATGACCGATCCAATCGCCAATATGTTCACCCTCATGAGAAACGGTTCGAAAGCACGATTTGAGAAGGTGGAGATTCCCTACTCCAAGATCAAACACGAGATTGCGAAGCTCCTCAAGGGAGAAGGGTTCATTAAAAATTTTAAAGTCGTCACGGATGAAAATCAACACCGGATGATTCAGGTCTTTCTTAAATATGATGCGAACCGCAAGGGAGTTATTCATATCCAACGGGTCAGTAAACCCGGTCGAAGGGTTTATGCGGGAACCGATCAACTCCCTTCCGTGATGAGCGGTTTGGGTGTTTCTATCCTCTCGACTCCCAGGGGAATCCTCACCGATAAGATGGCTCGAAAAGCCCATGTGGGTGGGGAGGTTCTCTGTTATGTCTGGTAATGTAGAGGGTGGGGGGTAGAAGGTTGATTAAAATCTTTTCTACTTTCAACTCTCCACGTTCCACTTTCGAGGTATAGATTATGTCTCGTATTGGAAAGATGTCCATTGTATTGCCCCAGGGGGTCAGCGTCGCATGTGATCCTTCGAAGGTAGAGGTCAGGGGACCGAAAGGTCACCTCATCCATCACCTCCCCCAGGGGATTTCCGTCTCCGTCGATGGAGGGAAGGTATCCGTTCAGCGTTCGAATGATCTGCGCACCCTCAGGGCTCTCCATGGATTAACCCGAAGCATTATCGCCAATATGGTGGCCGGCGTTTCACAGGGCTTCGAAAAAAAACTTGAGATCATCGGTATAGGATTTCGTGCGGATACACAGGGAAAAGATCTCAAGCTCTCCCTGGGCTTCTCCCATCCCGTCCTTTTCCCTATTCCCGAGGGGATTAAGGTGGAGGTGGAAAAGCAAACGCTCATCACACTCAAGGGAGTGGATAAACAGCTGGTGGGGGCCATCGCCGCCAAACTCCGTTCCATCAAACCTCCTGAGCCTTATAAAGGGAAGGGAGTTCGTTATGTTGGAGAGCGTGTCCGAAAGAAAGTAGGAAAGACAAAAGCTTAGAGAAAAGGAATCTGACGAACCCATGAAGGATAAAAAGATAACGGCCAGGATGAAGAGAAAAAAGAGAGTACGGAGTCGTGTCGAGGGGACACTGGAACGACCTCGCCTCAATGTGTTTAGAAGTTTAAGGCATATCTATGCCCAAGCGATCGTGGATACGACCGGGAAGACGCTGGTCACCGTCTCCACCTTGAGCCCTGAACTCAAAGGGATGCTCCGATATCCGGGGAATGTGGAGGCGGCGAAAAAGGTTGGAGAGCTGATAGCTAAAAAATGTATGGAGCGAGGGATTCAGACAGTGGTCTTTGATAGAAACGGGTATCTCTATCATGGAAGGGTGAAGGCATTAGCCGAGGCCGCACGGGCAGCCGGCCTGATCTTTTAATGGAGGGCGAAACATTGGTGAAGATTGATCCAAGCACACTGGAGTTGACCGACCGGGTGGTCCATATCAGCCGGGTGGCCAAGGTGGTCAAAGGAGGAAGACGCTTCAGCTTCAGCGCCCTGGTGGTGGTGGGAGACGGGAACGGATATGTAGGGAGCGGATTGGGAAAAGCCAATGAGGTTCCAGAGGCGATCCGGAAAGGGATTGAACATGCGAAGAGGAATCTCATCAAGATCCCACTGGTGAACAGGACCATCCCCTACGAAGTGATGGGGCGATATGGGGCCTCCAGGGTTTTACTCAAGCCGGCCTCCCAAGGGACAGGCGTCATCGCAGGTGCTGCGGTCAGAGCGATTGCTGAGTCCGCAGGGGTTGAAAACATTCTGACAAAATCTCTGGGTTCGAACAATCCCTACAACCTGATCAAAGCGACCCTTCAGGCGTTCGGTCAATTAAAGCCTCCTGAAGAGCTCGTGGAGAAAAGGCAGGAGAAGGGAGCGGAGAACTGAGGAACGAAGGATGAAGAACATTGAACATCAAACCTCCAAGATCATCGTCCGATGGAAGAGAAGTGTGATCGGAAAGCCCGAAGATCAGAAAAAGGTCATCAAGGGCCTGGGATTCAAGCGGCTCCATCAGACCCTCATCTTGCCGGATCGACCGGAGATCCGAGGAATGATTGCCCGTGTCAAACACCTGGTAGAAGTCATGGAGTAATGGAAAGGAAAGGGAGATGGTTTTGGAAGTTTTAAGACCTCCGGAGGGATCGAGAAAGAAGAGGAAACGCGTGGGAAGGGGAATCGGATCCGGCCACGGAAAAACAGCCTGCCGAGGGCATAAGGGTCAGAACTCCCGTTCAGGGAGGGGGACCAAGGCAGGTTTTGAGGGAGGGCAGATGCCCCTCCAGCGGCGACTTCCTAAAAGAGGATTTCGAAATCCTTTCAGGGAAAAGGTGGCCATTCTTCATATCGGAGATCTCAACCGCTTTCCTAAGGAGAGTGTGGTCGAACCTGACCATCTCTATCGGCTGGGTCTTTGCAGAAGGGGAGAGCCGATCAAGCTTCTCTCTGATGGGGAACTCCAGCATCCTTTAACCATCCGTGTCCATAGAGCCAGCCAGGCGGCCGTGAAGAAAGTGGAGGCGGCCTCGGGGAGGGTAGAGGTGATCCGTTCATGATTTCAGGGGCCCAGAATATCTTTAAGATCCCCGAACTGAAACGAAGGATCTTCTATTCTTTTCTTTTCCTGGCGATCTATCGAATCGGGGTTCATATCCCTACCCCCGGAGTCAATGGAGATGCCCTGGCCTCTTTCTTTGCGCAGGCCAAAGGAACCCTCTTCAGCCTCATTGATATGTTTTCAGGGGGGGCGTTGGAGAGGCTATCGGTTTTCGCCTTAGGCATTATGCCCTATATCAGTGCCTCCATCATCCTCCAGTTACTCACCGTGGTGATCCCCTACCTTGCTCAACTCCAGAAGGAAGGGGAGATGGGCAGAAAGAAGATCATCCAGTATACCCGTTACGGGACGGTCATCCTCAGCATGATTCAGGGATTCGGGATCGCCGTCGGTCTGGAGAATATGACAGGGGCAGCGGGTGAAAGTATCGTTCTTAACCCTGGCTGGTCCTTCCGGTTGATGACAGTGGTCACCCTGACCGCGGGGACAGCCTTCATCATGTGGCTGGGCGAGCAGATTACGGAAAGGGGCATCGGCAATGGCATCTCCCTCATCATCTTTGCGGGAATTGTTGCCCGAATGCCCAATGCCATTGCCGGCACCTACGAACTGTTTAGGGTGGGGCAGATGAGTGTGGTCACTGTCCTGTTGATTATCCTCATCATGATCCTCGTCGTGGCAGTGATCATCTTTATTGAGACAGGACAGAGAAGGCTTCCGGTTCAGTATGCGAAACGAATTGTGGGAAGAAGAGTCTACGGAGGACAGTCCACCCATCTTCCTCTGAAACTCAATACCTCAGGGGTCATTCCTCCCATTTTTGCCTCTTCGATCCTGATGTTTCCGCTCACGATTGCCAATTTTATGCCAAAGCCCTGGCTGGAATCACATTCCTGGATTCGATCCATTATCAGCAGCCTGGGACCGGGCCAGCTCCTTTACAATCTTCTCTATGTGGGCTTCATCATCTTTTTCTGCTACTTCTATACGGCGGTCACCTTCAACCCGAACGATGTGGCAGAGAATATGAAGAAATTTGGGGGTTATATCCCGGGCATTCGGCCGGGGCAGAAGACGTCGGAATATATTGATAAGGTGCTCACCCGCATCACCCTCGGAGGAGCCATTTATGTTTCAGCCGTCTGTGTCCTCCCGACCATTCTCATTCGGAGGTTCAATGTCCCTTTCTATTTCGGAGGGACCGCCCTGTTGATCGTGGTGGGAGTGGCCCTGGATACCGTTCAACAGATTGAGGCCCATATGCTGTCGAGACACTATGAGGGGTTAATGAAGAAGGGCAGGTTGAAAGGGAGACGGGGGTAACCATTGGATATTGAGAATTGTAAATTGAGAATTACAAATTGGAAATTAAGAGGGAGGATTCAGTGAATCTTATTCTTCTGGGTCCTCCAGGGGCCGGAAAGGGAACACAGGCCCAGATGATCGTAAGTCGTTATCGCATCCCTCAGATTTCCACGGGGGATATCCTGAGGAGTGCGGTCAAGGAAGGGACAGCGCTGGGGAGGGAGGCCAAAGCATTTATGGGAAAGGGCCAACTCGTTCCCGATGAGGTGGTCATCGGAATCATTGATGAACGGCTGAAGGCCCCGGATTGCAACGCCGGTTTTATTCTGGATGGGTTTCCCAGGACGATCGCCCAGGCCGAGGCATTACAGAATATCCTTCCTAAAACCGGGAAGACGATCGATCATGTCATCAACATCGAAGTGGATTCTGAAGAACTGGTACGGAGGCTGACCGGCCGAAGGACTTGCAGGAAATGCGGAGCGATGTTTCATGTCCTTTTTTACCCGCCCAAACAGGATGAAGTTTGTGATCGCTGTGGTGGGCCTCTTTATCAAAGAGAGGATGACCGGGAAGAGACCATCCGGATGCGCCTCGGGGAATATGAGAGGCAGACAGCTCCTCTCATCCAGTACTATAAAAGTAAAAGGGTGCTTCGTTCGATCGATGGGATAGGCGAGCAGAGTCAGATCTTCGATCGGATCGTTCGCTCCATAGAGATGAAACCCGTTTGATCAGGAGATGCCATAGATCCTATGCCAAAGGAAGAGGCGATTCAAGTTGAAGGAAAGGTATTGGAAACCCTTCCCAATGCCATGTTCAGGGTGGAATTGGCAAATGGCCATAAAGTATTGGCTCATATCTCCGGAAAGATGAGGATGCACTTTATCAAGATTCTCCCCGGGGATAAGGTGACGCTGGAATTGTCCCCCTATGATCTTAGCCGGGGAAGAATTATCTTTCGGGAAAAGTAAATAACCCCTCTCCCCCTTTCCCGATAGTAAATGGGGGATGGACAGTTTGAATTCAATCTCTTCAAGGCAGGGAAAACAGTGAAAGTCAGAGCCTCCGTCAGAAAGATCTGTGATAAGTGTAAGATCGTCAAACGAAAAGGGGTGATCCGGGTGATCTGTGAAAACCCCAAACATAAACAACGGCAGGGCTAAAGGAGAATAACCAAATCCCAAGCGCCAATCATCAAATAAGTTCCAATAACCAATATTCAAATTTAAAACTCTTAATCTTTAGATTGGGTGATTGGAATTTGGTCACCGGTGATTATTTGGATATTGCCTGCCTGCGGTAGGCAGGGGATTTGGGTATTGGAATTTAAAGGAGAAGAATATGGCACGCATTGCAGGAGTCGATCTTCCAAAGGATAAAAGGGTTGAGATCGCCCTCACCTATATCTACGGGATCGGGAGACCTTCTGCCAATAAAATTCTCGGAAAGGCAGAAGTCAATAAGGACACCCGGGTCAATCAGTTGACCGAAGCAGAGGTGGTCCGCATCCGGGATATCATCGATCAGGTCTATAAAGTGGAAGGAGATCTTCGAAGAGAATCGGCCACCAATATTAAGCGATTGATGGATATCGGTTCCTACCAGGGACTTCGTCACCGCCGGTCGCTTCCTGTTCACGGCCAGAGGACACACACCAATGCAAGGACGAGAAAAGGTCCTCGAAGGGCCATCATCGGAAAGAAAAAAGAGAAGGAATAGTTTTCCCTGAGTCCGTCTCCCGCCCTTTGAATAAGGGCGGGAGGGAGTGATGTCCAGGGGCCCGATAAAGGAGGAGATATGGCCACCGAGTCAGGAGTAAAGAAAAAAAAGGTTAAAAAGAATATCCAGACAGGAATTGCCCACATTCAGGCAACCTTTAACAACACCATCATCACCATCACCGATATGGAGGGAAATGTCATTACCTGGTCCAGTGCGGGGACCCAGGGTTTCAAGGGGTCCCGGAAAAGTACTCCCTTTGCAGCCCAAATGGCCGCGGAGAATGCTGCAAAGAAGGCGATGGAGCATGGGATGCGTAGCATTGATGTCTATGTGAAGGGTCCGGGGGCTGGAAGGGAGTCGGCTCTTCGGTCCCTCCAGGCCGCAGGTCTTAGAGTTCATCTCATCAAGGATGTGACGCCCATCCCCCACAACGGATGCCGTCCTCCTAAACGGAGACGCGTCTAAGACTATGTCAGAATCAGGTTTAATAGAATTAGATGAGGAGGGGTAACGTTGGCGAGATATACGAAATCTGCTTGTCGTCTTTGTCGGAGGGAGAATCTGAAGCTCTTCCTCAAAGGGGAGAGATGTTATACGGAGAAATGTGCATTCGACCGGAGGGGCTATGCGCCAGGGCAGCATGGCCAGGATCGGAAAAAGACTTCGGATTATGGACTTCAACTGCGTGAGAAACAGAAGGTCAAAAAGTTATATGGCCTTTTGGAAGGACAGTTTCGCAATACCTTTAAAGAAGCGGATCGGCAAAAAGGGGTTACCGGAGAGAACCTCCTCTCCCTCCTGGAGCGCCGATTGGACAACGCCGTTTACCGATTGGGGTTTGCTAATTCCAGAAATGAGGCGAGACAACTCGTTCGGCACAATCACTTCTTGGTGAATCAAACCAAAGTGAATATCCCTTCCTATCTCGTAAGACCGGGAGATGTCATCGGGTTACGGGAAAAGAGCAAGAAGATCGTTCGTATTTTGGAGGCGCTGGAGGGGGTGGCCCGGAGGGGCATTCCCCAGTGGCTGGAGCTGGATAAAGAGCAGATGAAGGGGACGGTGAAGGCATTGCCGACCCGTGAGGAGATCACCCTTCCCATTCAAGAAAAGCTGATCGTTGAACTTTATTCGAAATAATTCGCACTCACGGCTCCGTCACTCCGGGTCATGGACCTGATTATGGGGTGAGGGCCGGGAAGCCGGTTTAATTTTTTTAAACCCTTTTCCACAGGGGAGGTCATATGGTTCAAAAAAGTTGGAGAGATCTCATTCGACCGAAGCGGTTAGAAGTTGAGAAGGAAACTTTAACCCCCTTCTACGGGAAGTTCACAGGGGAGCCCTTTGAAAGAGGCTTCGGCATCACGATCGGAAACTCACTTCGACGAATCCTTCTTTCCTCCCTCCAGGGGGCGGCGATCACATCGGTGAAGATAGATGGTGTGCTCCACGAGTTCTCAACGATCCCCGGGGTCAAAGAAGATGTGACGGAGATCATCTTGAACCTCAAGGAGGTGAGGCTAAAACTTCATACCGAGGGGCCCAAGATGATCCGGGTGAAGGCCGAGGGGGCGAGGGAGCTAAAGGCAGGGGATATCCTCACAGGGGATGCGGCGGAAGTCCTCAATCCAGATCATCATCTGGCCACCCTCTCCAAAGATGCCAAATTCTCAATGGAGATGATGGTGAAAATGGGCAGGGGTTATGTCCCGGCAGAACGGAACAAGGATGAAAACCAGCCGATCGGAACCATCCCCATGGATTCCATCTTCTCTCCCATCAGGAAGGTGAATTACACGGTGACCAATGCCCGGGTGGGACAGATTACCGATTACGACAAGTTGATCCTGGAGATCTGGACGGACGGAAGCCTGGACCCGGAAGAGGCGGTGACTCAGGCTGCCAAAATCCTGAAGGAACAACTCTCCATCTTTGTTTCCTTAGAAGAAGAGGAGGAAGAGGAACCCCCCTTTACCGAAGAACAGACGGAAGCAGAAAAGTTGAACGAGAACCTCTTTCGAAGCGTTGATGAACTGGAGCTTTCCGTTCGATCTGCGAACTGTTTGAAACATGCAAACATCAAACTCATCGGGGATCTGGTTCAAAAAACAGAGGCAGAAATTCTGGCCACCAAGAATTTTGGCCGGAAATCCCTCAACGAGATCAAGGAGATTTTGGCCACAATGGGTTTGAGCCTCGGAATGAGATTGGATAGCTGGCCCTCCCCGAAAACAAAAGAGGGCGAAGAAGAAGAGTTGGAACCAGAAGTTGTGGGATAGGGATAGGAGATCGGCATGAGGCATCGAGTTAAAGGGAGAAAATTAAGTCGACACACGAAACATCGGGAGCTGATGTTTCGGAACATGCTCGTCTCATTGTTAGAGCACGAGCGAATTAGTACCACCCTGGCGAAGGCCAAAGAGCTCCGGAGTTGGGCAGACAAGGTCATCAGCCTTGGAAAACAAGGGACTCTCTATGCCAGGAGAAAGGCATTTGACCTTCTTCGAAACGAGACCATCGTAAAGAAACTCTTTGATAAGATTGCCCCCCGGATGAAAGAAAGGGAAGGCGGTTATACCCGGATCTATAAAATCGGGTGGCGTCAGGGGGATGGAGCTCCCCTCTCCCTGGTCGAACTCGTCACCTATTCCCCCCCAGGAGGGAAGAAGAAGTCAACCGTTGAAAAAGCAAAAGAGGTCATTGGAAAGGTGACACCTAAAAAGAAGGTGAAAGAGGCAGAGCAGGTCAAAAAGAAGGAAGAGAGAAAAGAAAAGAAAACGAAGAAGGAAGCAAAAGGGGCTCCGGGAGAGAAAAAAGAGAAACCGAAGAAAAAACCTTCAAAGGAAAAGTGAGTTTTGTAGCGGTGGGCTTCAGCCTGTGAGATCCATTGAAATGACCAGGGGCCTTGTCCTCTTTGAGGACAGGGCCTTTTTTTCGATGATAAGGGGCTATGGCTTAAGGCCTTGCCTGCGTGTGCAAGGGATACATCCTTTTTCCCCGTTCACCTCCTGTAAAAGGTCAACCTTGGTTGGCTCTTTGCAGAAGTCGCAAACTCCGGAGTTCATAATCCTGGCCCTGGGAGGCAGATCGGGCGGGATCTCTTCGATCTTGAACAGAGACTCAGCTTCGGTTTCGAGAATTTTTTTAGCCCTTTCCCGTTGAAGCTGGCTAAACTCTTCCAGTTCTTTCAGCGATGATTCATCCTTCCGAGCCTTTTCGGAGAGGAAAAGGAATTTTGCGTCGGGCTTTAAAATATTCGCAAGCAAACAGGCCCGGAAGGCACTTTTCCTCTTTCTGTCAATAAGGGAAAAGGCCTGTTTTCCATAGTTCTTGAAAATCAGATTCCCTTTGCCAAAGGTACATCCGGTGATGACCTGAATGGCATCCACACCACAGGCATCATTTTCCACAACCGCAACCAATTCTTCATCCGGTGCCTTCCCTGTACCCAAACGGTTCATCAGAACTCGGGCCGCTTGAAATCCAATGGCGAGGCCTGGGCAGAGATGGCCATGAAACTCGACGCATCGCTTGAACTCTTCACTGATGAGGATCTCTTCAGCTACCATACCCGTTTAATAGTACAAACGAAATAATTTTGGTTACAGTCATTGCGAGCCCGAAGGGTGCGGCTTTGCTTCACAACCGCTTCGCTCCTTGCGGGTAACCAGATCTGAGATGAACCATCAGGAAACATCCTAAAGCATAAAAACCGGTGACTACCGGTTGGATTTAACCTCAGGTGAATCTCGAAGAACCACCCGCAGAATTGCATGAAGAGGATTGATCCGACCCCGCTGATGGAGAGAAGCTGGAGAGAATTTTTTCAGGTTTTTTCTCTCCGCAACGGGGACAGGCCAAGGAGTCTCCCTTCTCATTGATCTTCATGAACCTCTCAAAAATTTCCCCGCATTTTCGACATCGATATTCATAGATGGGCATCACTACCTCCTAAATTGCAGATCGCAAATTGCAAATTGAAAAATCTGAAATTTAACCCTGGACCACTTCATATCCTGCATCCGTGATGGCCTTCTCGATTCGATCAGATGCTATCTCTTTTGTATTATCAAATCGAACTTCCCCCTTCGCAAGGTCCACCTGAACATTTTTAATCCCTTCCAGTTGACCGAGCGCCTTGGTCACTGACATGACACAATGCTGACAGCTCATCCCTTTGACTTTCAGAACCATAGTCATTTGATCTCCCTCCTTTGTTAAGTTTTCCCCGGCAGGTCTATCTGCGACCGCGGTTTCCTCCTCCTTTTCTTCCTTAACCTCACATTCTATCTTTTCCTTTATCTCATCCCTCCCCTCAGACTTAACCTCACCCTGATCCTTCGCCAGTTCTTCATACCAA
>Ga0116202_10001036_pt1 | contig 16181 bp, 14 predicted proteins | sample LakKivw325mmetaG_FD_94479 | JGI IMG/M metagenome (GOLD analysis project Ga0116202, IMG submission 94479) | Anoxic lake water microbial communities from Lake Kivu, Rwanda to study Microbial Dark Matter (Phase II) - Lake Kivu water 325m metaG | ecosystem: Environmental > Aquatic > Freshwater >...
CCGCGCCTGCGCGTGGATCAGCTCATGGCGCTGTGCTGGAAGCTGCTGATCCCGGCGGGGTTCCTGGCGCTGCTGATCGTGAGCCTGGTGGTGATGTGGCTATGACGACCGAGGGCAGGCGCATGGCAGGGGAGTACAGCCCCTCGCCCACGACCGGGCGGGTGGACGTGCCGCCGCGCCGGCCGCTGACGCCGTGGAACGTGCTCGCCCTGATCCTGCAGGGCGCGTGGACGATCGTCGTCGGCCATTGGGTCACGCTCAGGACCTTCTGGCGCAAGAAGACGACCGACCGCTACCCGCACGCCCGCGCGTCGGACAACTGGCTGCCCGCGCCGGGCTACCGGGGCGACTTCGCCCTGCTCAGCGATCGGCAGACGGGCAAGCTGCGGTGCATAGCTTGCCTGCAGTGCCAGAACACCTGTCCGTCCGGGTGCATCTGGATCACCGCCGAGGGCAAGGGGCGCGAGCGCCGGCCCGTCGCGTTCTACATTGATGCGGGTCTGTGCCAGTACTGCTGGATGTGCGTCGAGGTGTGTCCCGTGAGCGCCATCACGATGACACCCGACTACGAGACCGCGGTGGACGATCCGCGGAAGCTGATTCGCGATCTTGAGTACCTGCGGACGCGGGGCCTGGAGTTCGACGACGTGCAGCGCCCGGTCGAGGCGCCACAGGACGAGGAGAAGGCGGCGGGGGCCGCCCGGTCCGCGGCCGACGCCTGAGGTCAGAGCAAGGTCATGACGTGGCTGGGGCTTAGCCCGGAGCAACTGCTTGAGTATGTCGGCTTCCTGCTGGTGGCCGGCGTGTCGCTGGTGAGCGCGCTGGGGGTGCTTTTCGCGCCGCGCGTGCTGCACGCGGCGGTGTGGCTGTTGTTCGCCCTGCTCGGCGTGGCCGGGGTCTTTGCCCTGCTCGGGGCGCACGTTCTCTTCGCCGTCCAGGTGCTCGTGTATGCGGGCGCCATCGCGGTGATGATCATCTTCGCCGTGGTCCTGCTCGAGAGGGGCACGGACAGGGGGATCCTGGCCGGGAACCGGCACTTGTTCGCCGGGGTCGTGGCCGCCGGCGCCTTCGCGGTAGTGGTGGTGCCGTCGCTGGTGGCGACCGTGGTGACTGTGGGCCTGCCTGCCTCCGCCGGCCCAGGCCCCACGGTGCAGGAGAACGTCTGGGTCATCGGGCGCCTGTTCCTGACCCGGCACATCCTCGCCTTCGAGCTGATCTCCGTGGTTCTGCTCGTCTCGATGATCGGGGCCATCGTTCTGGCGCGCGCCGATCGTCGAGGCGAGGCGGAAGAGACCGTCGCGCCCGGCACCGGCGACCCGGAGCCCGCGCCCGAGGCCGCCGAGGAGGCGAAGGCGTCGTGAGCCTGCCGCCCGTGGGCCTGGCCCACTATCTCATCCTGGCGGCCCTGCTCTTCGCCATGGGGCTCTTCGCCGTCATCACGCGGCGCCACGCCATCGGTGTTCTGCTGGGCATCGAGCTGATGCTCAACGCCGCCAACATCAACCTGGTGGCCTTCAACAGATACGGGCCCCTGGCCGAGAGCGCCGACGGGCAGGTCTTCGCGCTCATGGTCATCGCTCTGGCCGCCTGCGAAGCCGCCGTGGGCCTGGCCCTGATCATCCGCCTGTACCAGACCCTCGCCACCGTCGAGCCCGACGATGCGGCGAGCATGAAGTGGTAAGTCAAGGGGAAGCCGAGGCACGAGAGTATGGCCGAAAGCGCACTGGACGGGCTGCAGCTCCTGCCCAAGCACCGCCGTCTGCTGGAGAAGGTGGTGCCGATCCTTCGGCGTGAGCTCGGCGACAATCTGGTGAAGCTACTGCTCTACGGCTCCGTTGCCCGCGGCGAGGCCACGGAGGAGTCGGATGTTGATCTTGCGGCTGTCGTGCGCGAGCCCCTGTCCTGGCAGCAGGAGGACAGGCTAGGCCAGAAGCTCTACCCGGCGGAGCTGGAGGAGAGGACCTTCCTCTGCGTCTTCTACCTCACCGAGACGGACTACGAGCGGCGCGCATCGGCTGGGTTCGGCTGGTGCCACGCGATCCGCGCTGAGGGAGTGGAGCTGTGACCTGCGAGGAGGCACGTTCGGAGGCCGTTCGCGACTGGTGGCACAAGGCACTCTCCGCCTTGCGTGAAGCAGAGGACGCAGCTCGACTGGAGCACGCGGAGAACGCCGTGGGCCGGTCCTACTACGCGGCCTTCTACGCCGCCAAGGCTCTGCTGGCGACCAGGGGGATTGATGCCAAGAAGCACAGCGGGGTCCTGAGCCTGATCGGTGAGCACTTCGTGCGCCCGGGCCTGCTGCCGGCGGAAAGGGGGCGCGCCATCCACGATCTCATGAGAGCACGACTAATGGCCGACTATGATCCGAAGGCCTCCTTCGCCCCCGGCGCCGTGCGGGGCTATCTCGAGAAGGCACGGCACTTCGTATCGGTGGCCGGATCCCTCTTGCGTCGGGAGGGTTGGCTCGGCGAGAGGTCGGAAGGGCCAGACCCAAGCGAATCACAGTCATGTTGACCATTGCCTGGACGATCCCGCTCTTCCCCTTCGCGGCCTGCGCCGTGCTGATCTTCTTCGGCGCGGCGCTCAAGCGGCGCATGGGCGAGAGCGTGGCCTGGATAGCCGTGGCCGGGATCGGCGCCACGATACCCTTCTCGCTTGGCGCGCTCTCCGAGCTCGTCTCCGGTGCGTCGCCGCACAGCGCGTCCCTGCCCTGGGCCGTGCTCGCCGGGCGCACCCTCGAGGTCGGCTTCCAGGTTGATCCCCTCACGGCGCTCATGCTCTCGATGGTGAGCATCGTCGCCACCTGCATCATGATCTTCTCCGCCGGCTACATGCACGGCGACGACGGCTACCAGCGCTTCTTCGCCTACATGTCCCTGTTCTGCAGCTCGATGTTCCTGCTGGTGCTGGCCAACAACTTCCTGGTCCTCTACGTCGCCTGGGAGCTGGTGGGCCTGTGCTCCTACCTGCTGATCGGCTTCTGGTTCCAGAAGCCCGAGGCGGCGCGGGCGGCGCTGAAGGCCTTCGTTACCACGCGCATCGGGGACCTGTTCTTCGCCATTGGCGTCTTCCTGGTCTTCATCTACGCGCCCAGCCTCCGTTTCGAGGAGACCTTCGCGGCGGTCAAGGCCGGCACCATGTCCATCGCCATCGCCGGTGTGGCGGCCTTGCTGCTCTTCGGCGGGGCCGTGGGCAAGAGCGCCCAGTTCCCGCTGCACGTGTGGCTGCCCGACGCCATGGAGGGCCCCACACCCGTCAGCGCTCTCATCCACGCCGCCACCATGGTCGCGGCGGGCGTGTACATGGTCGCGCGCCTGTCGCCCCTGTTCTGGGCCTCGCTGGACCACGCCGTCCTCTTCGGCCTGCCAGCCCTGGGTGTGGTGGCGGGCATCGGGCTCATCACCGCGCTGATGGCCGCCCTCATCGGCGTCACCCAGAACGACATCAAGCGGGTGCTGGCCTACTCCACCATCTCTCAGCTCGGCTACATGATGGTGGGTCTGGGCCTGGGCCTCGCGGGCTTCGTCGCCGGAGTCTTCCACCTCATCACCCACGCCTTCTTCAAGGCGCTGCTCTTCCTCGGCTCCGGCTCGGTCATGCATGCCATGCACGACGAGATGGACATGGGCAAGATGGGAGGGCTGGGCCGCAGGATGCCGGTGACCCAGTGGACCTTCTGGGCGGGTACGCTCGCCCTGGCGGGCATCTTCCCCTTCGCTGGCTTCTTCTCGAAGGACGAGATCATCGCGGCCGCCTGGGGCCTGCCCGAGCATCTGGGCCGTTGGGTCTACTTCGGCGGCCTGGAGATCGGGGCTTTGCTGACGGCCCTGTACATGGGTCGCCTGTGCTTCAATGTCTTCTCGGGCAGCCCGCGCACTGAGCTGGCCGAGCACGCTCACGAGAGCCCGCCCGTCATGCTCTGGCCGCTGCGGATCCTGGCCGTCTTCGCGGTCTTCCTGGGCTGGGTCGGCTCGCCGTGGGTGATGGGCAACCTCGTGCAGCGCTTCCTGGCCAGCGCGGTTCCCGAGCTCGAGCACGTTCACCAAGGTGGCTTCAACTGGGCCGTCGCAGGCCTATCCACCGCCGCGGCGGCCGCCGGTCTGCTCCTGGCCGCGGCCCTCTACTACTGGCGCGTCCTGTCGCCCGACGTGCTGAAGACGGCCCTGCGACCCGTGTACGTGGCGTCGAAACGCAAGTTCTGGTTCGACGAGCTCTACGGCTACACCGTCGTCGCGGGCACGGTCCTGCTGTCGCGGCTCGTGGCTCGATTCGACCTGGCGGTCGTGGACGGCATCGTCAACGCCATCGGATGGGGGACGCGCGTGGTCCTCGGCCAGCTCATCCGCTGGTTCGACCTGATCGTCATAGATGGCTCCATCAACGCCATGGCCTTCGCGATAGGGCTGGTCGGCGAGGCCGGGGCACGGCTGCAATCCGGCAAGGTCCAGGACTACGTGGCGGGGCTGGCGATCTTCGCCGCCACCATCGCCGCGATGGCGGCGCTGGCAGTGCTGTGGTGGCGGATGGGCACGCCCCTGCCTTGGTAAGGCGTGGAGAAGGGCGGCCCGCCGTGGGCAAAACGGGTGCGAGGTAGCGCGATATCATGTCTCAGTTTCCTGTGCTCAGCGCGATAATCTTCACGCCGCTGGTCGGCATGATCCTGGTCCTGTTGCTGGACAAGGAGCGGCACGTTCAGGCCATCCGCTGGGTGGCCCTGGTCGCCAGCGCCGTCACGCTGCTGCTGTCCCTGCTCGCCCTCGTGCCCTACGAGATCCGGATCGCGGGGTTCCAGCTCCAGGAGCAGTACGAATGGATCCCCGCCCTCAACGTCAGCTACCACGTCGGCACCGACGGCCTCAGCATTCCGCTGGTGCTGCTCACGGCCCTTCTGGCCCTGCTGAGCATCGCCTACTCCTTCCGCATCACCGACCGCGTGAAGGAGTACATGGCCTTCTTTCTGCTGCTCGAGACGGGCATGCTCGGGGTCTTCCTCGCGCTGGACTTCTTCCTCTTCTACGTGTTCTGGGAGGTATCGCTGGTGCCGATGTACTTCATCATCGGCATCTGGGGCGGCCCGCGCCGGGAGTACGCGGCCATCAAGTTCTTCATCTACACGCTGGTGGGCTCGCTGGCAATGCTGCTGGCGATCCTGGGCGTGTACTTCAGCTCCGACCCGCGCACCTTCGACATGGTGGAGCTCGTGCGTCAGCAGCCCATCGTCGGCATGAGCCTGAAGGCCGGCCTGATCTTCTGGGGCTTCTTCCTCGGCTTCGCCATCAAGGTGCCCATGTGGCCCTTCCATACCTGGTTGCCGGACGCGCACGTCGAGGCCCCGACCGCGGGCTCCGTCATCCTCGCGGGCGTGCTGCTGAAGATGGGCTGCTACGGCTTCCTGCGCGTAAGCCTGCCCCTCCTGCCCGAGGCCAGCGCCTACTTCAGCTTCGTCATCGCGATCCTCGCCCTCATCAGCATCATCTACGGCGCGCTCTGCGCCATGGGCCAGACCGACATGAAAAAGCTCATCGCCTACTCGTCGGTCAACCACATGGGCTACGTGATGCTGGGCGTCGCGGCGGCCTGCGCCGTCGCCACGGCGACCGATCCCCAGCAGGTGGCCGGCCTCTTTGTCTCACGCACCACGGCCCTCAACGGCGCCGTGCTCCAGATGGTCAATCACGGCATCATCACCGGCGCCCTGTTCTTTCTGGTGGGAGTCATCTACGACCGCGCTCACGTCCGGGAGCTGGACGCCTTCGGTGGTCTGGGCAAGATCATGCCCGTCTACGCCGGCGTCATGATGGTGGCCTGCTTCGCGTCTCTGGGCCTGCCCGGCCTGGCCGGCTTCGTGAGCGAGTTCATGGTCTTCCTGGGCAGCTTCCCGCTGTACAAGCTCATCGTCGCCGTGTCGGTGCTCGGCGTGGTCATCACGGCCGCCTTCTTCCTGTGGATGATCCAGCGCGTGTTCCTGGGGCCGGTCAACGTGCGCTGGCAGCCGCTCGAGGACATGGACGGGGGCGAGCTGTTCGCCACGGTGCCCCTGGTGGTGCTGATGCTGGCGATAGGTCTGTACCCGATGCCTGTGATCCGGGCCATCAACGCGGCTATGGTGCCGCTCGTACAGGTACTGCAGGAGAACGCCGACCTGCTCGCCTCGGCCGGACGTTTCCTGTCTGGGTAGAAGCCGTGGGAGCCGGCCGGCCCCGCTCCGGCTGGGGAGAAGAAGGGGCCCGCCGGTCGCTGGCCTGCGCTGGCAGGACAGGGGATAGGCGAATCCCCGGGTAAACCTGGCATGACCGGGATCGTTAGAGACCTGAGCCTTTTCGCACCAGAGCTGTTCCTGGCGGCCCTGGGAGTAGTGGTGTTGCTCGCGGACCTGATCCTGCCGTCCTCCTGGCGGAAGGAGGTGGCCGCCGTCGCCGGTCTGGGCCTGCTCCTGGGCCTGCTGCCCGTGGCGAGCGTCCTGGGCCGCGGACCGGCCTCCGATTTCTCCGGCGCCTTCGTGGTGGACGACTTCGCCGTGCTCTTCAAGCTCGTCTTCTTCGTGGCCGGCGCCCTCACCGTGCTGCTCTCCGTGGATCAACTGCTCGCTCAGCGCCGGGGATTCGGCGAGTTCTTCGTGCTGCTCGTCTTCCTGGTGCTCGCCCTGTGTCTCATGGCCTCGGCGGGCGACCTCATCGTCTTCTACCTCGCCTTCGAGCTGTCGTCCCTGTGCGGCTACCTTCTGGCCGCCTGGCTTCGCGGCGACCGCCGCAGCACCGAGGCGGGCCTGAAGTACTTCATCTACGGCGCCACGGCCTCGGGGGTGATGCTCTACGGCCTCTCCCTGATCTACGGGCTGACGGGCACGCTGCACATCGCCGGCCTCGCCGAGGCCCTGAGGTCCGGCGGCGGCTACCTGGGCGCAGTGGCGGCGGCGATGGTCCTGGCGGGGCTCGGCTACAAGATCGCGATGAGCCCCTTCCACTGGTGGGCCCCCGACGTCTACGAGGGCGCTCCCACTCCCGTCACGGCCCTGCTGTCGGTCGGGCCCAAGCTCGCGGGCTTTGCCCTCTTCGTCCGCATCCTCCAGCCCCTCGTGCTGACGGCGCCCTACGTCTGGCCCATGGCCCTCGCCGTGCTCTGCGTCGTCACCATGTTTACCGGCAACCTGCTCGCCATCCGCCAGCCCAACGTCAAGCGCATGTTGGCCTACTCCTCGATCGCCCACGCCGGCTACCTGCTCATCGGCCTCACCGTTGCGACCACTGACCCCATCGGTCTGCAGGCCGTCGTCGTTTATGCCGTCGCCTACCTCTTTATGAACCTGGGCGCCTTCGCCGTTGCCATCTTCGTCGAGCACCAGACCGGCAGCTCCCTGATCTCGGCCTTCGCCGGCCTGTCCCGCAGGGCTCCGGCCGTCGCCCTCGCCATGGTCGTGTTCCTGCTGTCTCTGGTCGGCATCCCGCCCACGGCCGGCTTCGTGGGTAAGCTGGTGCTCTTCGGGACGGCCATCAAGGTGCCCGGCTTCGCCTGGCTGGCGGTGCTGGGGATCATCAACAGCGCCATCTCGGTGTACTACTACATGAACGTCGCGCGCGTGATGTACTTCGCGGACCTGGAGGAGCCCTCCCGCGCCCGGGCGCCGCGCGCGGTGGCCCTGGCCGTGCTGGTGGCCGCCGTCGGCACCTTGCTCATCGGCCTGGGCCCCGAGCGACTGCTGGCCCTGGCCGCGGTTTCCTCGCGCGCAATGGGTGGATTGTGAGCCATGCCCGGCGAGAGTAGCAGGATACCCGAGCCGGTGGTCGAGCGGCTGTGCCGCTACCACCGCTACCTGTCGCGGGCCGTCCGCAGCGGAATAGTGCGCGTGCCTTCCCAGGCGCTGGCGGCGATGACAGGAGCCACGCCCGAGCAGGTGCGCAAGGACCTGTCTCACTTCGGCGCCTTCGGGCAGCGAGGCGTGGGCTACGACACCGCTCACCTGCGCGACCAGATCCGCCACATCATGGGCCTGGACACACCCCGCCGCGTCGCCATAATCGGCGCCGGGCACCTGGGCACCGCCCTGGCTGGGTATCCTGGATTCGAGGCGCGCAGGTTCGAGATCGCCGGCCTCTACGACAGCAATCCCTCGCGTGTGGGGCACAGCGTCCAGGGCCTGCGCGTGCGCAGCATCGGTAGCTTGGCGGACGACTGCCAGGCACAGAAGGTGGACATCGCCATCATCGCCGTGCCGGAGGGGGCGGCCCAGGCGGTGGCCGATCACGCGGTGGCCGCTGGGATCCACGCCGTGCTTAGCTTTGCCCCGGTGACGCTAGAGCTGCCGGAGGACGTGGTCGTCAGGTACGTTGACATGACCTCCGAGCTGGAGTTCCTCAGCTTCTGGATCGAGCACGGCGCCGAAAACTCCGTGGAACACCGCAACCGACGGGAGCGATAGCCCATGTGGTGGGGGATGGCCGCCGGACCCGGAGCTCAGGGGCTGCGCGACATGCCCGGCCCCCGACGGACTGACTACAGCCTCAACCGGAAAGAGAGAAAAGCGTGACCGAGCAAAACGTCTCAGATCAACCAAGCCCGCAGAGACTGCCCTTCGCCGCACCAGTGGCCCGGGAACTAGAGGCCGTGGAGCGATTGCTCCACGACATCGTGCCGCGGGACATCCCGATCCTCAGCGACATCCAGGCCCGGCTGATGAGTGGGGGCAAGCGCCTGCGCCCCAGCCTGCTGCTGCTCAGCGCGCGCCTCTTCCGCGTGCTGAGACCGCAAGACGAGGCGGTGTTCAAGGCTGCCGCCGCGGTGGAGACTGTTCACCTGGCCTCGCTGCTTCACGACGACCTGGTGGACAACTCCCCTGTCCGTCGCGGCGAACCATCCATCCAGGAGCAGTACGGCCTTGGCGCGGCCCTGCTTGCCGGCGACTACCTGGCCGCCGCGGCCTACAGGCGCCTGTGCCTGCAGTCGCGGACCCGCGCGCTCACCTTGCTTGCCAACGCCGTCGCCAGCATGTGCGAGGCGGAGTTCACCGTGATCGCGTCCAACTCCGGCATGGACCGTCGGACCTATGCCGCCTCGGCGGCCGGGAAGACTGGGGCCTTGATGTCCGCCGCCTGCGAGATGGGTGCCGTAGAGGCGGGCGCCGATCTGGAGCCGGCCCAGTTGCTCGGCGCCTATGGTCGCGAACTCGGGATCGCCTTCCAGATAGCCGATGACGTGCTCGACATCTTCGGCTCCCCGGCTGTCAGCGGCAAACCCGTCGGTCAGGACCTGGTCAGCGGCCAGCCCAATCTGGTCGTGATCCTTGCCCTCGAGGCCGACCAGGACGGCAGCCTTCGCGCCGCGCTGGAGTCGCTCGAAACGCACAAGCCGGCCGACCTGGAGGCCCGGGCCGAGGTCATCGAGCAGATGCGACGCCTGCGCGCCGGCGAGCAGGCCCATGCGATCGCCCGGGACTACGCCAACCGCGCGAGAGGCTTCCTCTCTCGCCTGCCCGCCTGCCCGGCCCGCGAGGGCCTCGAAGCAGCCACCGAGTACGTCGCCAACCGCAGCCTGCTCGGCTCGCGGCGGTCGGCTCGCTAGCCTCGTTGGGTCCCCCCGACGGTGGGCGGCCAGTTGGCCATGGCCTGCTCCAGCCGCCGCACGTGCTCGATCTGCGCTGGGGCTAGCTTCCGCGCATAGGGCAGCCGCTCGGCCTGCACCAATCCCCGCGCCAGGGCCAGCCCGGCTCGGGCCACGCTCGCCACGGCCTCCGGCCCCACGACCTCCAGGCTGTCGGTGATCTGGTGGTGGTACCAGCGCCCGGCGTGGCAGTTCGTGCGGTAGAACCAGACGGCGGGCACGCCGGCCGCCGTGAAGAAGAAGTGGTCTGAGTAGGGCGAGACGTCCGGGCCCACCGATACCTGTTCGCCCAGCTTGCCGATCTCCTGTCGCACCCACTGCTCCATCCTCGGCGGCCCCGTCACCCAGGCGACAGTGTGGCCGAGCAGTGAGCCCACACTGTCGAAGTTGATCATGGTCGCCAGGCGAGCGGCCCCCCGCGTCTCATCGCGCACGAAGGCCTCCGCGCCGACCGAGAGGTGTTCCTCACAGCCGAAGCTCACAAGCCACAGGTCTCGTCGTCGCTGCAAGCCCGCCAGCTCCGAGGCTATCTCCAGAAGGCACGCCAGCCCCGTGGCGTCGTCGTCCGCGCTCTGCCCGATGGCGACCGAGTCGTGGTGCGCTCCGAGGAGCACGCCGGCCGCGCCGGGCTGCGACCCTGGGAGCCGCCCGATGACGTTCATGGCCTCGCCCGGCTCGACGACGCAGTCAATGCTGACACGCACTCGCGCCGGAGCTCGCGCCAGCTCCCAGCCCTCCAGGTAGGGGATCGTGACGGACGGCACCCGCAGCTTGTCAACCCATCCCATCGGCAACCCGTCCTGCACCAGCTCGGCCGAGGGGAAGCGGTCATCCAGGAAGAGAGCCGCGGCAGGGCGCGCCTTCGCCAGGGCCTCGAGGTCGGCCGGGTCCTCTCCCCACATGCCTAGCACCAGCACGACCTTGCCGCGCGACCTGCGCAGCACGGGGTTGTCCGGCGTCAGGTACTCGACCACGGCCAGCTCCCCCTCCACCACGCCCTTCGTCGAGGGAGTGTGCCCTATCGGGAGCGCAGGCAGGTCCATCCATCCCCGGCCGCGCCGTATCTTCACCGCGACGGCGCGACACTGCCACTTGCTGATGGGGAACCACTGCCAGGTGACCTCGGCGCCCAGCTTCGCGAGCCTGCCCGCCACATACTCCGCCGCGGCGAGCTCCGACGGCGTGCCCGTCAGCCTCGGCGCGAGCTGGCACAGCTTCTCGACGTGAGCCATCAGGGACCGAGCTGCGATCGGCACGAGCATCATCTCCTTGGCCTTCCGCCTGAGCGGCGCCCTGGGACAGCCGTCAGCGCGCGTGTCGGGATGTCCAGCCTGATGTAGCGTCGTGGGAGGCAAACCTTCGGGAGGGGAGGGTCGTACAAAGCATCGAGCTGCCTCCGGGGCCAAAGGCAGCTCGATGCTTCTTCCGCTCCGCCCGTGCGGCGTTGCAATGCTCTGTCTGGGCGGAACTTGGCCCGATAGGCAGCCTGGGCGCTTGCCAAGGGGGCTCTGCTGTTTCGGCTTAAGCTACATTCGCTTCGGCCGCTAGACCTGCACAAGGCCATCGGGCCAAACTTGGACTTTCCTAGGAAGAACTGTACACCACTCCCGGCCTCTATGTCAAGCCCCCTGGGGGCCTTTTCTCGTCGCCTATCCGCCCGTGCCTGCCCATTCCCTCGGGTCCGGCACCTCCCTCCGTTCCCCTCCAGCCTCGGCCGACAGGTGCCCGAGCAGCCCGGGCAGGCTCCAGTCCAGCGACTCGAAGACGTCTATCGGCGGGCGCATCCCCCGCTCTACCGCCCGCACGAAGTCATCCACCATTACCCACTCCCCTGTACCGTGGCCCCCGCCGGGCACCTTGCCCACGAGCTCGGGATGGTTCACCCCCATCCGCATCGCCGTCGGCCCCTCCGCGTAGGGGATCCCATCGCCCCACAGGCGATAGGGCTCGCCTGCCGTCCGCGGCGACTCCAGCACGCCTCTGGTGCCGTAGATCGAGAAGTAGTGGAAGCACTCCTGGCGCGCGTTGACGAAGCTGCCGAGGAACTTGATGACCCGTCCGCCCACCGTGTGGCAGAGGATGACCTCAGCGTCCAGCACGCCCAGCTCGGGCATGAGGTGGCTGCCCGTGTGCATTCCCACGACCATGTCCACGCGGTCGCCGAACATCCTGAGGATCGGCCCCAGGTCGTGGGTGCAGTACTGCGCCGGGCCTATGATCGCTCGCCACGTGCGCGGATCGCCGCCCCGCGCTTCCTCTTCGGACACGGCCAGGCGACCGCGCAGGTCGTGGACGTACTCGCACTCCGCGTAGACCGGGGCGCCGATGAAGCCCTCGCGGACCATCCGCTCGAAGCCCTGCACCCAGGCGAAGTAGGCCATGTTCTCCGCCATCATGTACTGGGCCTGTGACTCGCAGGCGGCCTTCACCAGCTCCTCCGCTTCCTCCGGCAACCACAGCGCCGGCACCTCGCACAGCACGTGCTTGTCGGCGCGCAGGGCCTGTACCGACTGGGGCACATGCGCCGCCGGGGGCGTGGCGATGTACAGGAGGTCAACGTCCTCTCGCTCGCACACCTCGTCGAAGCTGTCGGTCGCATGGGGTACTTGCTGGCTTTCGGCCAGGGCCTTGGCGCGCTCGAGCACCAGGTCACACACGAGGGTTACTTCCGTGGAAGGATGAGCCCGGAACACAGGTATGAGGCCCGCGCCTCTTCCCGATCCGATGATGGCAACGCGCAACACTACACATCCCCCCTCGCGCCGTGCTTTCGCCAGGTCCTCCGCCACACCTCCATGCAGCGTCTTGTCCCGGCGGGTGTGCGCGCGGTGCGCTCGAACGGAGGGCAGTTGGGGATGCCACCAACGGTGACACCCGAGCGGCACTGCTGCTAATATGCTTTCCAGGCAGGCCTCGACCGCCGCGCGGGGATGTCCGGCTTCCCGCGCCAGCGCGCCTCCGCCGGCCAAAGGTCTCGAGGTGAAAACCGATGACCGCCGTTCTCGCCATCCTCGTCCTCTCGTCCCTGCCCGCGCAGGTCCAGTGGGACCTGGGTGACCGCGGAGTGCTCAGCCTGGCGGACGACACCGGCCCGCTGGCCCGGGCAGTGGTCTACGTCCACGGGCCGGAGTGGGCCCAGTCCGTGCAGGACGCCGGCTCCGCCAGCACCCAGGGCGACTGGCTCGCCGGGTCCTTCCCGATGCCCACCGGCAGCAAGGGCGAGGTGCACTACCGCGAGCGCGTGGTGGAGAAGGCCGACCGCCTGGAAGCCACCTACGAGGTGGAGTTCACCGAGGGCAGTCCTCTCCAGGCCGCCTACGTCAGCTTCCACATGCCCGTTGCGCGGTGGATGGGGAAGAAGGTGGACCTGCTGCCGTCCGGCGAATCCGAGGAGTTCCCGGCGGATCAGGACGCCAGGCGCTTCTCCAGCCGCGCGTCCGCTCTCCTGTGTCATCTCGACAACGGCCGGGCGCTGCTCATTGGCTCCCGCTCCGGGCCCCCCGTCATGCTCGAGGACATGCGCCGCTTCGGGGGCCAGGAGTACGAGCTGCGGTTCATCCTCGCGAGGGAGAGCGTCGCGGCCGGCCAGAAGACTTCGATGACCTTCACCATCGCGAACCTGCCGGCCGCCGAGGCCCGCAAGCTCGCCGAGGAGCTGACGCCCCGCATGAGCGTGGACACCTCCAAGCCCTTCGCCCTGGTCGGCGATGACGGCCAGTCAACCGTGGGCATCAACCGGGACACGCTGGGGACCATCAGGGCCAGTGTCCACGGGCCCGACTGGGCCTGGGCAAGCCAGGAGGCCTGCCAGTGGAGCTCCCGCCAGGGCACGATCACCGAGCGCACACTGATCGGCACACTGGACCTGCCCAACACCGGCGGCAAGCAGGCGCGGCTCTACGAGAAGGCGGCGGTGGATCAGACGGCCCTCGTCCTGACCTACCGCTTCACCTTCCCCGAGGCGGTGACTCTGAATAGCTACCAGGTGTCGTGCGAGCTTCCTCTGGCCCAGTGGACCGGGGCGACCGTGGAGCTGGCGGGCGAAGAGAAGCAGACGGTCACCATCGGCGCTGAGATGGGTGAGGTCTTCCTGGCCAGCACCACCGTCAGCGCCGTGACCGTGCGCAAGCCCGGCCTGCCGGAGCTGACCATCCAGACCAACGAGCCCACGCCCCTTCTGATCCAGGACGGCCGCAACTGGGGCGGCAACTCCATCGAGCTGCGCTTCAACTTCATCCGCGACGACGCGGGCCAACAGGTGGCGGCGGGCACGACCGTGGAGCGCGAGTTCCGCGTCACGAGCGCCCCGCCCCTGCAGGCCGTCGCGGACCCGTCCCTCGTTTGGGATGCCTACGACCAGTCCACGTGGATCCCCTTCACGCTGCCCTGGGACTCCGCGCCCGTGGATGTGTCGTGGCTGAACGAGAAGCCGGCGGGTACCCACGGCAAGCTCACGGTCCGCGACGGGCACTTCGTGTTCGCCGACGGGACGCCGGCGCGCTTCTGGGGCACCTGCTTCTCCGCCGGCGCCAACTTCCCCACTCACGAGCAGTCCGAGGCCATCGCCCGTCGGCTCGCGGCCTTGGGCGTCAACATCGTGCGTACGCACCACGCCGACGCCTTCTGGGCCGAGCGCAACTTCTTCGGCAAGGACTCCCCGGACACCCGCCACTTCGACCCCGACTCGATGGACCGCTTCGACTACCTCATCCACTGCCTGAAGCGGGAGGGCGTCTACGTCTACCTGGATCAGCTCGTCAACCGCAAGTTCACCGAAGCGGACGGCGTGGATGCGGCCGCCGAGCTGCCCGTCTGCGGCAAGCCCTACAGCAACTTCGACCCCAAGCTGATCGAGCTGCAGAGGGAGTTCAGCCGGATGATCTGGGAGCACGTCAATCCCTACACCGGCATGGCCTACAAGGACGATCCCGCCATCGTGCTCATGGAGTTCGCCAACGAGAACGACCTCTTCACGCAGACCGTCGAGCTTGAGCCCTACCGCACGCGCCTGGAGGAGGTGTACCGCCGCTGGGCCGCGGACAACGGCGTCGAGGTGCCCGACGGCCCGGTGGACTTCCGCAGGCGCACCGACGGCGTGACGGCCTTCTTCATCTCTCTCCAGCGCCGGTACTATGAAGACCTGGGCCGCTACCTGCGCGAGGAGGTGGGCGTGCAGGTTCCTATGACCGGCAGCAACTGGTCGCGCAACGCCGCCCTCCTCGACGCGCTGTCGGTCTGCGACTACACCGACAGCCACGCCTACTGGCACCACCCGGGCCCCGACGGCTCCGTGGGCAACACGCCGGCCGTGCGTGCCGTCAGCCCGCTGGTGGGCGGGCTGAGCTTCAACGGCTTGGCCGGCAAGCCCTTCTTCGTGTCCGAATGGCACGAGCCCTGGCCGAACGAGTGGCGCGCGGAGATCAGCCTCTACCTGGCCGCCGTGGCCGCCCTGCAGGGCTGGGACGGGCTCACCGTCTACACCTACGCCCACACCAGCGAGCGGATGCCCACCACCGACTACCTCTCCGGCGCCTTCGAGGCCTTCAACGACCCGGCCATGTTCGGCCTGTTCCCCCACGCCGCGCTCATCTACCGCCGCGGCGACGTCAGCACCTCCGACGAGAGGTGGGTCATCGTCATCCCCGAGGACCGGATTCCCGGCGCCAGCAGCCTCTCTGCCTGGGCCGTGCCGGCGCTGCGCGGGACGCCGGACGTGCATCAGGTCTCCGTCGCCCTGCGTCAGGCCCCGGCCTGGGCCGACAAGGTCCTCAGTCCCGACGACGACTTGTTCAAGCCCACCGATGTCCTGAAGTCCGACACGGGAGAGCTGACGGCTTCGCCCGCCGGGGGGCTGTACACCATTGATACGGCTCGCACCCAGGCCGTGCTCGGCTTCCTGGCCGAGGCCGGAGACCTGCAGCTCTCCGGCCTGAGCGTCTCGTGCAAGACCGACTTCGCCACCATCGCCGCCAGCTCCCTCACGGACGAGCCGCTGGCCTCGTCGCGCCATGTCCTCATCAGCGCCGTCGGCCGCGTCGAGAACAGCGGCACCAGGTACGACATCAACCACCGGCGGATGGTCAGCGCCGGCAAGGCGCCGATCCTCTGCCAGCCCGTCGAGGCCAGCCTGCGTCTGAAGACCAGCCAGCAGGGGCTGCGCGTCTGCCCCATCAGCCCGGACGGCAAGCGAGGAGAGGCCCTGCCGGCCACCTACCGCGACGGCGTGCTGAGCTTCGACCTGGGACCGTCCGCGCGCACCATCTACTACGAGCTTGTCGCGGGGGAGTGACGTGTTCGGCGGCGACGCGCGAGAGGACACGGAGGACCCGCGCGATGGGGAAGAGGAGGACGCCGCGGCCGCGCCCGGGCCTGGGCCGCGCTCCGAGAGGGAAGACTGGCGCGCCGCCAAGCAGCAGCTCGCCCGACGGCTCGACGTAGTGCAGCCCTTCGACCCCTGGTCGGGGCGACTGTGCACCTGCGGCCCCAAGCTTGCCCTCGATGTCTATAGCGGCTGCGGCTACGGGTGCCTGTACTGCTACGTGAGCGCCTACAACGCCCGCTGCTGGGGACGCGAGCGCGTGCGGCCC
>Ga0116202_10001037_pt1 | contig 16177 bp, 13 predicted proteins | sample LakKivw325mmetaG_FD_94479 | JGI IMG/M metagenome (GOLD analysis project Ga0116202, IMG submission 94479) | Anoxic lake water microbial communities from Lake Kivu, Rwanda to study Microbial Dark Matter (Phase II) - Lake Kivu water 325m metaG | ecosystem: Environmental > Aquatic > Freshwater >...
CCTATAAACTGGTCCGCCCCATCTTCCTGCTCTCGAAGCCGGATGTTCGACCCGCCTGTGCCCGGTTCCTGGAGTATGTGCAGTCCGAGGAGGCGCAGGAGTTGATCCACAACAACGGACTGATCCGGGCGAAGGCGAAACCCGCTCCGTGACTCCATCCGGGTCGGCAGGCGGTTAGAAAGGCACCCGAAGCGGCATGAAGGCAGGCGGCGAAACGGCCATCCGGTGGGGCTTGATGCTGGTCGCGTTTTCCGCGCTGGCCAGTCTGCTGCTGATTGCCGTTTTCATCCTCAAGGAAGGCGTTCCTTTCATCGTCCGGACCGGGTTCCGGGACTTCCTGCTCGGGTCGAACTGGCAACCCCACCGCCAGGAATATGGCATCTATCCGATGATTGTTTCGTCGCTCTGGGTGACGGTGGGGGCGATGGTCATCGGGGCGCCGCTGGGAATCGCGGGCGCCATCTTCCTGAATGAGTTCGTGCCGAAGACGGTCATGAAGATCGTCAAGCCCACGATTGAGCTCCTGGCGGGTATTCCATCGGTGGTCTACGGGTTTATCGGGGTGATGGTGCTGGCGCCGTTCATCCGGGCGCATTTCGGGGGGCCGGGGCTGTCCGTGCTGGCGGCATCGGTCATTCTCGGGATCATGATTCTGCCGACCATCATCAGTATTTCGACGGACGCCATCGGGGCGGTGCCGAACACGTACCGGGAGGCGGCGCTATCGCTGGGGGCGACGCGCTGGCAGAGTGTTCACATGGTGACGATCAAGGCGGCGCGGTCCGGGATCGTTGCCAGCATCATCCTGGCCATGGGCCGGGCGCTGGGCGAGACCATGGCGGTGATCATGGTCGCGGGGAATGCCGTGAGGGTGCCCGGATCGGCGCTGGACTCGGTGCGAACCTTGACGGCCAACATCGCCATGGAAATGGGTCAGGCATCCGGGCAGCACCGGCAGGCCCTGTTTGCCACCGGCGTGGTGCTGCTGTGTGTGATCATGACACTCAACGGCATCGCGATCTCGGCGGTACGGGGAGGAGTGCGCCGCAAATGAGGATTCCCCCGCGCTATACCCAGATGCTGGCGGTGGCTGTCATGGGCGCGGCGACGCTTTTCACGCTCCTGATCCTGGTTTTCGTGGTGGTGTTTGTGCTGGGCAAGGGATTGCCGGTGGTCAACTTCCAGTTCCTGTCCGGCATGCCGCGCGACATGGGACGCTCCGGCGGCATCCTGCCGGCCATTGTCGGGACGTTTCTGCTGCCGCTGGTGGCGATCGCCATCGCAATGCCGCTGGGAGTGGGCACATCGGTGTATCTGGCGGAATATACGCGGGAAAACCGGTTGACCAAGGTGCTCCGGTTCGGGACGGATTGCCTGGCAGGCATTCCCTCGATCATTTTCGGCCTGTTCGGGTTCATCTTCTTTGTCGTCATGCTCAAGATGGGGTGGTGCCTGCTTTCCGGCGGCCTGACGTTGGCGATCATGATTCTGCCGACGATCATCCGGACATCCGAGGAGGCGATCCGGGCGGTGCCGAATGCCTACCGGGAGGTGAGTTTCTCCCTTGGGGCGACCCGGTGGGAAACCGTGTGGAAGGTGGTGCTTCCCAATGCGCTGCCCGGAATCGTTACCGGCGTGATGCTGGGAGTGGGGCGTTCCGTGGGAGAAACGGCCGCCGTGATCTTCACGGCCGGTTCGGCCTTGCGTTTGCCCGCCTCGATGTTCGATTCCGTGCGGACGATGGCCGTGCACTTCTACATACTGGCACGGGAAGGCATCTCGGCGGAGAATGCCTATGGGACGGCCGCCGTCCTGATCATTTCCATCCTGCTCATCAACCTGGCAACGTACGGCATGATGCATCATATGCTGGCGAAGAGGAACAAATGACGGGGACCCCGGCCAACAAGGTTGTCCTGCGCGATTTCAGCGTCTTTCATGGCGCCGACCATTCGTTGCGCGGCATCACGCTGGATGTCAGAGCCAACCGGATTCTCGGGGTCATCGGTCCGGCCGGTTCCGGGAAGACCACCTTCCTGCGAGCGTTGAACCGGTTGAACGACCTGGTCCCGGGCATTCGAACGAACGGGAAGGCGCAACTCGATGGCGAGGATATCTATGGCAGCGGGTTCGACGTGGTCCGCCTGCGCAAGCGGGTGGGAATGCTGTTTGCGCTGCCGGTGGCCCTGCCCATGTCCATTTTCGACAATGTGGTCTATGGCCCGCGCCTTTCCGGCGTACGGGACCGGAAACGCCTCGCCGAGGTGGTGGAGCGCAGCCTCACCTCGGCATTCCTTTGGGAAGAGGTCAAGGACCGTTTGCACAGTTCGGCGTTGCGCCTGTCCGGCGGCCAGCAACAGCGCCTCTGCCTGGCGCGGGTGCTGGCGATGGAGGAACTGGAGGTTATTCTCCTGGATGAGCCTTGTTCGGGTCTGGATCCGATTTCGACCGCCAAGATCGAGGATGCGCTGACGATCCTGAAGGAGCGGTACACAATCATCCTGGTTACGAACAACACGAAACAGGCCGCGCGCGTGGCCGACGAGACCGCCTTCTTCCTGATGGGCGAACTCGTGGAACGGGGGCCGACGGGCACGATCTTCACGGTGCCCTCGGACCCGCGGACAGGCGACTACGTCACGGGGAAATTCGGATAACAGGCCATGAGTGATTGCGCCATAACCGTCCGGGATCTGGATCTGCACTACGGGCCCTTTCATGCCCTGAAAACGGTGCAGCTTGACGTGCTCCGCCATCGCATCACGGCCCTGATCGGGCCCTCCGGATGCGGCAAGTCCACCCTGCTGCGGACACTCAACCGGATGAACGACCTTGTGCCCGGCGTCCGCATTGAAGGCAGCGTGAAACTGGAAGGGCGCGAGATTTACGCGGCTGACACGGACGTGTGCGCGCTGCGCAAGCGCGTGGGCATGGTGTTCCAGAGGCCCAACCCCTTCCCGCTGTCCATCCGGGACAACGTTACCTTCGGACTGCGTGTGGCGGGGCAACGCAACCGGGAAGAGCAGGACGAGATTGTGGAGCAGTCGCTCAAGGGTGCCTGGCTCTGGGACCAGCTCAAGGACCGGCTGCACGTGTCGGCGCTGGAACTGCCCATGGACCAGCAGCAGCGCCTTTGCGTGGCGCGCGTTCTGGCCGTGGGCCCCGAGGTGATCCTGATGGACGAGCCCTGTTCGGCGCTCGATCCCATTGCCACCGCGCGCATCGAGGAACTGATGCTGGACCTCAAGTGCCGGTACACGATTGTGATCGTGACGCACAACATGCAGCAGGCGGCGCGTATTTCGGACTATTCCGGGTACATGCTGCTGGGCGACATGGTGGAATTCGGCGATACACCGGGCGTGTTCACGAGCCCGAAGGACAAACGCACGCAGGATTACGTGAGCGGCAGGTACGGTTAACAAGGGAGGAAGAGGAATGCAACGGCACTTCGACGAGGAACTTCAGACGCTGAAGGTTCAACTCATGAGGATGAGCGCACTGGCGGAAGCCATGATCGCCGAGGCGGTCAAGGCGCTCGTGGAGCGGGATGAGAAGGTGATTGCCACCGTGTACGCGCGCGAGAAAGAGGTCAACCACCTCCAGGTGGTCATTGACGAGATGTGCCTGACCCTGATCGCGCTGCACCAGCCGGCGGCGGGGGATCTGCGGTTCATCCTTGGGGCGGCCAAGACCAACTCCGATTTGGAGCGGCTGGCCGACCAGGCGGTGAACATCGTGGATAAGGCCAAGGCCCTTCTGGAGGAGCCCCCGCTGCGGCCCTTCACGATCATTCCCCGGATGGCGACCCTGGCCCGCACGATGGTCCGCGACAGCCTCCATGCGTTCGTCAACCGTGATCCGGCGCAGTCACGGGCGGTGCTGTTGCGCGACGACGAGCTGGACCAGCTCAAGCGAGACATAACGGTGGAATTGTCGGAATTCATGAGGCAGGACCCGGCGTCCGTCTCGCGGGCGCTGGCTCTGATTCTCATCGCCCGGAACCTGGAACGGGTGGGGGACCATGCCACCAACATTGCCGAAAACACCATTTTTGTCGTCGAAGGACGCGATGTGCGTCATCACGGCGGATAAGGGAGCGACATGAACCTGCTCGGAATCGACATTGGTGGAACAAAGACCGCGGTGGTGCTGGGCAATGCCAGGGGCGAAATCGCCGCCTCCCGGCGGATGCCGACGGCATCGGATTCGATGGAAGCCTACCGCAAGCGTTTGGTGGAACTCTGTCACGAAGTCATCGACAAGGCCGGGGTGCCTGCGGCCAGGCTCGATGCCGTGGGGATCTCGGCGCCCGGGCCGATGGACTGCAAGAAAGGGATCCTCATCGCGCCGCCCAACAACCCCGGCTGGCGCGATGTCCCGATCCTTGCCATGGTGCAGAAGGCCTTTGCCGCGCCGGTTTTCATCAATAACGATGCCAACGCATGCGCGCTGGCCGAAGCGCTGTTCGGGGAGCACCGGGGCACCCGCAATCTCGTCTACCTGACCTTCAGCACCGGGATGGGAGGCGGCATCATCCTGAACGGTGAACTGGTGCAGGGCAGCACGGACACGGGCGGGGAAGTGGGGCACATGGTGCTGGAGCCGGACGGCCGCCTCTGCGGGTGCGGCCACCGGGGCTGCTGGGAAGCCTATGTCGGGGGCCGGAGCGTGGCCGAAACGCTGAAGGAGAAGATCCGGACGGGCGGCATTCACACGGTGATGATCGAGAAGGCCGGCGGCATCGATGCCATCAACCTGCAGGCGTTCGAGGCCGCGGCGCGCGAGGGGGATCGTTTTGCCCTGGCGGAGTGGGATGCTTTTACGGATCGCGTGGCGCAGGGCATTGGCGTGCTGATCATGGCGCTGAACCCGGATGTCGTGATCCTGGGAACCATCGGGATCCATGCGGGCGAATTCGTGATGGCGCCGATCCGCGACAAGCTGCCGAAATACGCCTGGAAATGGCCGCTGGGCGCCTGCAAGGTGACGACCAGTTCCCTGGGCGGGAAGATCGGGGAATTGTCGGCCCTGGCGGTTGCCGTGACGGGTTTGCGCCATACCGGCGGCGAAGCCCGCTGAACGCGACGGGGACGGGAACGACGCGTTTGCCGCCGGAAAATAGGCGTGCGCGGCGGAGGCGGCTCTGTTAGCGTACCGCCATGGACGCTTCATTACGGGCTATCTGCGGTCTGTTGGAATCGCCCGATCCCATGCGCAGGCATGCGGCCGCCATTGTGCTTGCCGAGTTGGCGCCGAAAGATGCCGCCGTGATCGAGGCGCTTGGCAAGGCGCTGGCCGATGCCAATCCGGTGCTGGCCGGGAACATCCTGGATGCCTTCGAGGCCATTGGATCGCCCCTCGCGGCGCCGTATGTGCTGCCGTTGCTAGGCACCGATCCCATGGAGATCAAGCTGCGGGCGGTGGCCATTGTCGCCCGCGCGGGGGAACGCATGGTTCCCGAAATCCGCCGTCGCCTGGAGTCCTCCAGGGCCGCCGACCGGCTGGTGCTGGTGGACCTGCTGGCGCGGATACACACCAAGTCGGCTTTCGACGCGTTGCTGCATCTGCTGTTCGATCCGGACTTCGAATTCGTCAAGGCGGTGTGCGAAGCCGTGCGGCGGCACATGGCGGATGCCGGCGCCAAAGCCCGGGCCGCGCTGCAGGCGCAGGTGATGGAATTCATGGAGGGGCCGCGCGTCAAGGACCAGGAGCGGATCATCACATCCTGCCTGCTTCTGCTGGGTGCGATCGGGGTGCCGGAGTCCCGCGCGACACTGCTGGCGTACGCCGCGCCCAGGCACTCGCTCTATGTCCGGCGCCATGCGCTGATCGGGCTGAAGAATCTGGAGTTGGAGGGATCCGTGGCGACGGCGGCCGCGCGCCAGGTGGCGGGTTATCTGGCGGAGGAGGATGAAGGGCTGGTGCGCCATGCCCTGGACATCCTGGCTCGGGCGCCGTCCGCCAAGGTGGACTGGAAGGAACTGATGGACAATCGTCATGCGCCGGTGCGGAGCCTGGCCGTGCGGCGGTTGGCGGCGGAGGATTCCGCCGCGGCCAACCGCCAACTCCTGGCGCTGCTGCGGCATCCTGACACGGACGTGCGCGAGGTGGCCGCCGGGGCGCTGTCAGGCCATGCCGGCGCCTCAAAGTTGTTGCTCGAAGCGGTGGCGGAAGAGCCCGATGCCGACGCGGCATGGCGCCTGGCCAAGATCCTGAAGCCCCACAGCGGGGCGGTGGACCGGAAAGCGTTTCAGCGGTTTGCCGCCCTTGCGGCGGAAGATCTCGAGGCTGGCAAGCCGCGTTGTGAAGCGTTGCTGTATCTGTTGCGAAACGTGAATGCCACGGCGGCGGATGAGATCATCCTGAAGGCGGGATTGGCGCACAAGAAGGCCCGGCGCTGGGCGGCGGCTGTGGAATGCCTGCGACGGCTGACCAACAGCGAGGTGTTCGATGATGAGGCGCGTTATGCGTTGTGCGTCTGCAACCTCAAGCAGTCGGCCAGGGATATCAGCCCCGGCGTACGGGCGGAGGATCATGCCTTGCGCGGATTGCAGGTGCTGCTGCGTGTGCCGTCGTTCAAACTGGCGGGCAGGCTCAAGAAGGACAAGACGCTGGATGCCGATGAGCTGTTTTATGCGGGGTTTCATTTCTCGGAGATGGCGGGCGAGGAGAAGTCCTTCGGCGTGGCGTTGCTCGATCATCTGGCCAGGTCCGCGCCGAAATCCGCCACGGGCAAGGCGGCGAAGAACAAGCTCAAGCTGGTTCAGGCGGGGTAGGCGAGTTGTCGGGTGGTCCGCCCACACCGGATCCGGTGCTGGTACGCTGTGCAGAAGTTCAAGCAAATCAAGTCCGCGGTCCTTGACAAGGCCCAATAGGGCCGTTTTCGTTTCGGGGTATGCCCGGGGTGGGAGTCGAACCCACACACCCTTGCGGATAAGGGATTTTAAGTCCCTTGCGTCTGCCATTTCGCCCCCCGGGCCGTATAATGGAAACGGCGGCACTCTATCACGCGTGGAACCGTTTCTCAACACGTCTCGAAGGGCCTGAACGCGTCCGGTCCTATCCCTCCCCTTGCCGGAAACAGCCTGGCATGGTATCTAACGGGACATCGGCGGGTATTCCATGGATAGTGTGAATAGCGAAACAGCCATACTTGTGATCGAGGATGATCCGGACGGACGGCGGTCCGTCGAGGAGGCTATCCGGGACGCCGGCTACCGTGTGCTTGTGGCCTCCACCGGGCGTGCAGGCGTGGATACGGCGCTGCGCGAGGATATCCAAGTGATCCTTTCCGACCTTGTTTTGCCGGACATCGACGGCTTGCGGGTCCTGGAGGCGGTGCGCAGGCAGAAACCGGGAATCCCTGTGCTGATCATGACCGCCTATGGTTCCGTGGACACAGCCGTGAGCGCGCTGCGTCAAGGCGCTTACGATTATCTCGTCAAACCGTTGGACCTTGAGGACTTGCAGGTCAAAGTGGGAAGGGCTGCCGAAGCGAGCCGGCTTCGCTCCGAAGTGGCGCGTTTGAACAATGAGGCGCGGGGCCGACATAGCGCCAAGTCCATGGTGGCGGTTTCGGCGGCGATGCAGGAGGTGTTGCGCCAGATTGCGTCGGTGGCTGACACCCATGCCACCGTGCTGATACTCGGCGAAAGCGGCACAGGAAAGGAGCTTGTGGCCAGGGCATTGCACGTCGACAGCCGCAGGGCCGGCGGCCCTTTTGTGGCCGTAAACTGCGGCGCGTTCACGGAGTCCTTGCTCGAATCCGAGCTGTTCGGGCATGAGAAAGGCTCGTTCACGGGGGCAACGGAGCGTCATCCGGGTGCGTTTGAGCGGGCGCAGGGAGGCACGTTGTTCCTGGACGAGATTGGCATTGCCCCCAAGTCCGTGCAAGCGCGTATGCTGCGGGTGTTGGAGCAAAGGGAAGTGCTTCGGGTTGGCGGGCGGGCGCCGGTCAAGGTCGACTGCCGCATCGTGGCGGCTTCGAACCGTGATCTGGAGGAACTGGTGGAAGCCGGCGAGTTCCGCAACGATTTATTATACCGGTTGCAGGTTGTCGCCATCCGGCTGCCGCCGCTGCGGGAACGGATGGAAGATCTGCGGGAACTTGCCCTGCGTTTCATGAACGCCGCCTGTGCGGATCACGGACGGCAGATAGAAGGCGTTCTTCCCGAGGCGTGGGCGAAACTCGAGAACCATGCGTGGCCCGGCAATGTCAGGGAATTACGCAACGTCATGGAGTCGGCGGTCCTTCTGGCGGGGAACCGCATGCTGGGGCCGGAGGCCATCCAGCTCGGGAGGTCCAACGCTTCCCTGGTCACAGGAGCCGGCATGACCCTTGCGGAGATCGAGCGGTCGGCGATCCTGGCGGCGCTCCGGCGTCACAACGGCAACCGGCAGTTGACGGCGGAGGAACTGGGAGTTTCAACCCGCACCATCCAGAGGAAGATCCAGGAGTACGGCCTGCCGTTCTAGTGTGGTGTCCCGCAAATAGGTATGCAAAACGTTGCTGTCATCCTGAGCGAAGCGAAGGATCTCGACCATTGGGTGAGGCTGAGATTCCTCGCTACGCTCGGAATGACAAACCGTTGTGAATAATGTCTGCTTTTTTGAAAGACACCACACTAGGCTATCCCCGACCGTGATCCGATTTGTCATCCGCAGGCTTCTCTATATGGTCCCGACAGTTTTCGGGGTCATCCTGATCACCTTTCTGCTGTTCTACGCGGTGGGGGGGAGCCCGTCTTCCGTGGCGCTGGGCAAGAACGCGACGCCGCAGGCGCTGGAAGAGTTCGACGAGCAGCGGGGTTTCAACAAGCCTTTGTTCGCGGGGTTGTGGACAAGGACACGCGCGCTCCCGGATGTGGATTTCACCAAGGGTACGGGGACCTGGGCTGGAACGCGGGGATTGGAGGAGGTTTGGTCCGGCAATGAGAAGGGCTTTGCCCGTCTGGCGGGAGGTCACAGCTACCGTCCGCCGCTCGCGTTCGGGCTCCGTCCCGGAACGACCTACCGATTGCGCGTGGTGTGCCGTTCGCCGGACGGCGCGTCCCTGCGCGTGCGCAGCGGGGTGGCGGGCACGGGACCTGCCTCGCGGATCGGCGGAGGATGGGCCGAAGTCGTCTTCCCGTTCGCGGCCGGCGGGGAGGGCCCCTTGGAGGTGGAAGTCTCGCGGGGACGGGTGGAAATCCGCTCCATGGCCTTGCAGAGGAAAGTGCGGCATGTGCTGGACTCCCAGCTTGTCCATTTCCTCGGCAGGCTGGCGCACTGGGACCTTGGGGAATCGATTGCCACCAACCAGAAGGTGACCACGATGCTCCGCCGGGGTGTTGGTCCTTCGCTGCTGCTCACGGTGCCGGTGTTCGCCGGGGAGCTGGCGTTGTCGCTCAGCCTGGCGCTGATCTGCGCCTATTTCCGGGACCGGTGGCCCGACCGGATGCTGGTGCTTGTTTCCGTGGCGCTCATGAGTGTGAATTACCTCATCTGGATTATCTTCGGGCAGTTCTTTCTCGCCTACAAGCTGCAGTGGTTCCCCATCTGGGGCATGGAATCGTGGCGGAATCTGCTCCTGCCGGTGGGGATCGGGATTGTCAGCGCCATGGGGGCCAATCTCCGGTTCTACCGGACCATCATGCTGGATGAGATGTACAAGGACTACGTGCGGACGGCCTTTGCCAAGGGCAGGGGGCCGGCGGGGGTGCTCTTCGGGCACGTTCTGCCCAACGCCATGATTCCCGTGATCACGAACACGGTGATCGCCATTCCCTTCCTCTACACCGGCAGTCTGTTGCTGGAGAGTTTCTTCGGCATCCCCGGGCTTGGCGGCATGAGTGTGAATGCCATCCATTCCTCCGATGTCGAGGTGGTGCGCGGCGTGGTGCTGGTGGGGGCCCTGCTGTATGTGGCCGCCAGCCTGATTTCCGACGTGTGTTACGCCGTCGCCGATCCGAGGGTGAAGCTGAGATGAACGCGAACGGCAACCAAGGGCAGTCCCTGTGGCAGTCGGCGTGGGCGCAGCTGCGCCGGCGCCGACTGGTGCGCGGCTGCCTCTGGGTCCTGGCCGCGTTCTTCGCCGTGGCCCTCTATGGCGAGACGATGCACCAGTGGTACCGTTTCAAGGACGAGACGCCCCCGTACCAGCGGGTGGATCTTCAGAAGCGCTACCTGCCGCCAAGCCTTTTCCGCGGTCCCCTGGCACAGGCAGCGGACGGGACCGCGCCGGGACTGCTGACGGTGGTGAGCCGGCTGTCTCACCATCCGCTGGGAACGGACAACCTCGGGCGTGATGTCCTGCAGCGGACGGTACAAGGCGCCCGGATTGCCTTCCTGGTGGGCGTGGTGACGTCGCTCATCGCCATCCCGATCGGGGTGGTTCTGGGCTGCCTGGCGGGATATTTCGGGCGCTGGGTGGATGACCTTGTCGTCTGGTTGTATACCACGGTGGCATGCATGCCCGGTCTTCTGTTCGTACTGGCCATTGCCATGGTGGTCGGGAAGGGGCTGACGGGGATTTACGTGGGAATTGGCCTGACAACCTGGGTGGGTTTATGCCGGCTGGTGCGCGGGGAAGTCATGAAGCACCGCGAACGCGCGTATGTGATGGCCGCGCGTTCGCTGGGCTACAGTCCATGGCGCATCATATTTCGTCATATCCTTCCCAACGTGTTTCATATTATCATTATCACCTTTTCCCTGCGATTCCCGGCGGCGATCGGGACGGAAGTGTTCATGAGCTTCCTGGGAATCGGTGTCCAGGGCGAGCCTTCGTGGGGCGTCATGGTCAGCAATGCGCGGCTGCGCTTGTGGCAGGGAGTCTGGTGGGAAATGACCGCTGTAACGGCGGTCATTGTGGTGGTGGTCCTGGCGTTCAACCTGGTGGGGGATGCCCTGCGGGATGCGCTTGACCCCAGGTTGAAGTCGCAGGATTGAGGATGGGAATGGAGAAATCTATGGGAAACCGGCGGACTGGGCGACAGGTGGATCACGACACGGTCATGGAACTGCTGCGTCGGCCGGACTATGCGCCGATGACCGTTGACGAAATGGCCGGGGCCTTGGGCCTGGGCGGGGCCGGACGGAAGGCGCTGGCCGATCTGCTGCGGCAGATGATGGCCAACGGCGAGATTGTGGCCATCCGCAAGATCCGGTACACGCTGGGCGCGCCGGCGGATCTGGTGACCGGCCGCATCGAGGTCAAGCGCTCCGGCGCCGGGTATCTGGCAGACAGCAGCCAGCCATTCGGGGTGATGGTGGACCGTGGCGACATGGGGACGGCGCTGCCGGGCGACCGGGTGGTGGTCCGGCTGGAACCGCCGCGGCACGGCGCGCCGGAATGGCAACGGCACGGGCAGGTGATCCGGATCGTGGAACGCGCCAGGCGCGTTGTGGTCGGGACACTGCGGAGCACGGGGAAGTTCTTCTATGTCGTGCCGATGGATCCTTCCTACCAGCAGGATTTCTACGTGCCGGACGCCGCCGGCGCAAAGCTGGACGACCGTGTGGTCGTGCAGTTTACCAACTGGGAAAACCGCCACGTCAACCCCGAGGCCGAGATTATCGAGGTGATCGGGCCGGCGGACAACCCTTCGCTGGACACGCTGGCGATCCTGAGGAACTACGACCTGCCGGAGAAGTTCCCGGAGGATGTGATGGCCGAAGCGGAACGGTCGGCGGCGCGTCTGGCGGAACCCGGCCGGCGTCTTGACCTGCGGCAGAAATTCATCTTCACCGTGGATCCCGCCACGGCCCGGGATTTCGACGACGCGCTTTCGCTGGAGTTGGACGGGCAGGGGAGGCGCGTACTGGGGGTGCACATTGCGGATGTGAGCCATTTCGTGCGTCCCGGCAGCGCCCTGGATCGCGAAGCCACGGAGCGCGGCAACAGCGTGTATCTGCCCGACAAGGTGATTCCGATGCTGCCGGAGGAACTGTCCAACGGGTTGTGCAGCCTCAAACCGGGGCAGGATCGCCTGACCTTTTCGGTATTCATGACGTTCGACGGCGAAGGCCGGATGATCGGGGCCCGCTGCGAACGCAGCATCATCCACTCCAAGCTGCGGCTGACGTACGAGCAGGCGCTTCAAGTCCTGGAAACGCCTGCGGGAATGCGGTCGAAGGTTCCCGGCGTGACAGACGATTCCCAGCGGTTGCTCCAGGATATCTGCGGGCTGGCCATGACCCTGCGGCAAAGGCGGATGAACCAGCACGCGCTCGACATTGACCTGCCCGAGAGCCAGATCCTCATCGGGAAGGACGGCATGATTGAAGACATACGGCCTGTGGTCAACGATATCTCCCACCAGATGATCGAGGAGTGCATGGTGGCCGCCAATGAGGCGGTGGACCGGGAACTCAGCCAGCGGGGTGTGCGCCTGATTCACCGGCTGCACGAGCCGCCTGCGGAGGACAGGATTGAGCTTCTGCGGGATGAGTTGCGGGACATGGGGTATCAGCCCGGCGACCTCCGGCAGCGGGGGAACCTGATGCAGTTTGTCCGGCGGATCCGGAGCACCCCCCTGGCGCACTCCGCCCAGATGGCGGTGCTGCGCAGCATGAAGCGGGCCGTGTACTCGGCGAAAGAGGGTGGTCATTTCGGCCTGGCCAAGAAGTACTACGCGCACTTCACGTCGCCCATCCGCCGGTATCCCGACCTGGTCATTCACCGTCTGCTGGCAGCCGCGCTGGAGCGGCGAGCGACGCCATACCGGCCCGAAGATCTGGACAGGCTGTCGCTCCACTGTTCCGAGACGGAGCAGGCGGCGGAGCAGGCCGAACGGGATCTGATGGAGATCAAGAAATACCGCTTCCTGGCGCAGCAACTGGAGCAGGGGAAGCCGCTGGAATACGAGGCGGTGGTGGTCAAGGTCGCCAATTTCGGGTTGTTCGTGGAACTGGACGATCTGGACGTCCAGGGACTCGTGCATGTCAGCACGCTGTCGGAGAGCTTTGTCCGGTTTGATGCGGGGGCCCGGGCGTTGCGGGCAGGGAAGGACGTCTACAAGGTGGGAACGCGGCTGCGGGTGTTTGCGGCCCGGGTTGATTTTGACAAGCGGAGAATCGACTTTGCGCCGGTGCGCGCCAAGGCGGCGGAGGCGCACAGGCAGCGGAATGAAGGCAGGTCCAGGGGGAGACGGAGAGGATGATGCGGCGACGGCTGGTGTTCGTGATCCTCCTTTTCGTGGCGTCTGTACGGGTGTACGGCGCGGAATCCCTCGCGGAACTGGCACGGCGGTTCCATGGGCAGTGCCTTCCGGTGAAGATGACCTACGACATCCGCTACCGGTTCCTCGGCATGGATCTGGGGCAACTGGGCCGGATGGAGCTCGTCAGCACGATCGGCCAATGGGACCACCGCGTCACGGGGGCCGCTGTTCCCGCCGTTTTCCTTGAGATCCGGGTGCGTTCGATGGACAGCCTGAGGGGCGCGGGGGGGAGGACCCGGATCAACGACAGGATGGTCGCTGTTCTGGACTTGCCGGGCATGAACGCGCTGGTTTTTGCCAAGGAGTTGGACCAGGAACTGAATCCGGTATTTGGACGGAGTTCCACCAGTCGCGCCGTTTCCTGCTACGACACGCAGGGGGGTGCGATGGAGTACTGCAAGCGGGATTTGCGGACGGGTGTCGTGAGCACCAACCTTACGGCGCCGGAGGCCATGTTTGCCCTCAGTCGCAAGGTCGGCGGGATACTGTCATTCCTTGACGACAGTTACCGCGGCACAGCCGTCAACCGCGGCATTTCCGGCGGGGATGCCGTGGCGGTGAATCTGGAGGGCCGCGTGGTGAGCATACGGCTGGTGACAGAGCCGGCGCGGAGCCCGTCTTGCCTGGATCGGCGGCGTTTCGAGGCGTTACACATCCGTGCGGTGCCGGAGGGGGGCGCGGCGGTGCGGGCGAGGGATTTCCAGGCCTGGGGACTGCCTTTTTCCGAGTTGGCCCGGGTGACGGGCGACAACGCGCTACGGGAGGCGGCCCGGCAGGCGCCGGTGGATGCGATCGTGCCGCTGGTCATGGACTATGAACTGGCCCTGGGATCGGTTCGGGTGGTGCTGGCCGGGAGCGGAGTGGAATCCTTGCCGGACAGTCTAGCGGCGGCTCCTGAAGGTCCAGAAACGATGGGTCAGGAAGACCCCGCTGCAGGCGATGGCCTCGGCGCACAGTTTGGCCAGCATCGGGCGAAAGCCGAGCCGGTGGTGGAAGAACCACAGCAGAGCCTCTGATGCCAGGTATGCGCCGAACCAGGTCACGGCAAAACGCAGGAATTGCAGCGGGGTTCCGGCCAGCGAGCGGCGTTCGAACGTCCACACCTTGTTTCCGGCAAAGCTTACGAGCCCGCCTGCCGGGCGGCTGATGAGATTGGCGATAACCGGTGCGACACCGGCCAGCCGGACCAGGAGTCCGTAAAGGCAGAAATCCGCAAGGGCCGCAAGCGCTCCCGTGGCAAGATATCTTCGCAATTGAATCAGCATCCGCATGGGGAAGTGGTCCTGCCTGTAACGCTGGAACTGTGGCGAAAACCCGGGAACGGGTCAAGTGTTGTGCTTCGAAGAGTGTGCTTCGAAGAGTCTGAATATAAGTTGACTGCGATGCCTGTTTCGGGTTGAATATCGGCGTTTTGCAATTCCCACAGGAGGAGTAGGACCCTTGGATGTTGAAATTCTGCGCCACAGCACGGCGCATGTGATGGCGGCAGCGGTAACCCGGCTGTACGAGAACGTTCAATTGGATATCGGGCCGGCCACCGACAGCGGGTTCTACTACGACTTCGACCTGCCGCACCGATTGGCCCCCGAGGATTTCCCGGCCATCGAGAAGGCCATGGCCGATATTGTGCGTCAGGATCTTCCCTTCGAACGGGTGGAGATGACGCGGGAGCAGGCCAGGGCGTATCTCGAATCCCGCGGGCAGGGATACAAGCTTCATCGCCTGGCGGACATTCCGGGGGACGAGACCATCACGTTCTACCGGTGCGGCGATTTCCAGGATCTCTGCCGGGGCCCTCATCTCGATCGCACCGGTCAGATTCGCGCGTTCAAGTTGCTGTCCGTGGCCGGCTCCTATTTCCGCGGCATCGAGACCAACCCGATGTTGCAGCGGTTGTATGGCATTGTGGCGGAGTCCCAGTCGGTATTGGACGAGCAGGTCCGCCGGCTGGAGGAGGCGCAGAAGCGTGACCACCGGAAGCTCGGCAAGGAACTGGACCTGTTCAGCATCCAGGAAGACGTGGGCCCCGGCCTGATTCACTGGCATCCCAAGGGGGCGCGCATCCGGTCCATCATCGAGGACTTCTGGCGGCAGGAGCATTTCAAGGCCGGCTACGAGATCCTGTACACCCCGCACATCGGGCGTTCAGGCTTGTGGGAGACTTCAGGCCACTTGGGGTTTTACCGGGAGAACATGTACGCCCCGATGGATATTGATGAAGTGTCGTACTTCGTCAAGCCCATGAATTGCCCATTCCATATCCAGATCTACAAGATGCACAAGCGGTCCTACCGCGATCTGCCGCTGCGGTGGGCCGAGTTGGGGACGGTGTACCGGTATGAGAAGACCGGGGTGCTGCACGGGCTGTTGCGTGTGCGGGGCTTCACCCAGGATGATGCGCATATTTTCTGCACGCCGGAGCAGATCGAGGGCGAGGTGAAACGCACCGTCCAGTTCGCCCTTGGCATCTGGCGGGCCTTCGGCTTTACGGAGATCACCGCCTACCTGGCGACCCGCCCCGAGAAGGCGGTTGGGGAGCCGGAGCGCTGGGAGCAGGCGACGCGTTCGCTGGAGCAGGCCTTGCGCGCCGAGAACATCCCGTTCGTCGTGGATGAGGGAGGCGGAGCGTTTTATGGTCCGAAGATTGACCTCAAGGTCAAGGATGCCATCGGTCGTGAATGGCAGATGAGCACGATCCAGTTCGATTTCAATCTGCCGGAACGGTTCGATCTGGCCTATCACGGCGACGACGGGCGGGAGCATCGTCCTTTCATGGTTCACCGGGCATTGCTCGGGAGCCTGGAGCGGTTTTTCGGGGTGCTGGTGGAGCACTACGGCGGAGCGTTCCCCTTGTGGCTGGCCCCGGAACAGGTGCGTGTCCTGCCGATCACGGACAAGCAGGCGGAGGCCGGGGAGCGTGTTGCGGCGGCGCTTCGCGAACGGGGATTCCGGGTGGGGCTGGATCGGGGGGC
>Ga0116202_10001041_pt1 | contig 16145 bp, 16 predicted proteins | sample LakKivw325mmetaG_FD_94479 | JGI IMG/M metagenome (GOLD analysis project Ga0116202, IMG submission 94479) | Anoxic lake water microbial communities from Lake Kivu, Rwanda to study Microbial Dark Matter (Phase II) - Lake Kivu water 325m metaG | ecosystem: Environmental > Aquatic > Freshwater >...
GCATGCTTGGCTCAAAGTATGTCGCCGACTGACGAATTTTTCGCAGCCGAAAGATGGAAATTGCAGTTGAAAGATAGTTTTTCTACACTCTCTTTATATATCGTTGAAATTTTTGCAAAAAATTTCAACTCCAAAATTTTGCACTTTGATTTTTACATTTTTAATTTATTTTTCGGCGACTCTCTTTAACTCTTCCATTGTAGTGATTCCTTGCGCCACTTTGATCAATCCGTCTTGATAAAGAGTGGTCATATTTTTCCTTTTTAGAATTTCTTTAATACCGGGAATGGTGGGCGTTCCCAGCACATATGATTGCAGTTCGTCATCCATTTTAAACGCTTCATAAATTCCCACGCGGCCGCGATAGCCGGTGCCGGCGCAATGTTGGCATCCTTTGGCGCGGGGGATCTTTAAGCTTTCATCAAGCGCGGGAAGAGACACGCCCTTTTTTGCCAATTCCGGCGCGGCGGCGGATAACCCGTCTTTTATTTCGGCCAATTCCGCTTCAGAGGGAGTTTCCATTGTGAAGCATTTGGGACAAACTCGCCGCACCAATCGTTGGGCGATGGCCATATTAATCGCCGGGCCGATATTAAACGGCTTGGCGCCCAAACTGATTAAGCGCGGAATGGCGCCGACCGCGTCATTAGTGTGCAGAGTGGAAAATACCAAGTGGCCGGTGAGCGCCGCTTGCAAGGCGATATCCACGGTTTCCAAATCGCGGATTTCGCCCACCAGAATCACGTCCGGGTCTTGGCGTACGATGGCGCGCAATCCGGAAACGAAATCATAGCCCTTGTCGGGCTCTACTTGAGTCTGCGAAATGCCCTCCAAATGGTATTCAATCGGGTCCTCAATGGTGACGATTTTTATCTCCGGACTTTGCAATTTTTTCAAGAACGCGTAAAGAGTGGTGGTTTTTCCCGATCCGGTGGGACCGGTGACAATTACCATGCCGTTGGGACGGTTGATTTGTTCCAAGAACATATCATAAAGATCCTGGCGCAAGCCGGCCTCTTCCAGATTTATCAAGCTTTTGGGATTTAGTATTCGCATTACCACCGAATCGCCATATTCGGTGGGCAGAATGGAGGCGCGGATTTCCACCGAATTATCCCCGGCAGCGATGGAAAATCGCCCGTCTTGCGGCCGATTGCTCACATTGAGCTTCATCTCCGAAAGCAACTTCACCCGCGACACCAGCGCGTCATAGATCTTTTTTTCAAAAGAAGCCACATCTTGCAAAACGCCGTCCAGGCGCACGCGAAGCTTTGATTCGTTTTCTTGGCTTTCAATGTGGATATCGGAAGAATCAAAAACAATGCCGCCGGCCAAAATGATTTCAATGATTTGCGTCACGGTGCCGTCCGGGTTGGCGATAGCTTGTTGAATTTTGGCGCGAAACTCGTCCAATCCGACCAAATCAACCTTTAATCCATCAATCATTCCTTGCGGCAGGGTGATTTTTTGAGTGATTTTTTGAGCGATTGCCATAAATATGCAAAAATAAAAGAATAGTAAATAGTAAGCAGGAAGTAGAAAGTAGAAAATAGAAAAAACGCGGATGACAAAGATTGATTTATTCAAATTATATCACTCTTTGCTAAAAGTCAATTTTTTAAATGAAAAAACAAAAACAAGTTTATGTTTCCGAGTCGGCGGCGCAAACTAAAAGATTGGGCCTGCGGCTGGCAAAAGAAATTTTAATCGCCGGACCGGACAAATCCGCGCGGCTTTTGGCGATGTCCGGAGAATTGGGGGCGGGGAAGACCAATTTCGCGCAAGGATTTGCCAAGGGGTTAGGGGTAAAAGAAACGATTAACAGCCCCACTTTCGGGATTATGAAAAAATACGCCCTGCCGGCAAAATCCGGATTTGATTTTTTTTATCACATTGATTGTTATCGGCTGGAATCCGTCGATGAGGTTTTGGCGCTGGATATTGAAAAAATTTTTGCTGATCCGAGAAATATTATTGCGATCGAGTGGCCCGAAATCGCCGCAAAAATTTTGCCTGAAAACGCGATAAAAATTGAATTTGAAGTTATCGGCAAAAAGTCCCGCTGCGTAGTATTTAATGTTAGAGAATAGGCCTGTTGTGTAAATCTTTGCGTAGTGAGTTTTAATATACTGGTGTTAATGATATTTAAATAAAATGAATAATAAAGTTTTTTTGGTGATTGATGGCAATTCGGTGGCGCACCGCGCGTTTCACGCCATGCCGGCGCTTACCAACAGAAAAGGGCAAGCGGTGGGGGCGATCCACGGTTTTATGCTGGCGTTTTTGCGTGCGGCAGAAGACTTTTGTCCGGATTACGCGGCGGTTTGTTTTGACACCAAAGGCGGGACATTCCGCGATAAAGAATTTACCGATTATAAATCCCAGCGTCCGCCCACCGCGCCGGATCTGATTCCGCAGTTAAAAGCCATTCAAGATATTTTGCCTCAAATCGGCGTCGCGGTTTTTGCCGTTCAAGGGTTTGAGGCTGATGATCTGATCGCTTCGGTAATCGCGGCGGCAAAAAAAGAAATTGACGAGGTTTGTTTTTATGTTTTAACCGGCGACTATGACAGTTTGCAGTTGGTGGATGAGCGGACGAAGGCGTTTATTATCAATCGGGGGATAAAAAACGCGGTGCTTTATGATTCGGCCAAGGTTAAAGAAAAATTCGGAGTTTTGCCGGCGCAGATTCCCGCGTTAAAAGCGCTCGCGGGCGACGCTTCCGACAACATTCCCGGCGCGCCGGGAATCGGCCCCAAAGCGGCGGTGGAAATTTTGGATAAATGCGCGTCGCTGGAAAAAGCATTTGCCGAAATTGAAGCATCCAAAGACAATTTTTGTTTTGGCGCCAGCGCCCGGGCGCGAAAAATCAAAAACATTCTTTTACAAAACAAGGATGATATTTTAAAATTTCAAAAATTGACGACAATGGTTTCGGACGCGCCGGTCGGCGCGCCGGCGGAAAAATGTGCGCTGAAAAACTTTCCCGCGCCGGGCGCGAGCGCCGCTCTTTTGGGTTTGGGGCTTGTCGGCATTGCCAAGCGCTTGCCGCGAAACGGCGTCGGCCGCAACGGCACTTTGTTCTGACGTTGCTCTCCATAAAATTTTTTATGCTATAATTAGATCATGGGATCATGTGTTTGATTTTTACGCAAAATGGATTTTATTGATATTGTTAATATCTGCGCGTTGTCCAATAAGCTGTTGTTTTTCTTGGTTAATGTAATAGGGTTGCAGCTTATCTTGTGGGCATCGGCGGCAAATCGGCGCACGTCTTCCGGACGCCTGTTTTTGGCGGCGGTATTTTTTATTGTTCTTTGGATTGATCTTGATTTTATGAGCTCTCATGCGGGGATTGCGCTGGCATCGCAAGCCGCGTCGACTGCCGCTCTTTTAGGATTTCGCGGCGTTTACGCATTGATGGCGGCATTTTTTACCGTGCTCTATGTCTTCGCCCTTGATTTTCCCGCGCCCAATCCGCTTGACCAAAGATCGCGACGCAAGAAAAATGTTGCCCTCGCGGCGGGAGCATTTTTTTTCGCGGCGTCTTTGTCGCCGCTGGTCGCTGCTGAGGCGGTTATTAGCCAAAATGTTGCAATCGCGTCATGGATTGTTTCCGGAAATTTGTTTTGGAGTTATGTTCTTGCCGCCGCGGCGGCGCTGGGACTTTCTTTTTGGGAAATATCGCGCCGCCGCCGAATTGCCGATTCGCAAAATCGGCAAAAAGCCAGGTTGGTTGTTTTTGCCGCGGCGCTTTTTGGAATATTTAACTTGGTGTTTAACATTATCGGTCCGGCGTTGGGGGAGCTTTGGGGCTATATCGGCTTTTTCGCGATTTTTGCCAATTATGTTATCGCGGTTTTGCTGGGATATATCGTCTACACGGTGGCGCGCGATCAATTGTTTGGCATTAAAATTATTTTAGTGGAAGGATTTGTGGGTTTGATGGGCGCCAGTCTTTTGGTGTTGCCGATGTTTGTTGGTTTTCTGTGGCAACAGGCGCTATTAATCACCCTTTTTGTCCTTTTTTGCGTTTTCGGATATATTTTAGTGAAAAGCACCATTGAAGAATATCGCGAAAAAGAAATGCTGGAAATGAAAGTTGCGCAAAGAACGGCGGAATTGGAGAGAGCGAAGGCGAATTTGGAAGAAATGAACACGATTTTAGAGGTGCGCGTGAGGGCGCGGACGCGCGAATTGCGCGAATTGAACCGTCATCTGGAAGACAAGATCACCGAGCGTACCCGCGACTTGGAGTTAAAAATCAAAGATTTAGAGGCGTTTCAAAAGATTACCGTGGGCCGCGAATTGAAAATGATTGAATTAAAAGCTGAAATTGAAAAATTGCGGGCGCGATTATCCGCCGGTATTGTTAATTTAAATAATCATGGTTGACCCGAGTGGGGGAAAATTAAGCGATTTGTTGCTATCGGATGTTCCGCCGGTTTTGCGTTCGCGCGATCAAGAATTTCACGAAATTCAAGAAGCAAAAGAACGGCTGGAAGAAGAAAAAAATATTTTGCAAATCAAATTCAACGCCAAAACAAAAGCTTTGCAAGATCTGGAGCAAAGCATGGAACAAGAAATTCAAAATCGGACGCGCGAGTTAAAGGAAAAAGTCAAAGATTCCGAAAATTCCCGCGTGGCGCTGATGAATATGCTTGAAGACATTGAGGAGTTGCGCCAACGGGAAGAAAATGAAAAAGAAAAAACATTGGCAATTATTACCCATCTTGTTGACGGGTTGGTTTTTTTTGACGCCCTTGATCGGGTTTCTTTAATCAATCCGCGAATGGAATCTTTTTTCAATCTTGGTCGCGAGGACGCTCAAAAGTCAATCGGGAAGAAATTTTCCGATTTCATAAAAATTCCCGCGCTCTCTCCGCTGGCGGACGTTTTGGGCGCGGCATTGAAAGATATTTCAAGAGAGGAAATTATTATTGATAAAAACAAGGCGTTTGAAGTGAGCGTTTCCGCGGTTTCCGGGCAAAGGGGCAAAATCGGCACCATTTTGATAATCCACGATATCAGCCGGGAAAAAATGGTGGAAAAAATGAAAACGGAATTTGTTTCCATTGCGGCGCATCAATTGCGCACGCCGATATCGGCGATCAAGTGGACGATAAGAATGCTTTTAGACGGCGATTTGGGCGCGATCAATGAGGAGCAGCGGGAATTTTTGGATAAGACATATAAATCCAATGAAAGAATGATTAATTTGATTAATGATTTGCTTAATGTCACCCGCATTGAGGAGGGGCGTTATCTTTATAATATGGAGATTGCCGATGTGGAGAATGTTGTTGCCGGTTTGATTTCTGGCTATGAAGATATCGCCCGCCGGAAAAATTTGAAAATGATTTTTGAAAAATCTCCAGCGCCGCCGGTGAAGGTTGATTTGGAAAAAATTAAACTGGTGATTTCAAATTTGATTGAAAATGCGTTAAAATACACTCCTGCGTCCGGAAAAATTTCGATTTCAGTCAATGAGGATAACGGCGGCGCGGCAGTTAGGGTGCGCGACACAGGTATTGGCATACCTTCTGATCAGCAAGATCGTATTTTCACCAAATATTTTCGCAGCCCTAATGCCGTTAAGGCGGAGACTGAAGGCACGGGGTTGGGATTGTTTATCGCCAAAAACATTGTGGAAGGGCATGGCGGGCAGATAGGATTTTCATCTGAAGACGGGAAAGGTTCGTCATTTTATTTCATTTTGCCGCCGGCATCGCCCAAAGAATAGTTTGCTTAATCGTCGGCAAAGGGTTATAATCTAAAAACAAAGCATATGAAGAAAATTTTACTGATTGAAGATGAAGAACTCATCATCAAGCTGTTGAACAAAAAATTAACCATTGCCGGTTACGAGGTTTCGCTGGCGATGGACGGAGAGCAAGGGCTTGCCAAAATGAAACAAAACGTTCCGGATTTGGTTTTGTTGGACATTGTGATGCCGCGAATGGGGGGATTTGAAGTGATGGCGCAGATGAGAAAAGATGAAAAATTAGCCAAAGTGCCGGTGATCATTATTTCCAATTCCGGTCAGCCGCTGGAACTGGAGAAGGCCAAAGAACTTGGCGCGGCGGACTGGCTTTTTAAGACGGAATTTGATCCAAGGGAAGTGGTAACAAAAATTGAAAAACATATCGGCCATTAATTTTTCATTAAACCAATATGCCAAAAAAAATTCTCATCGTTGAAGATGATAAATTTCTGCGCGAGCTGATTGTCAAGAAGCTGTCTAACGAAGGTTACGAAGTGGCGGAGGCGGCCGACGGAGAGCAGGGATTGCAACAAATCAAGGAGGCGGCGCCGGAGTTGGTGCTTTTGGATTTGATTTTGCCCGGCATTGACGGCTTTGAAGTTTTGGCGCAAAAAAGAGAAGATCCTTTCATTGCCCGGATTCCGGTGGTTATTCTTTCCAACCTCGGGCAAAAAGAAGATGTTGACAAAGGATTGAATTTGGGCGCGATTGATTATTTGATCAAGGCGCACTTTACTCCGGGAGAAATTATTGAGAAAGTGCGCAGTATTCTTAAATAATTTCGTCGCGCGATTTTTTTCGCGCCGATTTGGCAAAATGCTGATATTTCTTTATGGCGCGGATACTTTCCGCTTGAATCGTAAATTAAAACAAATAATTGCCGAACACAAAAACCGGGCCAAAAGCTCGGATTTTTTGGTGTTTGACGCGGCTGACGAATGTTTGCAAGATTTCTTTCGGTCTTTTGGGCAAAATTCGCTTTTTTGCGAAAAAAAATTTTTTGTGGTCAAAAATTCGATATCCGGCAAGGAATTTAAAGAGGCGGCGATTGAAAGAATCAAAGAAATGGCGGTGTCGCCGCACAATATTTTGTTTTGCCAAGAAGGCAAGGTTTTGAAAGCCGATCGTTTTTTGAAAGCGATTTTAAAATATGGACAGGCGCAGGAATTCGCGCCTTTGGAGGGGACGCGGTTGGAGCAATGGATAACCGCGGAAGTTGCCGCGCGAGGAAGAAGCGAGGGTAAAGCAATCGCGCCGTTGCTGGCGCGTCGGATTGGCAATGATCTTTGGCGGATGGATAATGAGTTGCAAAAATTGCATCATTTTGCCGCCGGCCGCGCGATTGCTACCGGCGATATTGAACAAAATGTTTCGGGCGCGCCGGAAAACAATATTTTTGCCACCGTGGACGCGATCGCCGCCGGCGGCAAAAGCCGGGCGATAGCGATGACTAAGCGCCATATCGCCGCCGGCGATCATCCGCTGTATATTCTGGCGATGATTGCCGCTCAATTTAAAAATTTGTTTTTGATAAAGACGTCTCCGGCCGCTTCCGCCCGCCGGCTGGGCGTTCATCCTTATGTTTTTTCAAAAACATCCGCGCAAGCTCGCCAATTTGACGTTCAAAAACTGAGAGATGTTTGCCGTCGGATCCGGCAAGCCGATTTTGATATCAAGACCGGAAAAGTTGACGCGGCCGCCGGGTTGGATTTGTTGATCGCGAAAATCTAAATTGATAAACAATTAACAATTAACAATTAACAATAAGAAAAACACCTCTCTATAAGGCGTTTTTGTTTAAAGATTTGGTGATGCGCGATTTTTTGCGCGCGGCGGCGTTGGGCTTGATGGTGCCGGCTTTGGCGGCCTTGTCGAGTGCTTTATAGATCGCCGGCAAGCTTTTTTGGGCGTCTTCAATATTGCTGGCGATGGCCAACGCGCGCGCGCCTTTCACCAAAGATTTGATTTTTTGTTTGCGCGTTTTGTTTTGTTGGCGCCGGCTGACATTCTGGCGCAGGGCCTTTTTGGCGGATTTGGTAATCGGCATGTTTTAAGTTAAAAATTAAAAATAAAAAATTAAAAGTTGGCGACAGGGTGAACTATATCATAATTTTTGATTTTTGCAAGTTCTTGGCTATAATGGCGATATGAAATTAAAACATTCATTAAAAACGGCGATTAAAAGGGTTTTGCCCAAATCCGCGATTGGCGCTTATCATTTGGCGTTAACTTGGGTGGCGGCGGTTTGGTTTGGGTTTCCGTCGCGAAAATTAAAAGTTATCGGGGTCACCGGCACCAATGGCAAATCAACTACGGCGATAATGATTGCTGAAATTTTGGCGGCGGCGGGCAAAAAGACCGCGCTGTCTTCCTCAATTGAATTTCGGATCGGAAAAGAATGCTGGCAAAATCATTCGCGAATGACCATGCCCGGGGGCTTTTTGTTACAACAATTTTTGCGCCGCGCCGCCAACAAGAAATGCCGATACGCGGTCATTGAGGTAAGCTCCGAAGGCATTGTCCAACATCGTCATCGTTTTATTGATTTTGAGGCGGCGGTTATCACTAATCTCGCTCCCGAGCACATTGAGGCGCATGGCGGATTTGAAAATTATCGCGCCGCCAAGGGGCGTCTTTTAGCGGCATGTAAAAAAAATCATATCTTAAACGGCGATGACAAAAATTATGATTATTTTTCCGGCTTTTTCGCCAAAAATAAATATGTTTATGGCATTGCCGACAAAAGCAGAAAGATTAATGATGCCGACGGGGAGACGATTGAGGCGCGCGATATTAAAACGTCGCCGAAGATATCATTTAAAATCGGCGATCAGCGGTTTGACTTGCCGCTTTTGGGCGAATTTAATGTTTACAACGCGCTGGCGGCGATTGCCGCGGCGCAATCGCAAGGCGTGGACATGGCGGTCTGCAAAGAGGCATTGGCAAAAATTGGTTCGGTGGCGGGACGAATGGAAAGGATAGCATCATCGCCATTTGAGGTGTTTGTTGATTACGCGGTGACACCTGATTCTCTCGAAAAAGCATATCAAACGACGCGCCAAGACTTGGCGGGCAAATTGATTTGCGTGTTGGGTGCGTGCGGAGGCGGAAGAGATCGCTGGAAACGGCCGGTGATGGGCGATTTGGCAAAAAAATATTGCGATTGGGCAATTATCACCAGCGAAGATCCTTATGACGAAAAACCCGAATTGATTATTGATCAAATCGCCGGGAAAAACAAAGCGGGCGATAATGTGGAAAAAATCACTGATCGACGACAGGCAATTGAGCGCGCGCTATCGCGGGCAAAAATCGGGGACAGAGTGATTATCACCGGCAAGGGGTGTGAAGATTCAATGTGTGTTGCCGGCGGCAAAAGGATCCCATGGAGCGACAAGGCGATTGTTTTGTCATGGATGAAGCAAAATCGCTTTCCCGATTCAAAATAGGTCATTTGGAGCTGATATTAATGGCATAAATTTTATTTTTGTCAAATTAGTTTTGTCAAGGTTTTGGCGGTTTTTGTGCTTGCGCGGGTCTTGACATAAATTGAGTTATGGAATACAATATTGGGCGTCGCAATGATTAGAGCGGGTTTGCGCTTTGTTGAGGAAGCAGAGCGTTTGAGATGATAAAAACCCTAATTTGCGGCGCGGAAAGGCATCCGCGGCCGCCCAAGTTATGAGTATTCGCTTCAGTTTGCCGATTGTCAGCAAGAGTTTGTTCATTTTCATTTTGGGAATTGCCTATGGCTTGTGGATGGGGCTTAACTTCAGCGGCGTGGAAGCCCAAGAAGACGTTGCGTTTGATAGCGCCGATGAGGTTGAAGAAGTCATCGCTTATGGCGAAGCCGCCGAATTCAAATTTTGCGGCAAAATGATTTCGCGCCCGGTGTTTTTGGAGGTAAAAACTCCAACTGACATTTGTTCACATGGCAATAATTTTTCCGCGGAGAAAAAAACAACCTGGCGGATGAAGGTGCTTTTGACCGCCTATTCCAGCACGGCGGCGCAGACCGACAGCACGCCGTTTATTACCGCCAACGGAACATATGTCTATGACGGCATTGTGGCCAATAACGGCTTGCCGTTTGGCACTGAGATACGGATTCCGGAGCTGTTCGGCGACAAGATTTTTTCGGTTGAAGACCGGATGCATTGGCGCAAAAGCCACCACCAGTTTGACATTTGGTTTCCCACCTATGAACAAGCCAAAAACTTCGGCGTGAAATACGCCTATGTGGAAGTTTTAAAAAAGTAAAATTTAATATCAAACAAAAACCCGCTCCATTTATTAAGGGCGGTTTTTTGTTGCAGTTCGAGATGTGGATAACCGATTTTGATTTTCTATTTTTGTTCTATTATAATAAATACATGGATAATGTTAAAAATATTTTAAAAAATAATGCTTACAAAACGACAAAAAGAGATTCTTGATTTTGCGGAAAATTATTTGCAAAAAAAAGGATATGCTCCTTCATTTGATGAAATTAGAAAGCAAATTAAAGTCGCTTCAGTGTCGACTGTTGGTTTTCATATTTCAAAGCTTAAAAAGGGCGGTTATTTGGAGAAAACAAAAAATAAAGTTCGGGCAATTAATATCATCAAAAAACCGATAATTGAATATCCGCTTTTAGCAAAGGAAGGGTGCGCGGCGGTGGAGGAATTTATAATAACGGAAGAGATTAAAAAGGAAAAAAATTTACCATTAAATCAAGTAATTTTGGGCGATGCCGTTCAAGAATTAAAAAAACTGCCCGATGAAAGCTGTGACGTTGCTGTTATTGATCCGCCTTATAATATCGGCAAAAATTTTGGCAACAATATCGATAAACGAGAGCTTGGAGAATATGTGGCATGGTGCAAGGATTGGATAAATGAAAGCATAAGAATTTTAAAGCCAAGCGGAACAATGTTTATTTATGGTTTTAGCGAAATTTTAGCGTATCTTTCGGTCGAAATTCCGATACAAAAGCGCTGGTTGATTTGGCACTATACAAATAAGAATGTGGCGTCGTTAAATTTTTGGCAACGAAGTCATGAAGCAATAATTTGCGCGTGGAAAAATAAGCCGATTTTTAATCGTGATGAAGTGAGAGAACCATATACCGAAGGATTTTTAAATGGAGCGGCAGGAAAAGTGAGAAGAGGAACTTTGGGACGCTTCAGCGGTAAGGGTGTGGAGACAGTTTATAGCGCGCATGAGGGGGGTGCTTTGCCGCGAGATGTTATCAAGGTTCCTGCTCTTGCCGGTGGTGCGGGAATGGTCGAGCGATGGTTTTTGTGTAAAACTTGCAACGATGTTTATGAGCCGCGGCAACTAAAAAATCACGAGGGGCATGAAATAATAAAACATCCAACGCAAAAACCGTATGAGTTATCCAAAAGATTGATAAAATCAGCAATGCCGAAGAGAAACGGTGTCGTGTTGGTGCCTTTTGTCGGCACAGGATCGGAATGCGCGGCGGCAAAAGAGCTTGGTCAATCATATGTCGGATTTGAGATAAATCCCGATTACATAAGATTGGCGGAAAGAATGATAAGCAACAAAAAGCCAATCGCAAAATTATTTTAGAGCTTTGTCTAATTCTTTTCTCTTTTGCTCAAAAGGATAAGAAGTGAAAATAACGAAGCCATTTGGCAGTCTTTTTAGCTCTTTATTATTTTGAAATCTTTCGTATGGCAGTTTATATTTGCCGTCTTTTCTTCTTGGGTTTTTAAAATAATCGCTGTTTGGAACTTCATATCTGATATCTATAAATTCTCCCGGCAATTTATTCTTTGATTTCGGCTTTTCCTGGCGGACCTCTCTGCCGAGAGATTTTTTCTTAACTTGATAGTTTAAAATCTTACTTTTGTATTCTACTTGGAAATCTGCTCCTTTATGATCAAGTTCGCTCGACATTTTGACTGTGTTTTTGCCAAAAACAGATTCAGCAACATATCCTGCGTGTATTTGGGTAATTAAACTTGCCCATGTTCTGTAAATTCTTGCCGGCAATCCCTTGTAAAAGCACTTTTCGCACATTCCGGTCTTCTCTTGGAATTTTTTAATATTTTGAGCGTATTCTTCCAGATATTTTTCGTAGAATTTTTCAAAACTTAAAAATTCTTTTTCATTCCAATATATTTTATAAAGCAAATTAATAGCTTGAATTTCTTTTGGCAAATCCATCTCTACAATTTTAATCGGTCTACATTTTTCGCGATAGCAATCAAGCTCAATCGATTGTAAAAAGTTGCTGAATTTTCGTGCTAGCATATTTTTATTTACCCGCCAGAATACCTCGGGGCTTTACCTCGGCGATGTTTGGCGGGGTAAAGCAAACTTCTCTGATCGCGTAGCGAAGAGGAGCACCGGAATACGACGATCTGCCCCAGTGTAGTTTATTTGGTGCCCGGGGTGGGACTTGAACCCACACGAGATTGCTCTCAAAGGATTTTAAGTCCTTCGTGTATGCCGATTCCACCACCCGGGCGTTTCAAGTTAAAAACTTAAAATGAAAAAGTAAAAACGAAGATTGGAAATTAAAAACTTGATAATGTTTTAATTTTTGTCTTTTAATTTTTAGCTAGTTGGAGGCCAGGATGGGAATCGCACCCATGTATAACAGTTTTGCAGACTGTTGCCTTGCTACTTGGCTACCTGGCCATAAATAGTGAATGAGCAATGAGTTAATGAGTTGATGAGTAGAATTTAATACAAAATTAAGTTTTTTTCAATTGTTGCCATTTATCTTGCGCCTTGTCGTTTGTCATTTTGATTTTTGTTTTTTAAATTTTCCAGGATGGTTTCTACGTTTTGCGCTTGCCGGCCTTGCCGGTCGGGGACAAAAATGATTTTTGGCACCGGCCGCATCTTTAATTTTTTATTGACGGCGCTTTGGAAAAAGCGCACGCCGCGCGACAATCCTTTCAGGACGGCATCGGCGGCATCATCGGGGATGACGCTCACGTAAACTTTGGCTTCTTGAATGTTGCCGCTCACCGATACTTGAGTAAGCGAAACCAGCGCACCTGCCGGCGCCGCGAATTCCCGCTGAATCATCTCTCCCAAAACTTGACGCATCAGCGACTCTATTTTTTCAACACGATGGTCCATAAATATTACAAATCTCAAGAACCAAATTCCAATCCGCCGATTGGCGGACCAAATAATATTCAACATTCAAATCTCAATATTTAAAATTCGGGTTTTTATTATTTGAATTTATTTGGGATTTGATTATTGGAATTTGGAATTTATCGCGATTTTATTTTAAACCGCGATTTAGAGGTTTCTCTCTTGAACATAGAAAACCAAATGATCGCCCTCTTGGATTTTTTCGCCGCCTTCATACAGAATGCCGACTTCGTCGCCCTTGCGCGCCTCGCCGATATCTTTTTTGTTTTTTTGCAGATTAACCAATCGGCCTTGTCCGATAACTTCGTCTTGTCGCCGGACCTCAATTTTGACGCTTTTTTTTACCTCTCCTTCAACGATTTTGCCGCCCACGATTTGGCGGTTTTTGTCGGCCCAAAAACTTAACAACACCTTCATTTTGCCCAGATCTTTGCGTTCAATTTTTGGCGCGCGGAATTTTTCCATATAGCCGCGCGTCCACTCGATTGCCTCATAAATCACGTCAAAATTCATCACGCGGATTTTTTCCCGCTCGGCCATTGCTTTGGCGTCGGGGTTGATTTTAACCCGAAAGCCCATAATCACCGCGCCGCCGCCCGCCCGCGCGGTTTTAATATCGTTGAGGATGATTTCTCCCGCGCCGGCATCCAAAACATTTAACGCGACCTCGGATTGCGGAATTTGCAGCAGGGTTTCTTTGAGAACTTCCAGAGAGCCTTGGACATCGGCTTTCAGCACCAGATTCAAAATTTTTTTATCGTTTTGCTCTTGAGTTGCCGGTTCTTCAATGTTTGCGGCGGCGGTTTTTTTGATTTCTTTTTGCCGCGCCACCACAAAATCATGAGCGGCTTGCAAATTGTCAAATTCTTGAAAAGTTTCGCCGGCAATCGGCACGGCATCCAGTCCGACAATCACCGCCGGTTCGGAAGGCATCAATTCTTCAATCTTGCCGCCGCGGGAATTTTCAAGAGATTTAATTTTTCCCAGCGCCGAAGGAGTGGCAATGATTTTGCCGGCGCACAATTTGCCGTTTTGCAACAAAATGCTGGCGCTGGGGCCTCGCCGGCGGTCCAGCGAGGACTCAATCACAATGCCGCTTGCCGGCGCTTCCAAGTCGGCTTGCAAATTTTGCATTTCAGCCACCAGTAAAATCATTTCCAGCAGATCGTCAATGCCCGCGCCGGTTTTTGCCGAAACTTTCACGCAAGGCGTGTCGCCGCCCCAATCTTCCACCAGCAGATCTTCTTTTTGCAGATCGCGCTTGACTTTATCAATGTTGGCTTGCGGCAAATCGGTTTTGTTGGCAGCGACAATCACCGGCAGGCCGGCGTTTTTGGCGGCGACGATTGCTTCTTTGGTTTGCGGCTTGCACCCCTCTTCGGCGGCAATCACCAAAACCGCGATATCGGCGATTTTGGCGCCGCGCGCGCGCATTTGTGAAAACGCTTCATGTCCGGGAGTGTCAATGAAGGTGATGGTTTTGCCGTTATATTCGGCTACGGACGCGCCGATATGCTGAGTGATGCCGCCCGACTCGCGATCGGCAATATGGGTTTTGCGGATATAATCCAAAATGGAAGTTTTGCCGTGATCCACGTGCCCCATAATCACCGCCACCGGCGGCCGCGCCGCCAAATTTTTATCAGATTGCTTTGTCATTGATTAATAAATTCCAAACTCCAAGCACCAAATTCCAAATAAACTTCAAGTCTCAATATCTAATTTTTAAAAATTGGATATTGAGATTTATTTGGAGCTTGGTTCTTGGGATTTGGAAATTATCGCGCCTTGCGCGATTTCTATCGCCTGTTTTTCTTCCTTGGAGAGGGGATGGGTTGAAGTGCCGTTTTCCAGCGGCTTGGCATAGACGCGGCTGCCCTCGCGCGACATCAGGCCGGTGACCACCGCGCCGCGCCCGTTATCGTCCATTATCGCCAGCGAAAAGCTTTGGTTGCCGCCAAATCCTTCAAACGGATTGAAGCGCACCACGCCGATTTTGCTGATGTTTTGCCGATTTTTTTCTTCCATTTCTTTCACCTGGCGGGAAAGTTTTTGGCATTTATCTTTCACTTTTTTGAATTCCGCCAGCACCTCGCCGATATTCTGCGGCTCTCCAATGGTTTCTTTTTTTGTGAAAAATCCCATAGGTTATTTTTAAAACAATTAACTATTAACCGTTAACTATTAACTATAAATTTTAATTTATTAAAATTTATCAGCGGTGGGAGGAGGATTCGAACCTCCGATACCGATTAAAGTATAACGGTTTTTCTCGATCCCGTAGATAGCGGAGGGGGCGAGACTCGAACTCGCAAGGGCTTGCGCCCGCCGCTTTTCGAGAGCGGTACCTTGCCATTCGGAACACCCCTCCAGCCCGCCTTCGGCGGGAAATTCAAAATCCCAATATCGAAATCCGAAACGAAAACAAAATACAAAAAACAGCAAAAACGAACAAAAAACGAGCCGTTGAACAACAGCGTTTTTATACCATTTTTAACCCGATAAAGCAACAAAAAAATGAGAAGATTATTATCTTCTCATTTTCCGCTTGCGCTCAATTTCAGATTGACATCGGGCGCAAATATCGCCGTGTGCTATTTTTTTGAGTCGATCGCATTCTTTGTATTTCACGAACCTCGGCGGTTTATCTATTTTTTTGACCGCTCTTTTTAGCGCGGCGGCAAAAGTTTCGCCTTCCATAATTTCAATCACAAAGATTGCTCCCAATAAGATGCTAATAATCAAATTAGAACATTATCCGTAAAAGTCAACTTTAATTTTACCAAAACCACAGGGGTTAAATCCCTGTGTGGTAATTTGATTTTTGTACGTAAAAATTTAATCTTTAGGGGCAGTTTAATGCTTTGCGCCATCCGGCATCAAGAGCTTCTTGCTCGGCGCAAAACCACTTTTCTCCAGCGCTTTCGTCAATTACGGTTTTGTCATAGGAAGCGCAGCCGATCATATGATAAATTTTTTCTCCTTGCAAGTTAATGTGTCAGGTCCTGAAAAAACTTTTCCCAGTTGTCCGCGAGTATCTGTTTGATGGTATATTTACCGGTGATGGTTTCCAGCATGTCGGGGTTGATTAATCGCTTGGTTCCATTATACGATATAATTATTTTGAATTACGAAACTCTTATTCAGCAAGTATTTTCGCGGAGCGCGGAAATTTTATTGCTATAAAATTTCCTAGTATTTTGCGCCGGTCGCGCAAAATAATGCTCCGGCGAAAACACTCGCCTCAACGAGTTTCGTA
>Ga0116202_10001042_pt1 | contig 16142 bp, 14 predicted proteins | sample LakKivw325mmetaG_FD_94479 | JGI IMG/M metagenome (GOLD analysis project Ga0116202, IMG submission 94479) | Anoxic lake water microbial communities from Lake Kivu, Rwanda to study Microbial Dark Matter (Phase II) - Lake Kivu water 325m metaG | ecosystem: Environmental > Aquatic > Freshwater >...
AGAGAGAGGAGGGACGAAGGCAGAAGCTAGATGCTAGAGGCTAGAGCGCAGAATGAAGTCAGAAGCCAAAAGCCAAGAGGCAGAAGCCAAAAGCCAAAACGGCGGAGGGCGGAGGAATGAGGGCAGAAGCCAGGCGCGGGCGGAGCCCGCGAGTGGCCAGTTTGCAGTTGGCAGTTTGCAGTCAATGACCAAGCGCGGCAGAGCCGCGGGAGGTCAACCGCCGATGAACGCAGATGAACGCGGATGCGGACAGGAGGAGAGAACCGCCAAGAGCGCCAAGGACGCCAAGGTCCGAACCTGGACAGAGCAGGAATCAGAAACCACAGATGCGGAGACGGAGAGTTCAGAGTCCAGAGTCCAGAATCCAGAGTTCAGAGTTGCGGAAGCGGCTAAGGTAACCACGGATGAACACGGATGAACACAGAGGCGGGTTAGGATAGTTCAGAGTCCAGGGTCCAGAATCCAGAGTCCAGAGTTGACGGAACCGGAACCAGGAACCAAGAACTATGAACCATAAACTACAAACCAAGTCAGGCGGACAGTTCGGAGTTCAGAATTCAGAGACCAGAGTTCAGAGGTGGCGGAACCGGAACCAGGAACTAGGAACCATGAACCAAGAACCAAGAACCAAGGACCAAGGACTTGATCAGGCGGACGGCGGGAGGCTAGTGCCGGATGCGGATTCGGTGGGGCGCGACGACCAGAAGCTTGCCGCGGTAGTGCTCGGGTTCGGGATGGACCGAGATGTAGTCCGAGAGTCGCTGAAGAATCACCGGCACGACCTCGGGGTGGTCGTGGACTTCCAGCGCAACGATTCCAAGGTAGCGCGAGGGAGGATAGGTCACGATGTCCGCGAAGTCGCCATTAAGCGAGAGCAGTATTGCGTCAAGCTCCTGCGCGCGGGCAAGGACAATCGGGTCAGCCGACTCAGGGTCCATGTGGTCGCGCATACGCAACACCTCGTGACCCTGCGAACTGAGGTGGACAACGATGGCGTTTGAGACGCAGTGGTCTGCGAAGAACCGCAGACTCATACTGCGGCGACTTCGAACTCGGCCAGGTCGCGCGCGTAGCCGAGGCAGGCGGCAATCTGCTCGGGAGTAAGGTCAGGGAACTCGCGCCTGATGTCGTCGACCGTCCGACCTGCCGCGAGGTAGCCAAGGACGAGGCTCACGGGAATCCTTGTTCCTTTTATCCGGGGCTTCCCGCGGAGGACGTCAGGCGTGCTGACGATCTCGTCACGCCAGTTGGTCTCGACATTCATCTGCATCAGTCTATGGACCATCGGCCGCGAGTCAAGGTGCGCACGGCGGAGACGGATAGTTCAGAGTCCAGAGTCCAGAGTTCCGAGTTGCGGAAGCGGCTAAGGTAACCACGGATGAACACGGATGAACACAGATGCGAGGACGAACAGGCAAGGATGCAGGATTCACGGAGCCGGAACCGGGAACTAAGGACTAGGGACCAAGGACTATGAACTAAGAACCAGGCCAGGCGGACAGTTCAGAGTTCAGAATTCAGAGGCCAGAGTTCAGAGTTGGCGGAAGCGGAACCAGGAACCAAGAACCAAGGACTAACAACCAAGCCGGGCGGTCAGTGGCGGCGAGGGCGGTCGGCTGCAGTCATCGCCGCCTGGTTTTCGGGTACGTGGACGACGCCAATCAGCCCATCGATGGAAAGGTCCTCGTCCAGGTCAGGCCAGTGGATGCCATAGCCGGATGGCGAGAGCTCGAAGTTCTCGCGCTGCCGGGGTGTGGCGCGAGCAAGCCGGTTCGACAGTTGCGAGACCTCGAACCGGTATTGACGGCCATCGACGACCATCGTCAGGGTTGTGCCCGAGAACTTGATGTCGCGGACGTCATGTGCCTTAGTCATTTTTGAGTTCCTGGAACTTGGTCCATTCCGACACGATGTAATCAAAGTGCTGGAAGATTATGCTGCGAACCGTTCTGCGGTCGGCCGGGCTCATTCCGTAGGCGTGAGCCTCGGTGACCTCGTATGCTTGCACGTCCAGCCAGTACTTCGCCTCGGCGTCGGCCTTCTTACAGTGTATATGGATCGGCTCGTTTCGTTCGTTGGAGTAGAAGAAAGACCGCCAGCCGAGGATCAGAAGTATAGTCGGCATCTGCGGGAGCACCTTTCCATCAGTTGACGCCGGTGTAGAAGAAGTAGCGCCAAGCCGAGCGCTTCCACTCAACGCGGCAGGAGACCACCGGTCTTCAGTCTCTTCTTGAGGGCCGCATGCGTAGCGGTGGGTTCGTGGCGGCGCTCGGCGACAACCGCGAGGTCGTGCAGGTCCTCCAGCATCTCTTCGTAGTCGTCGACCGGGAGAACGACTGAAACCCGTTTCCCACGTTCGTCTGCGATGAGCCTGTTCCTGGTGACAGCCATGCTTTCATTGTATCGGCTCGGCGCCGCCGGTCAAACGCCGCCGGTTGGGGCGGTGCCGTCCGGAGTTGAGTAACCACGGATGAACGCAGATGCGGAAAGGGATAGTTGGCCTCGGTGGCCCCTGTCTGACAGTGCAGAATTCAGAGTCCAGAATCCAGAGTTCAGAGTGGCGGAGACGGACAAAGCAGACATCAGAAACCAGAGACCAGAAATCAGAGTTGGAGGAAGCGGAACCAGGAACCAGGAACTAGGAACCAAGAACTAAGGACCAGGCCAGGCGGATAGTTCAGAGCTCAGAGTCCAGAATCCAGAGTTCAGAGTCGCGGACTCGGACTGGGTAACCACGGATGGACGCAGATGAACGCGGATGCGGACAGGAGGAGAGAACCGCCAAGAGCGCCAAGGACGCCAAGGTCCGAACCTGGACAGAGCAGAAATCAGAAACCAGAGACCAGAGTGCAGAATTGCGGAAGCAGGAACTAGGAACCATGAACTAAGAACTATAAACTGATGACCAGTCCGGGCGGTGGAATCGGGCCGCGCGGGTGAGCTAGGTGGCGGGAGCAGGAACGAGGTCTTCGAGCACGACGCGCCGGAGTATCTGCTCGTCGCCAAACCGCTTGCGGGCGTCGAGCACCTCAATGCCCGCAATGCGACCGTCGGCCGCGTAGTCCACGGCGACACCATCGGCTACGTGCTTGGTAGTGACCGTAGTCTCGATGAACCGGATGTAGAGCGCGTCGACTTCCGAATCGTAGGTTATTCTCACACTATTACTCCGTTACAGCACATAATACACGTAAACGGTCACCACTACAATGGCATCGGGTTCGTCCACGAACACCGGTCGGACCTGCTTGCCGGCGTAGCGGCGGCCATTCCACTCCCGGCCGAACGGGAACTCGCGGCGGCAGTCGAGCCTGCCCCGCTCGGCGGGTTGCCACTCAGCCTGCCTGATTGCCTCGACTACCTCTTCCTCGGTTGCCCCGCGATAGGTCATGTTCTCACGGGCGTGACGGGATAGCCGGACCGGCTTCACGGAGCGATTTTAGCACGGCCGGATGGCGCTGTCCATACGCCCGGGACGGACATGCAGCCGGGAACGGATAGGTCAGAGTTCAGAATTCAGAAACCAGAATTCAGAGTTGCGGACAGGAAGCGAACCGCCGATGAACGCAGATGCGGGTCAGGATAGTTCAGAGTCCAGAGTCCAGAGACCAGAATTCAGAGTTGCGGACTCGGACTGGGCAACCACGGATGAACGCAGATGAACGCGGATGCGGACAGGAGGAGAGAACCGCCAAGAGCGCCAAGGACGCCAAGGGCGGACCGGAGAAGCAACCGCCGATGGACGCAGAGGCGGAAAAGGATAGTTGGCCTCAGTGGCCCCTGTCGGACAGTGCAGAGTCCAGAATCCAGAGACCAGAGTTCAGAGTTGCGGACCGGAAACCATAAACCAAGAACTAAGGACTAAGAACTAAGAACTAAGAACCACCCAGCGGTGACGGACAGAGCAGAGACCAGAATGCAGAGATGCGGACGAGGGAAGGAATGCCCACGGATGACGGTGTGCGGTTTACGGTGTACGGTTTGCGGTATACGAACCACGGAGCGGCGGTCGATGGTCTGCGGTTTCCCGACCGGCGCGGGCTAGCGAGCGATAACGACCTTGGTGAGCGCTGACGGCTTACGGCTTACGGCTGACGGCTCGGAGCGGACGAAGTACACGCCGGGGGCGAGGTGCGAGACGTCGTTCAGGCCGGCTCTCAGTGTCATCACGCTGCGCCCGCTGATGTCGAGCAGTTCCGTCCTGTATGCTGTATGCTGTCTACTGCCTACTTCCAGGCGGAGCACGCCGCGGAGGATAGTTGAAAATGCACGGCCCGGTTGAGTGGGGGGAGAGTCGGTAAGGGCGGTAGCGAAACCGCAGTAGCCGAGATAGGCAGGGTGGTTCGGAGCGGTTACGGTGACCAGCATCTCGCCCGGTGTCCGAGGGTGAATCGGGATGCTGCCGCCGCCATCGAGCCAGCGCCGCTCGTACACCTCGTTCCCTTTCCAGAGACAGACCAGGCCGAGACAGGGCGCGCCACCGGACCGAAAGGTGATGACGAAGTCCTGGAGCCCTGTGTCGAGAACTGCGCTGTGGTTCACCTCCAGCAGTCGAGCGGTATCAGTCCAGAGTCGTAGCCCCGGGTCGCCGAGCAGGGTCCAGACGTAGAGCGACTGCCGCCAGTAGCGGTTCGTTCGCGCCAGCGGCACGAACCGGTCCTTGGTTCGCGCGTGGTTCTCTCCCAGCGCATGGAGGGTATCGGCGCCGAACAGGCTGACATAGAACCACGCATACAGCTCCCGGCAGGCAACCCATCCGGCCCGCGAGTTGCCGAGCACGGCGGCACAGCCGCCGTCCGGGTTGTCCACGAGGCACGAGCCGATGCAGTTGCCGTCAAAGGCCGCGACTTCAGACCCGGTGCTGTTGAGTACTGCGAGCCGGTCGCGGTTCTGAAGCGACCGGGCATCGAAGGTGTCAAGAATCGTCTGTGTCCCAAGCACCAGTTGCGTCCTCGTGGCATGGCCGACGTGCCAGACAAGCTGAAACCCGGCCTCCAGCGAATCCCGGAAGTCATAGCGGCCCACCGGCGGCATCAGCTTGGCGACAAACCAGCCCGGAGGCGGGCCGAGGTTCGCGGTGTCACCGGCCTCAAGGAGTCGGGCAAGGTAATCTGGCGCCGGCTCCTGCTCAAACCGCCTCCACTTGTCGGTCAAGGACTGGACTTGCGCAGCAGACACAACCGGGGCGCGACCGACAAAGACATCGGCATGGAAATCCACGCTGTCGCTTTCCTCGCCGAAGATGCCGTCGCCGTCGGCGTCCCACGTGCCGTCGAGGTCCGAGTAGTAGAGGTCACAGGGCGAGTAGTCGGTCAGGTTCCCGGGTGTGTAGGCCATGCGAACCGGCACAAGTTCCGAGCCTCCGCCCAGGAGCACCCACCTGGTGCCGAGGCTCTCATGGTATGACCGAATGAAGTTGCGGAGCTTCTCCGGGAAGTCGCGGCCCTGCGCGTGCACAAGAACTGATTCCACAGCCACTGCCGTGGTGCGCATCCCGCAGCGCGTCCGCCAGACCACGAACGTATCGAACGCGGGCACGAGATGGGACGGCGTGACGACCAGATAGTCGAGGTCGGCCTGCGCTGCCACCCAGCCGGCCACAGCGCAGACCGCGAGTAGGATGCGACCAGGTCTCATCCTGGACTACCTTGGCACGACGACGACCTTGCGGATGTTCACCGGCGACCGTGCACCGTCAACCGTGACGAAGTAGATGCCAGGCGAAAGGCGCGAGACGTCGTTCGGGCCGGGGTGCAGGGCGAGGACCTTGCGGCCGTCAATAGAGAGGAGGGATGAGGGAGGAGAGAGGGGTGAAGACGGCAGGCAAAGCACACCGCGGATGATGGACGGCGCGTTCGTCGTTCGGACTTCGGCGCTCGGCGTTTCCTCGACGCCCGGGTTGCCGGTCAGGTTGCGTTTGTAGTAGACCTCCCAGTTACCGTCACGGTTGTCGTGCCAGAGCACGTGGACCGCATGGCCGGATACTGCCACCGTGTTGTGGCTGGAGTGCCCGGTGCTGTTGGTCAGACGCGTGTCCTCGCTCCAGGCCTGGCCGAAGTCGGTAGAGCGTTTGTAGTACTCTTCGAGGTTGGCGTCGCGGGCATCTTCCCAGGTGATGTGCACGCAGTTGCCGGCGGCGACGATTGAGGCGAAATACGAATCGGCGACGTTGTTTGTCAGTCGTGTATCAGCGCCCCAGGTCGCACCAGCGTCGGTCGAGCGCTTGCAGTAGATTTCCCGGTTGCCGTCGCGGTCGTCATCCCAGACTGCGTACACGTATTGGCCGGATGCGGCCACCACGCCATTGAAGGAGAAACCGGCCGCGTTGGTGAGCCGGGTCTCGGCGTCCCAGGATGCGCCGCCATCGGTGGAGCGGCGGTAGTAGATTTCCGCGTTCAGCCCGTGCCGGTTGTCGTCCCAGACTACGTGCACGAGGTCTCCCGCCACCGCAATCGCCGGTTGCCTCGTGCTGGATTGGCCGGTAGACAGCCGAACGTCGGCCTGCCAGGTCGCGCCGTTGTCGGTCGAGCGCCGGTAATAGACCTCGGGCAGGTAGTTTGTCGCCGACCGAGCGTCAATCCAGACGACGTGGACGCTGTTTCCTTCGGCCGCGACCGAGGGGTAGAGCGTGTAGGTTGACCCAATAGTCAGTGGAACAACGCCACCCCAGTTGGAACCGCCGTCGGCCGAACGACGATAGCGGACCTGCACGTCGGTGTTGTTGGCCCAGACGACGTGCACCGCCTCGCCCGCGGCGGCCACCGCCGGGGTTTCGGACGAGTCGCCGACTGCGGTCAGCCGCGTGTCGCTGCCCCAGGTCGAGCCATCGTCGGTGGAACGCTTGTAGTAGATGTCGCCGCTGCCGTCGCGGTAGTCGTACCAGACCGCGTGCAGCATGCTGCCGCTCGCGGCGAGGCAACGGCCACACGGGAATGACGTGCGCGAGGCGGCAGGGTTATTGGTGAGGCGTACGTCCGCCTCCCACTGGGCAGCAGCCCGCGAACACATCAGTACGCAGATGGCGCAGGCAACCAGGCAGTACTTCACAGTTTCCTCCTATCTGGCAATGACGACCCTGGCTATTGGCGAATGACGATTGGCGACTGTCGAATGGACGAAGTAGACGCCGGGCGAGAGACGTGATATGTCGTTCGCGCCGGCGCGAAGCTCCATCATCTTGCGACCTGACACGTCAAGCAGTCCTGCCCTGAATGCTGAATACTGTCTACTGTCTACTCCCAGGGAAAGCACGCCGCGGATGATGGTCGGCCCGACGTTCGGCGTTCGCACTTCGGCGCTCGGCGTTTCCTCAATGCCGACCGGGTAGAAGCCCGAGTATTTGGCAATCTTGTGATAGGGCGCGCTGCGGGAACAGAACGTCACCCAGTAGCTTGCGTCGCGCGGGTCGTACTCCACGCCGCTGATGTGAAAGCCCCAGATTCCGCTGTCCGGCAACTGCACTAGGAATCGGGCGATAATCGTGCCATTGTCTTGTCTCAGCATGTAGACCCCGGCGCTGTCCGGCCCGGTCCTGCCACCGACGTAGAACTCATAGGCGTTCACCAGCGCCGAGCCGAAGGGGTTGCCGCGCGTGACCTCGCGGGTGAGGCAATAGGCCCCGGAGTTGTAGCCGAGAGGAATCGGAATCGTGTCGAGTACGCCGCCAAGCGTGTCGGTGACGTGAATCAGCGACGGCGGGTCATACTGGTTCTCGACCTGGTAGAGACGATGGGCATCGCCGTCCCACGCGATACCGGCGGGCCAGGTGGACGCCGGCGAACCGAAGCGGCGCAGGACCGTGCCGTCGGGCCGCAGCTTGCTGACCCGCGCCGCGCTGAGGTAGTAGGAGAGAACCCAGAACGTCGTGTCGCCGGGGTTGAAGGCGAGGTCGTAGCAGGACCAGTTCGAGTCCGGCGCCCATATCGAGTCGAGCAATTCGACCAGCGAGTCCGAGCTGTAGATGTGGATGTACCCCGTCCCTCTGCACGTGACGTAGAGCCGGTTGTCGCTTGGGTTGTAGGCCACGCCGCTGGGATTGGTGGTAGACGGATTCCCCGGCAGGCCGCGGAGTTCGCGGGCCGCCCAGAGCGACTTCCCGCTGATTCCGACCCGCAGCGCGATGGGGTACGTCCAGGTCGTCTCGTTGCAGGTGAGAGCCAGCGTCAGGTTGGGGATGTAGCCGAGCGGGCAGGACGGGTCGGCATGGAGAATGAGCGGGTCGGTTGCGGTATTGGCCGTGTCCAGCCCGGGCAGCAGCCCGACGTTCGTGGCCGAGTCGAGTATCGAGACAATAGCGTCGCCGCCGCGCAGCACACCACGCAGATTGGTTGCCGCATACCGGCCGGAGTTGCGCAGCCGCAGCACGAGGTCCCCGGTCTCGCCCGGCTCCAGCGTATCGTTGTGGTTTCCGTCGTTTGCGACCCAGACCGCGTCAACCCGGACGAGCGGTCGGGCCGGCAGGGTAAGGGTGTCGAGCGCGCGCCGGCAGTTGAGCCGGCCCCAGCCGTAGTTGTTGTTTGGATAGGTCCCGCCCTGTGGCACGTGGTCGGCGCCGTTCGTTATCATCTGCATCACCTCGTCGTGGGTGATGGCGGGGTACTTCTGCTTGAGCAGGGCGCAGCATCCCGCCACCTGCGGGCAGGATACGGAAGTACCCGGGTACCAGGCAAAGGTGTTGCCTCGCACCGCCGACATCACGCTGTCGCCGGGCGCCGCGACCGAAGGGCAGACAAGGTCCCAATCCGGGCGTGGCCAGTTGACCGGCTCGTTCCACGGCCACTGGTTTGGGGCCGGGCCGCGCGATGAGAATACCGTGATGTCGTCATCGTAGTCGGTCGCGCCGACGCAGATGACGGTCGGGAAACTGCCCGGCGTGCCGACGGTTCCCGGCTGCGGACCGTCGTTGCCCGCCGAGAAGACGACAATCATACCCAGGTCGCGCAGCCGCCTGATTGACGCCCAGCAGAAGGTATCTTGCCCCGGCGCACCCCAGGAATTGGACAGGACGTCAGGACGGCCGGGGTCTGCCATCCAGTTCAGGCACTGCTCGACCCACGACCCGGTGCTGTTGCCCTGGGCGTCGAAGCACTTGGCCGCGATGAAGGATGCACCCGGGGCAACGCCGATGTCGTACGGATACGAACCGGGGCCGTCACCGCCGGTCAAGAGACCCATGCAGAACGTACCGTGGCTCACCTCGCTGTCATCGTAGGGCGTGGAGCGACCATTGACGGCATCAAACCAGCCGTTCTCCTCGCGCCAGCGACCGCCGAACGCCGGGTGAGTCACCTCCACGCCACTGTCAATGTTGCCGACGACGATGCCATCCCCAACGTAGCCGTCGGCCCAGCAGGAATCGGCCTTGATTCTGGCCATATTCCAAGTCGGGCCATCGGTCGCGTCGCGCGCTGAACGGTTCGGGCGAACCGGCTCCAGCCGGAACGTATCGTCCAGCCAGACCGTTGCCATGTCGTCTCGCGCCGCGAGAGCAAGAACGACGTGGCGCGGTGCGTGCAGCGCGACCCGGCTGACGAGCCAGAACGGTCTGACTTCCTCGACCGAAACCGACTGCAGCCACTTCAGCAGGTCTTGCTGGGCCTCGGCGGCAAGAGCTCTCAGGTACGCGACCTTGTCATCGTAGGAACTCGTCGGAGGCAGGCTGCCCAGGTCGGCCTGGGCGCGGGTGTCGACGATGACCGGTAGCAACGCATCCGCAGGTGCGTCTCTTAGAACCCGCTCCAACTCCGGCGCAAGTTGCCCGGCGTTAAGCCCGGCAGCGAGCGCCGCGATGAGACTGACTGCGCGGAGCTTCGCATGAACTCCCAAGGTTATCTCCTATCTTGCCAGTATGACCTTGCGGACGGTGCCGTCTGACGGCCCGGAACGGACAAAGTAGACGCCCGGCGTGAGGCCTGACAGGTCATTCGTGCCTGGACGCAAGTCCGCGACCTTGCGCCCGCTGATGTCCAGCAGCCGGCTTGGGTTTGTGCCCTGAGGCAGGAACAGCATTCGACGGACGAAGGTAGCTCCGGAGTTCATCACTCCGCATTCATCATTCATCGTTTCCGCTATGCCCGTCTCGTCATAGTAGTGGAGTGCGACGTTCGCACCGTAGGTCTTGTACCCGAACGCCCAGCCGTGCGTGCCGGAGTTGAAGGAGACGGTGTAGAGATTCGCGTCAGCGGGGTTGGGTACGAACGGTTCGAGATGCCACGAGTCCATCTCCATGTGCAGAATCGTGCCGGAGTCGCCGACCGCCCAGGCTTCACCGCTGGTGCCGGCAACGGCAAGGCCGCGCAGGTTGCGCGTGGTGGGCGAGGGCTCAAGGGTCCAGGAGTCTTTGAAGCAGCGGAGGATGGTGCCGCCGTCACCGACCGCCCAGCCTTCGGTGTTCGAGTACATCGCCACGCGGCGGAGAATGCGAGTGGTGGGGCTTGCCCTCTGTTTCCACGAGCCATAGTCGTAGAGGAGTATCGCGCCTGAATCGCCGACCGCGTAGCACTTGCCGTACCAGGTGGAGAAAACGCCGCAGATTATCCGGCGCGTGGTGAGCGCGGAATCGAGCTTCCATTCGCCGTCCGCATACTTCATCACCGGATGCTGCGTGACCGGAGCGGCGCCGCCGGCGTAGCCGTGCGCCGAGTCGGAGAACGATACCGCCTGCAGGGCGCGGTCGAAGGGCTCGGACTCGTACTGCCAGTGCTCGCCGTTCCAGCGGAACACGATGCCGTCCGGGAAGTTGAACTGCTCGCCCACGGCCCAGGCGTCGTTGCCCGCAAGGCTGATATCATAGATGAGCTGGTTGCGGAACGTGTCGGCCAGTGTCCAGTTGACGCCGTCCCAATGGAAGAAGCCGGACAGGTAGCTGCCGGCAGTTCCTGCGGCCCAGGCCTCGCTGTCGCTCGCCACCGCGACCGTGTTTATTGAATAGGGGAAGCTCACCTGGTGCCAGGCGGGCAGCGCGAGCGCGGCCGCGAACAGGATGAGTGCGGCGGCGGCGGTGTTTCTCATGCTGATTTACCTCGTGATGATGACCTTGGTCATTGTCGAGCGTCGAGTGCCGATTGTCGAATGCACGAAGTAGACGCCCGGGCTGAGACGGCTGACATCGTTCGCGCCGGCGTGAAGCGTCATCACATTGCGCCCGCTGATGTCCAGCATGTATGCTGAATACTGTCTACTGCCTGCTCCCAGGTGAAGCACGCCGCGGACGATGGTTGCTGCCGACTGCGGCTCTGCGGCAGACCTCTTTTCTGCCACCGCGTTCACACACCAGTAGTACGGCCCGAAGTAGCGCGGGTCATCCCACTGCGCGAGCTCCAGGCTCTGCGGCCACCAGCCGTAGCAACTGTCGCCGCGCCAGTACGAAATCGCGGCGCCGCTCATGTCGCCGCCCGAGTTGATGTTCAGGTCGCTACGTCGCGTGCCGATGGGAATCGCAATCTCGAACTGCAGGTTGCCGCTCGCGGTGCCGGATGCCGACCTGCCGCCCGGGCATTGCTGCCCCGGCAGCCACGAATAGACCATCGAGTCAGTGCCGCCGCTGACGAAGGCAGTGTATGTCCCTTCGCTTGAGTCTTCTTCCCAGACGCCGTCCGCGTCCTCGTCGAACTTGACGATGACGCGGTCCTGGTCCCCGCGACTGTGGGCGGCGATGGCGTCAACCGCGATGTACGTGGTGTCATAGGCGTGCGTCACGCAGATGAGGCAGCTTCCGTGGGGCCTTATTGTTCCGGCCCGGCCAGCCGTATCGGATATCTCCGATTCCGGCCCGTATGGGTCGCCGGTTCCAATCAACCCGTCCAGAACCGGCCCTGAGGACCAACCTTCGGACAGCAACTCGTTCGCGTAGTACGCGAGAACCAGGGTGCAGGTCCCGTACACCGTGTCGTTGGCCCGATTCTCGTCGCTGTCGAGCGCAGTGAATGCGGTGACCGAGCAGGAGTAGTAGCCCGGCGTAGCGTGCCAAAGCGGGAAGCCTTGAATCGAATGCTCCTGCCCGGGCCACAGGTTTGCCCACGCATCGCCTGACCCCTCATAGACCCGAACTCCGCACGAGTCTATCCAGCACCAGACCGGGAAGTCCCGCTCGACTTCCGTACCGTAGTTGTAGACGGAGACCGCAACCCCGAACGGCCCCCGTCCGTAGCATTCGTAGCAGGGAGACTCGATGCGAGTTGCACCGATGTCGTGTCCGGCCATTGCGACCGACGTAACAAGTAACGCTGCCAGTATTTCCAGTGCGCAACGCATAGTTGCCTCCTATTTCAAGAGCAGCGCTTTTCGGGCGTACACCGTGTCCCGTGCACCGTCAACCGTGACGAAGTAGACCCCCGGCGCGAGGCGCGAGACGTCGTTCGCGCCGGGGTGGAGGCCGAGGACCCTGCGGCCGGAGACGTCGTGGACGGATGAAGGATGAGGGATGAAGGATGAAGCCGGCAGGAAGAGCACACCGCGGACGACGCTGACCAAAGCCGGGTTGCGGGCGTCTTTGTACTGCGCCGACTCTTCGATGCCGATGCGCAGCCAGTCCCACGTTCTACCGCCGTCCGTGGTGCGATACAGTATCGAGTCGCCGCAGGCCATGCCGTGGAGCGTATCCCCGAAGTCAATGTCTCGCAGGACGTTGGGTGACGGCCAGCACGACGGGGTCTGCCAGTTGCTTCCCCCGTCAGTCGTGTAGAGAAAGTAACCTCCGTCGCCGCAGATTCCGCCAAGCGTCGCGTCAGCGAAATCGACGCCACGCAGGAGACCGGCGGACCCCGGGAAGTTGGCTGGACTCCACGTCGCGCCGGCGTCGCTGGTGTAGAGCACCACGCCGCGAAGCCATGCCGTATCATTCCCTCCAACCACAACGCCGTGCATCGAGTCGCTGAAGGCTATGTCGAAGAAGTCATACACGGTGTCGCGGCGATTGAGCGTCCACGAGTCGCCGCCGTTCGTGCTGTGAGCGATGTAGCCCTGACCCAGCCTCCATGTATCGCCTTCGGCGGCTCGGCCGCACACGAGCCAAACATCCTGCTGACTGGGGAGCGCGGCTCCCTGGAAGCGCACGGAGTCGTTACCGAACAGCAATGGCAACCAGATATTCTCCCACGTTGCCCCGCCGTCGGTGGTGCGAAGCTGACAGGCATTGTCTCCCGCGGCCCAGCCACGGAGCGTGTCCAGAAAGGCCAGCCGCACCGCACTGAAAGGCCCGCCGACGCTCTGCGTCGTCCAAGTAAGCCCCTCGTCGCTGCTGAACCAGATGTAGCCGACCTCACCGCACGCCCAGAGCTTCCCGGCGCCGACGTATTCGATATCCTCGACCAGCCGGTGCGGGGAAAGTTCAACGCTCTGCCAGGTCGAACCGAAGTCCGTGGTGTGCAGGACAAGACTCCCGTTGTCCTCCTGAGCCGCGACCCAGGCATTCATGCCGTCAGGAGCCACCGCCACACCCGCATAGAAGAGCGTCGCGTCCAGCAGGCCGGCGGTCGTAAAGAGAGCGAGGGCGAGGTTCACACTACCTCCTGAGTAATGATCCTGAATGATCACCTTCCGACTCAGGCTCGGCCCGGTCCGGACAAGGTAGACGCCGGGGGCGAGGTGCGAGACGTCGTTCGCGCCGGCCTTCAGCGCCATCACCTTGCGCCCGCTGATGTCGAGCATCTCCGCCCTGTATGCTGAATACTGTCTACTGTCTACTCCCATGTTCAGCACCCCGCGGACGATGGTCGCTTCGGGCTTGTAGCTTGGGGCTTGAGGCTTGCGGCTTTCCTCAATCCCGCCCGGCACGTCGCGGAGCACCGATATCGAGTGCCCGCGTTCGTTGGCGATGTAGGCACGGTGCCTGCCCGTGCCCCAGTATGCGGTACCGGGCAACTCGCCAACCGTGACCCGAGCGAGAACCGAGTCGCCCGCGCCGTCGAGAATGAACGTCTCGTTTGTCTCGCGGCTTGTACAATAGACGTGGCCGGTTACCGGGTCGGCACAGATGCCCCACGGGATGCTTGGGAACTGAATGGCGGCAAGGGCCGAATCCGACGCGCAGTCGATGATGGTGACGTTGGAGCCAACGGTTGCGCCGACGTAGACCTTGTCGGCGGCGGAGCTGTAGCCCACGACGTGGGGCCACAATCCTACGCGGATGGTTTTCGAAAGCACGGTGTCGGCCGAGCAGTCGACGGCGACGACCAGCGAATCCAGACTCATGGTGCAATAGAGCCTGTCCTGACCGGTGCTCAGGCATATCGCACCATCTCCCGGAAGGTCGATCTGCGCCGCGATGGTGTCGGCCGTGCAGTCAATCACCACGAGGCCGGACCCGGCCAGAACGTAGAGCTTATGCTCGGCGTCGTTGAGGACGAGGTAGCCGGCCGCAGTGGGCAGTTGGATGCGGTGGAGTATCGAGTCCGTGGCACCATCGATTGCGACGATAGTCTGGTCGTCGTAGCTCGTGCAGTAAATGCGGTTGCCGGCCGCGTAGTAGGTTGGGAGGCCGGGGTATCGGCCGGTGTTGATGTTCCTGAGTACCGTGTCCGCCGTCGCGTCGATAACCGTTATCCTGCCTTCCGGGATGGGGACGTAGAGCTTGTCGCCCGCCGTGTTGTAGCAGAGCCATCCCGGGCTTGAGCCGCAGGGTATCTTCTTCAGCAGGGTGTTGGTAGTCGCGTCGATGACGTAGACGCAACTGCTGTCCGAGTTGACGTTCGTGACATAGAGCCTGGTGCCGGCAGGGTTGGCCACCATCGAGATGGCGATGGACACAATGGGCAGCTCAATTGTCGCCTCCAGCCACTGGCCGGAGGCAGTCGACACAAGGCCGACGGCGGCAAGCAGGCACGCACCGATGACGAGAACAGCGTTTTTCACGGCACCTCCTGCTTCAGATTGTAACGCCCGCCCGGCAGCCGTCAAGCGGCCGAGAGCACCGTTGATTCCCTCGCGGTTCGAAGCCGGCGAGGCTTTTTGCGGGTCTAATCAGTCATGCGAGCAAGAAACGGACCATCAGTCTATACGGTCGGGCACTCGAACCGACCAATCGAGGGTTTTCTGGGGCTGCTCGAAGCGCACGGAATCAGGATGGTGGCAGACGTGCGCACGATTCCGAGGTCCCGCCACAATCCCCAGTTCAACCAGGATGAACTGAAGAAGTCGCTGGCCGCAGTGCGAATCCGGTACCGGCACCTGAAGGCCCTTGGCGGCCTGCGCCACGCGGCCAAAGATTCCGTGAACCTCGGTTGGCGCAATCTCTCCTTTCGCGGGTTCGCCGACTACATGCAGACCGACGAATTCGCCCGCGGTATCGAGTTGCTGGAGACCATCGCCCGCAAGCAGCCGACCGCCGTCATGTGCGCCGAAGGCAATCCCTGGCGCTGCCACCGCTCGCTCATCGCCGATGCGCTCACCAAGCGGAAGTGGCGGGTCCTCGAGATTTCGAGCCGCCGGACCGCCCGGCCCCACAAACTGACTCCGTTCCTGAGGATGCGTAAAGGAAGACTGGTCTATCCGGCGGCGCCGGTCGTCTGATTGCGTACGGGCCCGAATCGAGCCGCCGTGGGTCTCGTCTAATACAATGACATGAACATCGACAGGTTCACTGAGAAGGCGCAGGAGGCGATAGCCTCCGCTCAAGGCATTGCGGCTCGGTTTCAGCATAACGAGATAGACGCGGAGCACATCTTGCTGGCTCTCTTGGAGCAGCCCGAAGGGCTGGTGCCGCAACTGATAAAGAAGGTCGGCGCTGACCCGGCGGTCATTCACCAGCAAATCCAGGCCGCGCTGGCGGACCGGCCGCGCGTCACCGGTGGAGATAACCAGGTTTATATGTCGGCGCGGGCACGGCAGGTGCTGGCCGAGGCCGAGAACCAGGCCAAGCGGTTCAAGGACGAGTACGTCTCCACTGAGCACCTGTTCCTGGTAATTCTCGGACTGAAGGACGGCGACTGCGCCCGGGTCTTCAAGGCGTTCGGTGTGGACGCCGGCAAGGTTCTCGCGGCGCTCAAAGAGGTCCGCGGCTCCCAGCGCGTCACCGACCAGGGCGCGGAAGAGCGGTACCAGCCGCTTGAGAAGTTCGGCCGGGACGTTACCCAACTGGCAAAGGACGGCAAGCTCGACCCGGTCATCGGCCGCGACGACGAAATCCGGCGGGTGATGCAGGTCCT